>ENA-OPCD01001545-OPCD01001545.1-human-gut-metagenome-genome-assembly--contig:-NODE-1545-length-17572-cov-3.311811_pt1 | contig 17572 bp, 17 predicted proteins | sample MGYA00241560_ERZ501471 | MGnify/ENA primary metagenome ERZ501471 (study PRJEB25962, sample SAMEA2042578) | human gut metagenome | biome: human gut; feature: human-associated habitat; material: faeces...
CGCCAGCCATACAGTCTGCAAGAAACGCTTCTGCTTCTTCCATGTTTTCTGCCACAGGCTCATCAAATAATTTTTTCTGTTCTTTCAAAAATGTGTTCAGACACTCTTCACTGTACTCATTCATCTGTCTTTTTCCCCTTTACCTGATAATGTCAAGAATTTCATCTGCCGCTGCCACAATTCTGTATGCATCTGCCTTTTCCAGTTCTTCTCGTGATCGAAATCCCCATTCTACAAGAACCGTATCCATATCCGCCGCATTTCCCGTCGCAGCGTCGACCTCTGAATCTCCGATATACAATACCTCTTCCGAAGACACCCCTAATGACTCTGCCATCGCAAACAATGCCGAAGGATCCGGTTTTCTCGGTACACCTTCTCTCTGCCCCCACACAAGGTCAAACGTCTCTTTCCCGAATATTTCTTCCACAACATGAACTGCCTGACGATCCGGTTTGTTCGACAACACTCCTAATTTCATGTTTTGATCTTTCAGCTTTAAGAGCATCTCTCTTATCCCCGGATAAGGTTTTACATGATAGGTACAGTTCCTGTCAAAAATACGTCCATATGCCTCAAAGGCTTTCTCGAACAAAAGAAGCTTTGTATCTCCTGCCGCTTTCAATGATTGTTCAATCAGTACCTTTGCTCCGTTTCCGACAAATGTTCTGCACTGTTCCTCTGTGATCGCCGGAAGCGCTACTTCCTTTAATGTCTCATTCACCGAAAATGTCAAAGACTCCAACGTATCGGTCAACGTTCCGTCTAAGTCAAATATACATGCTTTGTACACCGTTTTTCATCCTCTCTTGTCTTTGGTCAGATTTATATTACCATCAGTCACTTTATCTGACAAGATACTTTTAAACAATCTGTTCTTTCTCCTGACGTATTGTTTTTTCGCACTCTTATTTTCCTAAAAGATACTTGCGCATTATTTTTAAAGCATTCTTCTCCAGACGGCTTACCTGAGCCTGCGAAATATTGATCTGCTCTGCAACTTCCATCTGCGTCTTTCCTTCAAAAAAACGAAGTGTGATAATATATCGCTCTCTTTCGTTCAGTCGTTCCATCGCGGCCTCTAAAGAAAGTTCCTCGATCCAGTTTTCTTCTTTATTCTTTTTATCACTCACCTGATCCATCACAAACAGAGCATCTTGTCCGTCGCTGTACACAGGCTCATGCAGACTCATCGGCATCTGAATCGCATCAAGCGCATAGACGATCTCTTCCTTGGCAATCCCAATCTCTTCTGCGATTTCCTGAACGGTCGGCTCTTTCATATGCCGCTTTATATAACCTTCTTTTGCATAAATTGCCTTATAAGCTGTATCGCGCAATGATCTGCTCACACGGATCGGACTGTTATCCCGCAAATATCGTCTGATCTCCCCTATGATCATAGGTACTGCATATGTGGAAAATTTCACCATGCGCCCCGGATCAAAATGATCTACTGCTTTCATCAGTCCGACACATCCTATCTGGAACAGATCATCCGCATTTTCACTGCTGTTTTCAAAACGTTTGATCACACTTAGAACAAGCCGCAGATTCCCTTTAATATACTTTTCCCGGGCTTCTTCATCCCCTGCTTTTATCCGCTCAAAAAGTTCTTCTTTTTCCTCTTCTTTAAGAAGCGGAAGCTTCGCTGTATTTACCCCGCAAAGTTCTACCTTATTTACTGTCATCACAACAATCCTCCCAAGTAGTTTCTACTTAGAAGAATTCTCATTCAATAAGAAAGATATTCCGATTCCCGCAAATTTTTATAAACTTTTAGTCCTTGACAAAATCATCTTTTTTTGTATTTCCCGTCACGCAGACCATTTAGTCTTCCCATTTATCGGAAAGATTATTGATCTGTGTTTCAAATTTTGCCTTATCTTTATTAGAAAGTCCTTCATTTTTGTAAATAATATCAAGCAGACGTCTGCCTGCTGCCACAAGCCGTTCAAAAGCAGAGTCTGATTTCCGCCGTGCCGCTTTCTTTGCTTTGACCGGAACGCGCACTCCTTCGTTCACGATCTCATTCTTCAAAAGGTCCGCTTCACAGCAAGGGTAAGGCGCCCATGCAGAATACCCGAACTTTTCCTCTACCGTATGTGCAAACTCTTCTGTCACCGTATCTTCTCCATGTACGACAAACACTCTCTCAATCGGACTGACAAACGCCCCAATCCATGAAAGCAGCCCGTTCATATCCGCATGACCGCTTACCCCGTGTAAGCTTTCGATATGCGCATGAACTTCAATCGGCTCTCCAAACAGTTTTACATTCTTTTCTCCTTCAATCAGACTTCGTCCGAGAGTTCCGTTTGCCTGATATCCCACAAACAGGATCGTACATTCCGGACGCCAAAGATTATGCTTCAAATGATGACGGATACGACCTGCATCGCACATTCCCGATGCGGATATAATCACTTTCGGTTTCTCGATAAAATTGATCATCTTGGAATCATCGCTCGTTGTCGATATGTGAAGCCCGGGAAATACAAGAGGATTTATTCCGGCATTGACAAGCTCCATTGCCTCTTTATCAAAACAATCCCGCATATTCATTGTAAATACTTTCGTCGCTTCGATCGCCAACGGACTATCCAGGTACACGTCAAAATCTTCGTATTCCGGAAGCAGATGCTTTTCTTTGATCTCACGGATAAAATAAAGCATCTCCTGTGTCCTTCCGACTGCAAAGGAAGGAATGACAACATTACCTCCTCTGTCAAATGTCTCCTTGATAATGCGGGTAAACTCTCCCAGATAATCCGGTTTCTCGGCAGTATGTATCCGGTTTCCGTAAGTAGACTCCACTACGATATAATCTGCCGAATCTGTGTAGCTTGGATCTTTTATGATCGGCTGATCTACATTTCCGATATCCCCCGAAAAGACGATCTTCTTCGTCACATCACCTTCTGTTGCCCAGACTTCGATACTGGCCGATCCAAGCAGATGTCCGACATCGGTAAAACGAATCTGTATCCCATCGCAGATCGTGATCCTTTCCCCATACCCGCACGGCACGAGCAGTTCAATCGCATCCAACGCATCCTGCATCACATACACGGGCTCAAATTCCGGTTTTCCTGCCCTTCTGCCTTTCCTGTTTCGCCATTCTGCCTCAAACTCCTGAATATGAGCGCTGTCACGAAGCATGATATTACATAGATCGGCAGTTGCAAATGTTGTGAAAATCTGACCTTTAAATCCGTTTTTTGCCAATTTCGGCAGCATTCCCGAATGATCGATATGTGCATGAGTCAAAAATACATAGTCAATCTCATTTTCCGGAATCGGAAGTCCCGGATTTTCATACAGATCCGGTCCTTGTTCCATTCCGCAGTCTATCAAGATATTTTTTCCTGCCGCTTGAAGAAAATGACAGCTTCCCGTAACTTCATGAGCTGCCCCGACAAATGTAAGCTTCATAAGTCCACCATCCCTTTTCACTTTTCTTCTATTGTAACATCATTTGCAAAAATATAAAGTAAATTTCTGAAAAAACTCCTTCAAAAGCATACTTTATTTGTAAACTTTAATAGTATATGAGACCTTCCTCTTTAATTATGATATCCTTTCCTTTTATTTCCACTACGGAAACAGCACAGTTTTTCGGCACTTTATATTTCCAAAAATCTTTTATCTGCATATTTCCTTTTATCCGGTTCAACAAAGCTGTCATGGCCGCTCCATGGGTTGAAATCAAAATATGACTGTCTTTCAAATCCTCCCGATCTGCAATTTCCGACAAAAAGCAGCCTGTTCTTTCATATAATTCACTGATCGACTCTGCTCCTTCAGAAGGAACATAGTTTTCCGTATCTGTAAAAAAGCGCTGAAACGCTTCGCTCCCCGGATCTGTGATTTCCCCACGGAACTTCATTCCTTCACACTTTCCGAAACAAATCTCCTCAATGCGTTTTTCTTCAACCAGAGGAATTTCTCTTTCCCCAAGTATGATCTGCGCCGTCTCTTTCGCCCGGATCAAAGGGCTTGTATAACAAAAATCGATGCGGACGTCCTTCATCCCTTCTGCAGTCGCTTCCGCAAGATACCTGCCCCTTTCATTCAACGGAATATCCGTACGTCCCTGAACTTTTCCCGCCTTATTCCAATCTGTTTCCCCATGACGAACAATATAAAGCAGCATTTCTTTTCTCTCCTTCTCTTTTTTCTTATCCGCTTTTTGTATATTGCAGATTTTTTATTATTTTTCACATTTTCCCACTATGATCAATAGATCTTTTTTCCGATCCCTTACCCTTTTCCGCCTTCTTTTATCAACTTTCTCTCTTGTCTTTTTTCACGGTCATGTCTATAATAACGATGTTGCATCATAACACTTACATAAAAGATTAAAAAATCAGGGCGTATGGCTCAACAAACATAAGAAAGGAACATCAATATGAATAAAATCACAAGTTTTACGATCGATCACATCCGCCTCATTCCCGGAATCTATGTATCAAGAAAAGACTCTGTCAACGGTCATATCATCACGACATTTGACATCCGAATGACAAGCCCGAATGATGAACCTGTCATGAATACTGCCGAAATCCACACAATCGAACATCTGGGCGCCACATTTCTCCGCAACCATGAAGTATATAAAGATCAGGTGATCTACTTTGGTCCTATGGGATGCAGAACCGGTTTCTATCTTCTTCTTGCAGATGATCTGACTTCTTCTGAGATCTTACCTCTTATGAAAGAAATGTTTTCTTTTATCGCGTCTTTTAAGGGAGAAGTCCCTGGAGCATCTGCCAAAGACTGCGGAAATTATCTTGATATGAATCTTCCGATGGCAAACTTCCTTGCCCGAAAATTTCTTGAAGAAGTATTGACGGATATTCGGGAAGAACAACTGAATTATCCGGTCTGATAAATATTAAATAAGCCGTTTTTTAACGGCTTATTTTTATATCTTTCATTTCTTTTTCAATATTTCCCGGCGAACATAGCAAAACACTGTCTCTTCCCCTTGTTCCGCAAGCATATGCAAAAGTTTTTCCAAAAGTTTCCTCGTATCTTTATGCATCATATCTCCCGCTTTTCCACTGTTATAATATATCAGTGGATCGCTGTCTTTGTATGCTGCTCCTTTATATACTTTACATGCCGCGATCCGATCCATAAACATCTCTACGACGTATCTGACCGGCATCTTCATTCCTACCAGTTTCCCTTCTCCGTGAGAATCATAATCAAGCCAGTATTCATAATGATGCTTATTTCTTCCTTTGTGATGAAGCCATGCAGAAGAATACCCTTTGTCTTCCCGTTCTGCATTATTCGGACTTCTTGTTCCCTGATAATACCTGCATCCGACTCGAAATTCCGTCCATCCATATTTAGACAAATCATGAAGAAGTCCCTGCCGATACAAACCTACGCGAAAACATTCCTGCATAACGAGAATTTTATGTTTTGTGATCGTTTGAAAATGTTTGATCGCTTTCATATTCTTTACTCCTGTCTGCATTTCTTTTCTTTTTCGGCATCAGACGTTACTATATCTGTTTTTTCTGTTTCCGAAACAGATTTCTTCTCCGCGGTCTTACCTTTGGAGTGAAAATTTGTATTCCGTAACTCTGTTTTATCTTCCTCGCAGCTTATAAGAACTGCAATACTCCGCTCTCTGATCTCGATACGTTTCTGATCTTCCAATTTTATACTCTTTGACAGAACGCCTCTGTCCGTATCCAACGCCAAATGCCAGCATTTTCCTTTTCCCGGAGATGGAAGCGCATAACTATGAGGAAGCCAGTGCATATTATAAGCGACAAAGCAATCACAGTCTCCAACGCCTGCTCCTGAATACATAACGCCCAACTGGCGGCTTGACACTTCGTTTTTTACCTGCCATGCATTTTCTCCGTGATAAGAGACATCCGGCATTCCACATGCCGTACGATCCATTCCTTTTAACGGTTCTTTCTGACACAAACACGGATGATTTTTCCGAAATGTAATCAACGCTTTTACGTAATCAAACAATCCTCTGTCAGACTTAAGCCTGCTCCAGTCAAGCCACCCCGTTGCATTATCCTGACAATAAACGTTATTATTTCCTTTCTGCGTATTGTAAAATTCATCTCCCGACAAAAGACACGGTGTTCCCTGCGCCAACAACAACAAAAGAAACGCATTTCTGATCTGACTTTTCCGCAGATTCACAACACTTCTTTTACGGCTCTGTCCCTCTGCGCCGCAATTCCAACTATAATTATAGTCAGGACCGTCTGTATTATTTTCTCCATTTTCTTCGTTATGTTTGCAGTCATATGATACAAGGTCTCTCAATGTAAAACCGGTCTGCGCTGTAATATAGTTACATTTTCCGTCCGAAGCGCTATTGTGACCAAGTGATGAGATCACATCATTAACCATATTCTCATCGCCTTTTAAAAAACGGCGCATCACATTTTGAAACCCGTCATCTTTGCGCATCAAACGAATACCTTTCAAAAAAGGATCTTTATTTAAAAGTTCCCATGAAACGATATAAGGATTGACCACAAACCCGTCCACATGATACTCCATCATGTAAAAGCGCAGACACTCCGCCGCTTCTTGCTCGGAAATTCCCGCAGCAAACGGCATTTCCAAAACAACCTCTATGTCTGCCTTGTGACATGCTTTTACCATATCTTTCAACTCGCGCACAGCACATCCGTCCGAAGAATATGCCTCCTTCGGCGCAAAATAAAACGCCGGACCATATCCCCAATAATTAATCTTTGTTTTTGCACACTCATCAAACTCATAAATCGGCATGCACTGGATCTGGTTCACCCCAAGTTCTTTCAGATAAGGAATCTTTTCGATCACCCCTTGATACGTTCCTCTATGCAGCACTTTTGAGGAACTGTGCTTTGTAAAGCCCCTCACATGGATACTGTATGAAACTACTTCATTCCATGGATGCCGAATCGGGCGATCTTCGCCCCAATCATAATCTGAAACTTGTATTTTCGCCCGTACGCCATGTTTATCATCGTTCTGCCGTTTTCCAAATACTTCCCTTCCTGCAATTTCTTTTGCGTATGGATCTGTACATACCTTTCCATCGATCAAAAAGTTATATTCGTATTTTTCAGGATCAATTTCTTCTACACTTAGGAAACGTACCTCTCCTATGCCTTCTTCCTCCGGCATGTCAAAGCAGACTTCCGGCTTTGTGTTTCCTTCTCTGTAAAGCAGAAGTTCACACGTTTTTCCCATCGGAACCTGCACAGAAAAATTCACTTTTCTTTCTTTTGCAGCCGCTCCGAACGGAAGCGGACTTCCTTCTGTTTTTCTCATATTCCGTTTCCTTTCTTACTGCCAGCCATCTGTTCCGTATATCTCTACATTCTCTTTATTTATAAAAAATGTTTCGATCAAAACCTCTTCTTCATAGGAACCGTCATCTAAAATTGCATCTGCGGTCTTTACGGCAATTTTTCCTTCAATAATCGGAGAGCGTGCTCCAATTCCCGCCATCGCTCCTTCCTGAGCCAAAAGCGCTGCCTTTGCCGCCGGAGAACCGCCGATACTATAGATGAGAATATCGTTTTTTCCACTCTCTTTCACAGTCGCGCGAACCGCTTCAGCCATCTGATCATCTGCACACATAATAACTTCAACCTTTGTACCTGATGACAAAATTTCATTCAATTCTTTTGTCATCCCATCTGTCTGAGCGCCGTCAACACGCTTAACAACTTCAAATCCTCCGTTTTTGATCTTTTCTTCAAATCCTGAAATTCCTTCGCTTAAGTTTTGGTCTGCCTTATCCTCCACAATGACGAGCTTTCCTCCGTCAGGCATCTTCTCTTTCAAATCTTCTCCGCACACTTTTCCTGCATTATAATTGTCCGAACTGATAAACGCTTTCGCCAGGTCGCGTTCTTTCACTTGAGTTTCAAGTAAGATAACCGGAATATCCGCTTTGTCCAGAGCTTCTAAAGCCGGTGTGACAGCATCAGGATCAGATGCCGTAAGAAAAACAACGTCTGCTCCCTTATCAATCATCTCCATAAGCTGTTCATTTTGTTTCACCGGATCATTCCCCGCATCACGCACAATAAACTGCCCTTTGTTTTGTTCTGCCTGAACCCCGATAGCATCTTTCAAAGCCATATAAAACGGATCTTTGAGATCCGCACAACTGTATCCGTACAAATAATCTTTCGCAGGTTCCACAGACTCTTCGTCTTCTTCTACAACCGGATTATCTTCGGGTGTTCCTACATTTTTCTTGCAGCCTGATAAAAAAAGAACGGCAAATACCGTCAGCAATATAAATTCGATCACTCTTTTTTTCATGTCGTCTCCTCTTTACCGTATAGGTTTTTTGTTCTTATTTTATTCTACCTTGTTTCAAATGAATGTCAATACAATCACGTTGCTTCTTGCTTTTTCTCTTTCTTTCTGATACCATCTTATAAAACACACGATATGCAGATAAGGAGAAAATCATATGAATGAAAATGAAGCAATCACAGTTACACTGACACTTGAAAATGATGAAGAACTGGAATGTGCCGTTCTTTCCATCTTTGAAGCCGAAGAAAGAGAATACATCGCCCTTCTTCCGCTTGACGAAAACGGAGACAATGACGATGGACAAGTATTTCTTTATCGTTTCATCGACAATGGCGAAGACGCAGAGCCGGATCTGGAAAACATCGAAGACGATCAGGAATTTGAACGTGTTTCAAATGCATTTAATGAGTTGATGGAAGAACAGGATTTTGCGGATATAGATCTCGACGAGCTTGAGGACTGATCTTTTCATCCGCTCATCCCTATTCTAATAATTCATCTACAAAACGGGAAGGACTTGTCTCTTTCCCGTTTTTTGTTTTTACATAAGATACTTTCAACACTTCTTTTGCCCTCGTCATACCGACATAAAACAGCCTTCTTTCCTCCTCTGTCTCAGCATCCGTCTTTGCTTTCTTATATGGCATCTTCCCCTCGTTTGCTTCTACGAGAAATACAGTATCAAACTCAAGTCCTTTGGCAGAATGCAGTGTCATAAGACGAACCCCTTCTCTGTCTTCCTGTCTCTTCATCGACTTTAGCCGGAGCAAACGCGTATATTCTTCTATATGACGAAACCACTCTTCTATCGTTGCAAAAGGGCGCGCAGCCTCCTCCAGCTCTGCCAGCACTTCATTGAGATTCGCTCGATCGATTTTTCTCGTAAACGCATAATCTTTCAAAAAATCATCATATCCGATCCGCTTTCGTATATAATTAATTCCCGCATATGGCGCTGTTTTTCGAAGCATTTTTACATCCCATTCAAATTGATCGATCCGATCCAGCATCCATTCTTTATCGCAATAAAATTTTCTCATTTCTTCAAAAGAAGGTTTCCCTGATGCAACACTGTCTCTTCCTATATATCGTTTCGGGCGGTTCATAACTTGCAAAAGATCATTTCGTTCTATATTTCCAAGAGCCAGCCTGAAATAGGCGCAAATATCTTTTGCGATAAAATGGTCGTATAGATTCGGAAGCCGCTCTTTCATCTGAAACGGGATCTTCCGTTCCAGAAATTCTTCGGCAACCGGACGCGCATCTGTATGAATGCGGAAAAGGACTGCCATCTCTTCATACGAAATCCCCAGTTCTGCACGTTTTTCTATCTCGTCCGCAACGTACTGCGCCTCTTCGTTCGGGTCTTTCACTTCCTGCACATGCACGCAGAATCCGTTTTCCTTTACAGACTGAAACTCTTTTAGAAACCTCTTTTCATTATGTCCTATCACCTTCATCGAGTTTTTTACAATATTTCCCGATGACCTATAATTTATATTCAATATGATCCTTTTTGCCTGAGGGTAATCTTCCGAAAATCGAAACATAAATTCCGAATCAGCTCCGCGGAAGCCGTAAATTGCCTGATCGTCGTCTCCGACTACAAAAAGATTATTTTCCGGAAGAGCCAGCATACGAATCACATCGTATTGAACTCTGTTGATATCCTGAAACTCATCAACTAATATATACTTGAACTTTGTCTGCCATTGTTTCAATACATCAGGATGGCTTACAAACAAGTCTTTGCACAACACAAGCATATCATCAAAGTCCAGCTTCCTGACAGCTTTTCTTTGAGCTTCGTATTTTTCATATAATTCTCTGAATGTATCCTGTCTGCATTTCTTGGAAACAAACTGTCCTATTTTCAGCCCGTTATTTTTTACAAGTCCGATTTCTTCCGCAATATCATGCAGAAAATCTTCTTCCTCTGCCGCCTCTGTTCCGCAATCTTCCGATACTCTTCGAAGAATTCGATATTTTTCTTCTTCTGACAAAATATTATCCGGTCCAAGCCTGTATGCCCACTTTAAAATGCCGTAATAAATGCCATGAAACGTTCCGGCAGTAACCGGAACATTTGATTTTCCCATCAGGCTGCAAAGTCTGGATTTCATCTCTGCCGCCGCAAAACGGGTAAAAGTAACGACCAGAATCTCTTCCGGTCTTACTTCATATCTTTCGATCAAATATTTAATTCTGTTTACGATCGTCAGCGTTTTTCCGGATCCCGGTCCCGCCAACACCTGACACGGTCCTTTTCCGTGCATGATCGCTTCATTTTGTGCCTTATTAAATCCCATCTGATTCCTCGCTTTGACCGATGTTTATTCTGCCTCTGCAGTCTGGCTGAGTTTCTCGATCCCTGCACGAATTCTTTTAAGAGATTCTTCCTTTCCGAGAACTTCCATCAGTTCTGTTGCTCCGCCCGGTGTGTTCTGTTTGCCTGATACTGCAGTACGAAGCGGCCACATAACATAACCGATCTTATATTCTTTCTCTCCCGCAAAACTTTTGAGTGTCTCAAACAAAGAATCATTGTCAAACGCTTCCTGCGCTTCAAGAACCGGAAGCACTTCCCGCAAAAGCACGAGTCCTTTCTCAGGATCCGTTTTCATCTTCTTATGTCTGTATAATTCGTTATCATACTCCGGAACTTCCTCAAAGAAGTCAATTTGTTCGCAAATATCCGGAAGGATCTCGATTCTTGTTTTTACAAGCGCCGCAATCTTCTTCAGGTCATAGTCTTTCGTGACTGCCTTTTTTAAATACGGTTCTGCCAACTCATAAAATCTGTCAAAATCCATCGCCTTTAAATATTCGCCGTTCATCCATTTTAATTTTACCGTATCAAACACAGCGGGAGATTTACTCATATGGCGATAGTCAAACGCCTCTACTAATTCCTCCAAAGAAAAGATCTCTCTGTTGTCAGAAGGACACCATCCAAGCAAAGCCACATAATTCACAACCGCTTCAGACACAAATCCCTGATCGATCAAATCCTCATAAGAAGCATGACCGCATCTTTTACTTAATTTTTTATGGTTTTCATCTGTGATAAGCGGACAGTGTACATAAACCGGAATTTCCCATCCAAACGCCTCATAGAGACGATTGTATTTCGGCGCGGACGAAAGATATTCATTCCCACGTACGACATGTGTGATCCCCATAAGATGATCGTCTATTACATTTGCAAAGTTATATGTCGGAAATCCATCGGATTTAATCAGGATCATATCGTCCAACTCATTGTTCGGCACTGTAATATTCCCGTAAATCTCGTCATGGAATGTTGTCTCTCCCTCATTCGGAACATTCAGACGGATCACCCATGGTTTTCCTTCCGCAAGGTTTTTCTCCACTTCTTCTTTACTAAGGCCGAGACAATGCTTGTCATAAACAACAATATCTGTTCCGTCGTCAGAAACCGATGTTTTCAGACTTTCAAGACGCTCTTTATCACAGAAGCAGTAATAAGCGTCTCCCTGTTCTACAAGCTGTTTCGCATAATCCAGATAAAGTCCGGATGCCTGTCTTTCACTTTGAACGTACGGACCGAATCCTCCGTCTTTATCAGGTCCTTCATCATGAAGAAGTCCTGTTTTTTCCATTGTTCTGTATATGATATCAAGCGCGCCTTCAACAAAACGCTCCTGGTCTGTATCTTCTACTCTTAAAATAAAATCTCCGCCTTCATGCTTTGCAATTAAATATGCATAAAGCGCTGTTCTTAAATTCCCCACATGCATTCTTCCGGTCGGACTGGGCGCAAATCTTGTTCTTACTTTATTTTCCATGTTTTTTCTCCACTTCTATTTCTTCTATTTTCCTGCTCTGTGCAGTGTCCCGGCTCTGGCCGTTTCATTTTTCTGTCACAGAACCGTCTTCTGTATAAAACTTACAGGCAACATTATAAAACAACTGCAAAAAATGTTCAAGACGCTGTATACTTTCTTTTCACCGTCTCAGTTCAATATAAGACGGCAAACTCCTGATTTCTAAAACGGAACAATCAGAAGCATCCAAGACGGAAATTCCCGCCCGGTCAAACGCTCCGTCCGCAATTTCTGTCACATGTGAAGGAACTTTATAATTTCCCGTTCTTGCCGGAGGAAATGCCAAAAGACACGTTCCGTCTTTTGAAAATAAAACTCCGTCCTCTGTATAATATCCTGCGGAGGTCTCCATTTCAATCCATCCAAGTGAAGTCAAATCTGTAAACGCACGTTCTTCAATCTCTGATATATTAGCAGGAATATAGATTTCTGAAATAATATCTTTACAGGAAGCGAATGCTCCTGCCGCAATTCCCCTACATCCTTCTGAAGGAAGTATGAGATATCCGTCTTCCGAAATAACCGACAGATCAGAAATCCCGCAAATCATTCCTGACGCGTCTGTAACAAATCCGCCGCCTATTACTGTTTTATCTCCTACACCGCCTTCTTCTAAAGCCGGATCATCCGATATATTTTCATCGATTACCGGAATGTCTGACAATTCTCCGCTGATCGGCGGATCATTTGGCAGAATCGTCTCAATGATCGGAGCATCCGGTACGGTTTCTTCTCCAGGCAAAATGTTCGATATAGTTTCTTCAGCCATCAAAGCATCCGATATCGCATCTTCAACCGGTAAAACAACTGCCGCGCTGTTTCCCGTATTCAAATCTTCCGAGCGCTCCGATATAACCGCAGGCACAGTGAAAAGATCAGCTGAAACATCTGCCGAAATCTGAATCTCGGTTACCGAAATCATAAAAGAACCTGTTGTTCCTACTCCCGCCGCATATTCGGCGACAGCTCTTCCTGCCATATCTTTCAGCCGAACACTTCCGAAATTTATCGTCTCCATTCCCTGCCCCATCATACCGACAGTCAAAACGGCTGCCATAAGAAAAACGAAAAACAGTTTTCTTATTCTGTCATACACTGCCCTTAAATATCCTGTCTCATAAAACACACCACAAAATTCCATCTTTTAATATCCTCTCATTCGCTTTGCTTTGGAAAAATTTTCCATTACTTCACTATGATAAAATACCAAAGAAAAAGGAATGCTGCAATCCCCTGCAACACTCCTTAGCACATTTCTATATAATATTTTTTAATATGAACAGCATCAATTATACATTGATCTCCGCTTTCATACCAAGCTCTTTTTCATTTTCCTGCAAAAGCGGATAAATGACATTTTTCAGATAAGCGTCAACCTGCTCTCTTGCACGTCCTACGTATTTTGCCGGATCCATCGTCTTTTTCAGATCTTCTAAGCTCATATTAAAGGCCTGATCTTCCGCAATCAACTCAAGAAGGTTATTGTCAAGACCGTTTTCTTTTACGTTCTTTCCTGCTTCCATCGAAAGCTCTCTGATACGCTCGTGAAGTTCCTGACGATCTCCGCCTGCTTTCACCGCATCCATCATAATATTTTCCGTTGCCATAAACGGAAGTTCTGACATCAGACGTTTCTCAATTACCTTCGGATAAACGACAAGCCCGTCAACAACATTCAGACAAAGATCAAGAATGCCGTCGATCGCAAGAAATCCTTCCGGTACACTGAGACGTTTATTCGCCGAATCATCCAATGTTCTTTCAAACCACTGTGTAGCGGATGTAATTGCCGGATTCAGTGCATCAATCATCACATATCTTGACAGTGATGCAATACGCTCGCTTCTCATCGGATTTCTCTTATATGCCATCGCCGAAGACCCTATCTGTGTCTTTTCAAACGGCTCTTCGATCTCTTTTAAGTGTTGGAGAAGACGAATGTCATTTGAAAACTTATGCGCACTTGCGGCGATTCCCGCCAGCACATTCAGCACTCTCGTATCCACTTTTCTTGAATATGTCTGACCGGAAACAGGGTAACAAGCTTTAAATCCCATCTTTTCCGCGATCATCGGATCGATCTTATCGATTGTTTCCTGATCTCCGTCAAAAAGCTCCAAAAAACTCGCCTGAGTTCCTGTTGTTCCCTTCGATCCGAGAAGTTTCAAGCTCCCGAGAACATAATCCAAATCTTCCAGATCCATCTCGAACTCCTGCATCCAAAGTGTCGCTCTCTTTCCGACTGTTGTCGGCTGAGCCGGCTGGAAATGTGTAAACGCAAGTGTCGGCTGACTTTTCTGCTCTTCTGCAAATTTTGCCAGCTCGGCAATTACATTGATCAGTTTTCTGCGTACAAGTTTCAACGCCTCGGACATCACGATAATATCTGTGTTATCTCCGACATAACAGGATGTCGCGCCAAGATGAATGATTCCTTTTGCTTTCGGGCACTGTACGCCATATGCATACACATGAGACATTACATCGTGACGTACGATCTTCTCCCGTTCTTTTGCCACATCGTAATTGATATCATCTGCATGACTTTTCAATTCTTCAATCTGCTCATCCGTAATATTGAGTCCTAATTCTTTTTCTGTCTCCGCCAGTGCGATCCAAAGTCTTCTCCATGTGCGGAACTTCTTATCCGGGGAGAAAATATACTGCATTTCTCTGCTCGCATAGCGTTCGGAAAGAGGACTTACATAACGATCATTGCTCATGTCTGGTTCTCTCCTTTTTGTATCATACAATCCTTTTCTTATTTGATGCCGATCCGTTTAAATACTTCCTGATAAGCATCTTCTACATTTCCCATATCTCTGCGGAAACGGTCTTTGTCAAGTTTTTCATGTGTTTCTTTATCCCAAAGACGGCATGTATCCGGTGAAATCTCATCTGCAAGAATAATATCTCCGTGATATCTTCCGAACTCGATCTTAAAGTCGATCAGATCGATTCCCGCTTCGTCAAAGAACTTTTTCAAAACATCGTTTACTTTAAATGTATACTCTGTAATGTAGCCGCTCCGATGGCAATCGCAAAATAATCATTGATCAGCGGATCTCCGAGATCATCGTCTTTATAACTGAATTCCAAAGTCGGTGCGAGCAGTTTTCTTCCTTCTTCGATTCCCAGTCTCTTAGAAAAACTTCCTGCTGCCACATTACGCACGATTACTTCAAGCGGAACGATCTCCACTTTTTTCACGGCTGTCTCTCTATCGCTGAGTTCTTCTACATAATGTGTCGGAACTCCTTCTTTTTCCAAAACCTGGAATACATAATTCGTCATACGGTTGTTGATCACGCCTTTTCCGACGATCGTTCCTTTTTTCTCCCCGTTAAAAGCTGTCGCATCATCTTTATAATCAACGATCACAACATCCGGATCCTCTGTGGCAAATACTTTTTTTGCTTTTCCTTCATAGAGCTGTTCTAATTTTTTCATAACATCCACACCTGTCCTTTTCATTAATTTTTCAAATCTGGAGTGATTAGTATACGGCATGTCTTATTTTTAATACATCCCGCAAATCCGATTATAATATAAGGCGGAGGGAAAATCAACATACCCTCCGCCTTGTATTTCTGTCATCTCATTATTTTATTCATTGCCATTTAATAAGTTTTTCTTATAAACAAAGTATTATTTATTACTTTTTTATAAAAAACATTATTTAGAAACTCATCCATTAGTAAAACGAGACAAAAACTGCTTCGTTCTCTCTTCTTTCGGATTTTCAAAAACTTCCTCCGGAGTCCCCTGTTCCAAAATACATCCTCCATCCATAAAAATCACCTGGCTGGACACATCTCTTGCAAACGCCATTTCATGTGTGACGATGATCATCGTCGTCTCCTGGTCTGCAAGACTTTGGATCACTTTCAACACTTCTCCCGTTAATTCAGGATCAAGCGCCGACGTCGGCTCATCAAAACATAAGATATCCGGCTTTAACGCAAGGGCTCTGGCGATTGCGACACGCTGACACTGTCCGCCGGAAAGCTGATGTGGATAATTTTCCATACGATCCGCAAGTCCCATCTGGGTCAGAAGCCTCCTTGCCTCTTTTTCAATCTCCTCATGGATCTCTTTTTTATGTTGTTTATAATCCGGTTGTTCTTTTGCGAGAAGCTCTTTTGCCAACATTACATTTTTCAGAGCCGTATACTGCGGGAACAGATTAAACGATTGAAATACCAACCCGAAATGAAGCCGTTTTTTCCGAATTTCTCCCTCCTGTGAAGTTATGGGATCATGAATATCAAACAATGTTTCTCCGTTTACACTGATCGATCCACCGTCCGGTCTTTCCAGAAAATTCAAACACCTAAGCAGCGTCGTCTTTCCGCTTCCCGAAGAACCGATAATTGAAAGAACCTGTCCTTTCTCAAGAGAAAAGGTGATGTCTTTCAACACTTCCGTTCGATCAAAACTTTTACTCAAATGTTCTACTTCAAGAATTGCCACACGCTCCACCTCCTACTTGAAATAATCCAGTTTCTTCTCAAGACGTCCCAGAAGCACTGTCAAAATACCGTTAAAGATCAGATAATATACCGCTGTAAAAAAGAGCGGCCAGATGACTCCGGCAATTCCCTGCGATCCTTTCAGAAATGCCTGTCCTGCCCATATAATTTCCTGAAGCGCAATAATGCGGGCAAGAGACGTATCTTTCACAAGAGTAATGATCTCATTAGACATCGGAGGTACGATCCGTTTTACCATCTGAAGCAAAGTTACCTTGAAAAAAATCTGACTTCGCGTCATGCCAAGCACAAGCCCCGCCTCTTCCTGACCATGCGGTACTCCCTGAATACCGCCTCTGTATATTTCTGAAAAATAACATGCGTAATTAAAAATAAATGCAACTGCCGCCGCAAGAAAACGTCCGGCTTCTCCCCCGCCCCAGATATTGTTTCCCATAACAAGTCCCGGAAAGAAATAGATGATCAAAAGCTGGATCATAAGGGGCGTTCCTCTTATGATCCACACAATAATCTTCGTCAGATAACTAAGCGGTTTAAACCGCGACATCGATCCGAATGCAATGACAAGCCCAAGCGGAACCGCTCCGAGCAGTGTCACAAAAAACAACTTTAATGTCTGGAGAAATCCGATATTCAGTGATTTAAACACAATCGGAAACTGTTCTAATATCAAATCCATTTTTTGTCTACAACTCCGTCTTTTATCTTATTTCACAAGCATATCCTGAAGGTTATATTTTTCCGCACATTTCACTATGCTTTCGTCTTCATAACACTCTGCGAAGAAATCGTTCAGAGCTTTTGCAAGATCAGAACCTTTTCTGAATCCAACGCCGTACTCTTCCTCGCTTAATCTTACCGTATAAGCAAGATCCGCATAATTTGTTCCTTCTCCGATCATCGCCGTCGCCA
>ENA-OPCD01001588-OPCD01001588.1-human-gut-metagenome-genome-assembly--contig:-NODE-1588-length-17276-cov-2.865165_pt1 | contig 17276 bp, 16 predicted proteins | sample MGYA00241560_ERZ501471 | MGnify/ENA primary metagenome ERZ501471 (study PRJEB25962, sample SAMEA2042578) | human gut metagenome | biome: human gut; feature: human-associated habitat; material: faeces...
CTGTTTATCAGCGGTATCTCCGCCGGCTCCGGAATCATGGCAGCGCAGTATTGGGGGAAAAAGGACGCGGCTTCCATTGAGGAGGTCATGCCGATTGCACTGCGCACCAATCTCATATTCAGCGGTGCGTTCACCGTGTTTGCGGCGGTGGCACCCGAGGTGCTCATGCGCATTTTTACGTCCGATCCTGCGTTAATTGAGAGCGGAGCGGTCTATCTGCGCGCGGTGTCCCTGTCATATCTGCTGTGCGGTATTTCACAGATTTACCTGATTTTGCTGAAAAATACCGGCTATGCCACGGTCAGTTCACGGATCAGCTGTACAGCGGTCGTTGTGAATATTATCTGCAATGCGATCTTGATCTACGGGCTGTTGGGGCTTCCTGCGTTAGGAATACAGGGAGCGGCTTACGCGACGGTTGCCGCCCGTCTGGTGGAGCTCATCTGGAGTTACCTGGAGACGAAGCAGTCCGGGCGTGTGCAGATCATCTGGAAGAAGATGTTCCATGCGGCGGATGCCGTTCTGACAAAAGATTTCTGGCGCTATACCACGCCGGTGCTCGGCGCTGCACTCGTCTGGGGAATCGCCTATGTGTCCTACTCTGTGATTATGGGACATATGGGAAGCGACGCAGTGGCGGCGAATTCCATCACCACGATCGCCAAAAGTAGATACATACACTTTCTTTTGATTTTCTTCGTTATTATAAGTAAAAACGTAACAATCATTCGTAAGCCATTTTCCATGATAACCTTTCATTTCTGTAGAAACAGTATCACTTTTTCTAGCAAAGCATAAATAAGTATAATGGTAAATGTCCAAACGGTGGTCATTATCATCATATTTTAAAACAGCTCTGTTTTTTAAATTTGAAGAAAAAGATGAAATTTCTTCATCTTTTTGAAAATACTGAAATCCAAAAATAGAAATTACAACAAATCCTAAACAGCCTATTAAAACATATTGAATCTTAATCTTCTTTTTCTTAATTAGACAATAATTAATGAAAAGACAACATAAAATAATGAGATTAAATATAATTTGATTCATTGAATGAATATATTCAAATCCAAATCTTTTTAAGATAACTAAATAACCAAGTTGTAAGACCAATAATGAACAACCTATAACACTGGTAAATAAAGAAATTAAAAATGAACTCTTCTTAATTTTTGTTTCTTCTATATCATTTTCTAATTGATCTAAATCATTAAGATCAACGAATAAAATCTTTTGATTTTTCTTTAAAAGTATAAAATCTTTATAATTAATTCTTTTAAATTGTGGAAAACTATAAAAAATAGCTTCTTCATTTTCTTGATAAGTCATTCCATTATCTTTAAATGTATAAAAGACTTCATGTTCTTTAAAAAAGTTGCTTTTACAAAAAATTTGCATAAAAGGAAATAATATGAGAATAATTCCTAAAACAATAAAACTTTTACCAAGAATATCTACATAATGATGAATATACTGTTGAAGTGGTAAAAAAGCAAAACCTCCTAAGATAAACATAATTCCTATAAAATTGAATAGCCAATAAGCCTTGCTTTCGAAATAATGATCTCTCAAATATTTTTTATAATACTTCTTTTTTATTAAAAAGTTTTTCTCATATAGAGCATTTTGAACTTTATTTTCTTTTCCCTTCAATAAATCATCAACACTTATATCAAGAATACTTGCTAGATCGACAAGAATTGAAATATCGGGTAACCCTACCCCGGTTTCCCATTTAGAAATTGTCTTATTAGAAACAGATAATCTTTCTGCCAGTTCCCCTTGAGTCATTCCTTTTTCTTTTCTTCTCTTTGCAATTACTTTTCCAATTTTTTTACTATCCATATAAACAACTCCCTTACACCTATCATACTAAAAACTTTCTTTAAAAGATACAACATTCCATCTAGAGAATATGTCTACGAAGCGTGGAATCCCTTGATATTACGTGTTTTTTATAAAAAATGGATTACAAAAATAATTTTATATTTTTTCATCTAACCATTCTTTTTCAAATAAAAAAGATGAGATTTTATTTCTCATCTTCATGCTATTATACTCTTTTTACTAATTTCTTAGAAACAGCTACCATAAGTACTGCTCCAAAAAATAAACATCCAACTCCTAAATAATAAAATATTCCTTTAGAAAAGATTCCCTCTAAAATAAGACCTAAAGCAAAAATAATTTGCCCTAAACAATTACTCTTACAATAATCTCTAACAGATTCATTTGTATATTTCTTGTTCATTCCTTTTGTTAGAAACGAGTTTCCATTTGCTATTAAAAGAGCCATAATCATTAAAACCACGCCAAGTCCTGCAATAATGCCTACTCTTACAATCTCTGCAAAATTATTCATAATATTTTTCCTCCTTTTTGAACCTTTTCTATTTACTTAATTATATCATAATAAAAACAAGATTATTATCAATTGATTCTATTTATGAAAATATCTTTTATCTTTTTTGTTAATCTATAAGTTGACAATCATGTCATAACATAGATAATTAATTAACAGGTGATGAAAAATGTATAATATTTTATTAATTGAAGACGATACAGCTTTAAATAAAGCAATTTCAGTTTACTTCAAAAAAGAAAAATTTCATGTACTCTCTTGTTTTAGTGGTCAAGAAGCACTTGACACATTTTCTCAAAATAATAGTGATCTTATTATTTTAGATATCAATCTTCCTGATTTATCTGGTTTTGATCTTATTGAACAAATAAAAATTATGAATTTAAATATTCCCATTCTTATTTTATCTGCTTGTGATCTTGATTCAGATATTTTACATGGTTTTAATTTAGGCGCAGAAGATTATGTAACAAAACCATTTAATATTGAAATTCTTCATAAAAAAATAAATGTTATTTTAAAAAGAAATACAAAAAACATTTTCTACAAAGATGACCATCTATTTTTTGATAAAAATACATCTAAATTAGTAATCAACAATGAAGAAACCAAATTAACACCTCTTGAATTTAAATTATTATCTTTCTTTTTAGAAAATCAAAATCAAATACTTTTAAAAGAAACAATCATTGAAAAAATATGGGATTCAAATGAAAATTATGTTGATGAACATACATTGCTTGTTAATATATCTCGATTAAGAAATAAGATAGAAGATGATAAACACCATTATATTAAAACTGTTTATGGCTTAGGTTACAGGTGGTGTCAGGATGAATAAAATTATTTCAACCTTTTATGCTTTATTTTTATTTTCTATTTCAATAATCATTTTCTTTTCAACAAATTCTATCTTATTAAGATGCCTAATCATCTTAAATTCATTAGTAAGTATTTTTATATACTATCTAAACATTTTTTCTTTCAAATCAAAAATAAATCATTTAACACATTATATTTTTAATACTTTTGATAAAACAGCAACTCAAAATAATAAAGAATATGAAGAAACGATTGAATCAAAATTATTACATCAAATTAATAAATATAAACAAGAATTAGATATCGAAAAAGAAGAAACAATCCATTCTAAACAAGAAATTCAATCATTAGTCACTCATATTTCTCATCAAGTGAAAACACCTTTAGCTAACATCAAAATATATAACGATTTATTAGCACGTAATGATTTATCTAAAGAAGAAGCTATTGACTTTCATCAAATGCTTAATAAACAAATTAATAAACTTGATTTCTTAATGGAATCTCTTATTAAAATGTCTCGATTAGAAACAGATATTATTCAATTAAATATTGAAAAAAATGATCTTTATTCTACTCTAATTGAAGTCATTAATCATGTTTTCTTACTTGCTGAAAAAAAACATATTAATATCGAACTATCCAAAAATACACATATCTCTGCCCTATATGATGAAAAGTGGACTCAAGAAGCTATTTTTAATGTTTTAGAAAATTGCATAAAATATTCAAATAAAAATACAACCATAACAATTCAAATATCAAAAAATACTTTCTTTTCTAAAATTACAATTACTGATCAAGGAATTGGTATAAAAAAAGAAAACTATAATAATATTTTCCAAAGATTTTATAGATCACAGGAAGTGCAAGATGAAGATGGTATTGGTATTGGACTCTATTTGACAAGAGAAATCTTATCTAGAGAAGAAGGCTATATCACTGTTCAATCCGAATATGGAAAAGGTTCGACTTTTACAATCTATTTAAAAAGATAATGAATTTTTTAATTCATTATCTTTTTTGTAACAAGTTTGTGATATTTATTTTGTAGAATATAGATAACCAAAGGAGAGTGCTTATGGAAATCGTAAAAACAATAAACTTAAAAAAATATTATAAAATGGATAACTATACTGTAAAAGCTGTAGATAACATTAACTTGAATATTAACAATCATGAATTTATTGCAATTGTTGGAAGTTCTGGTAGTGGAAAATCTACTCTTTTAAATTTACTTGGTGGATTAGATAAACCTACCAGTGGAAAAGTATTTATTAATAATATTGATATTACATCAATGGATGAAGATGAACTGGCTATTTTTAGAAGAAGAAACATTGGTTTCATTTTTCAAAATTATAATCTTATTGGTAATCTCACTGTTTTAGAAAATATCACTTTACCTATTGAACTTGATGGTAATGAGATTCCATATGATTTTATAAACGAAATACTTCATGTTTTAAAACTAGAAGATAAAAAAAATATATATCCCAATAAACTATCAGGTGGTCAACAGCAACGTGTTGCTATCGCTAGAGCGCTGGCAACAAGACCATCTATTATTCTTGCAGACGAGCCCACTGGAAATCTTGACTCAAAAACTACTCAGGAAGTTATAGGATTAATTAAAAGAACAAGTCATTTATTTAAACAAACAATCGTCATGATTACTCATAATGAGGATATTGCTCAATTAGCTGATCGTATTATAAAAATTGAAGACGGAAAGTTGCGTGAAAACAATGATGAATAATAATAAAAAAGCAATCAATAAACTCACATTATCAACATTAAAAAATAAAACAAAAACACTTTTTATGTTTGTCTCTATCATTCTTGTTACTTTTATGATTTATAGTATTTTTTCAATTGGATTCAGTTACTATGACAATTATCAAACCTATAATCTACGAAGTGCAGGGACAACAAGTCAAATCATGATGACGAATCTTACTAAAAAACAAAAAAACAAATTAAATGATTTAGATTATATTAAAAATATTGGTAATCAACACTATTATGGTCGTATTAATTTTGAAAATTCCTATTCAGATAGTCAAATCGTTCTTTCTAATTATGATGATATTGAATGGAAAGAAGACATCTTGCCTACAATTGCTTCATTTGAAGGAAATTATCCTACAAAGAAAAATGAAATTGCTTTGTCAAGATGGACATTAAATAAATTAGGTTATAAAAACAAAAAAATTGGTGATTATATTACTTTAAATATAAATCATCAAAAACAAAGATTTAATATTAGTGCTATTTTTACTGATTATTTAATTGGTCGAGATCAAAAAACCAAAAGTGCTAATGTTGCTGCAGCAACTTTTTATTTCAAAGATCATCATCAAGAAATTAATCAAATAGGAAATATTATTATTTCAAATATGTACGCTAAATCACATTCGTCTCTTTATCAAGTCACAATGGTTTCTCTTAAAGATAAACACCAAGATGCTGATAAGATTATGTCCCAATTAAATAAAGACTTAAACTTAGCAAAAAATCAAAAGCTCTATAGTTTTGGTCTTTTAACAAATAAAACAGATGGTTTGTTATCTATTGTAGCATGTGCATTTCTAGCAATTCTAATTGTATTAAGCGGATATTTTATTATCAATAATATTATGCAACTGTCTATCAATAATGACATTTATTTTTATGGACAACTTAAAACAATAGGAACGACCCCAAAACAAATAAAATCGATTGTAAAAAAAGAAACACTATTTTATGCTTTATTAGCAATTCCTATGGGATTAGTGTTTGCATCACTATTTTCATATTTTTTAGTACCTTATACACTTCGGCGATTAATATCGGGATCAGCTATTGAAAACATCTTTCCATGCAATGTTTCATTTAGCCCTTTCTTGTTTTTAATTGTTATTATTTATGTCTTGCTTACTATTTGGGTAAGCAGTAAAAAACCAGCAAAGATTGCTAGCAAAATATCACCTATTGAGGCAATTAGATATAACGGTCTAGGTAATGCATCATATATAAATAGATCATTTTCTATTTTCAAAAAAAATCGCATACTGTCTCTCGCTATTAAAAATATTTCTGTTATACTTTCACTATTTATTGGATTATTTTCTTGTTTAACAATTTATTCTGCCATTTCAAAGCCAGATTATAATATTCTTTTTGCTAGACAACAGCCTTATTCTTTTAATATCGAGGCAAATAATCCAAATAACGAAGGAAAGCAAAGTGATATAACCAATAAAGAAATCTCAAAAGTACAATCTTTAAAAGAAATAACTGAATTAAAAATCGTTAAAACTGCTTATTCAACAGTTACAGGTTCATCTAAATTTTTGCAAAAAGAATTAGGTAAGAAGAATAGTTTTGCTAAAGAAAGCAATCATTTTAAAGCAACTATCATTCTTTTAAATGAAGATGATCTTTCTCATTTTTCTAAAACAAATAAAACAGATAACATATCATTTTTAAATGGTGATAGCATCTATCTTTTAGATACATCTGTATCACGTAAGTATATAAATGATTCCCTTTCAATACAAAATAATAACGGTGAACTTATCGATTATAAAATTGAAAATTTATTTAAAGAAGATTCTAATTTTCTACAAGATGCCCAAAATTATTTGATTTCTGATAGTGATCATATCTGCATTTATATGAGCGAAAAAGGTCTTGAAAAATTACAAATAGATCCAATTTATGAAGAATTAAAAATCAATACTAAAAATGTCAATAATGAAAAACTTCAAGAAAAACTTTTAAGTATTTTTAAAAACTGTACTATCACTTTTAAAAGTCAAATCAACACCATCAAGCAATTACAACCAATTATAAATTGCTTTATGTTTGTAGGTATTCTTTTTGCATGTATTTTACTTATGTTAGGAATTTTCAATTTTATTAATATTATTATCATGAATATCAATTCAAGAAAAAAAGAATTGGCTACATTAGAAGCAATTGGAATGACAAAAAAACAACTGTATAAGTTGCTTTCTTTAGAAGGTATTATTTATTTTGTAATATCTCTAGTTCTACTGACAATTATAGGAATTCCGTTATCGAAGATGATTGTTTCTTTATTTCAAAATACGCTTTATTATTTTAAATATCATTTTTCATTTCTTTTATATTTTTTAATTAATTTCATACTATTTATAATTTGTTTAATTACACCAAGAATATATTATACAAAAACACAAAAAAATAAATAAACAATTTAAATTTATTTAATAAAAAGAGGCATAAAATCTATCGTAAATTATTAGATTTCTATGCCTCTTTTAATCTTATAAAGATATATACGCGTTATATTGTTAAGCTTCTAAATATTTGATAACTTTATACATTGGCATTCCAATGACATTTTCTAAATCTCCATCAATCTTTTCTGCAAACTTTGAAGCAACTCCTTGGATTGCATAAGCACCCGCTTTGCCTTGCCATTCATTTGTATCAAGATAATCTTCAATTTCTTGATCAGATAATTTTTTAAATGTAACAGTTGTTGCATCTGTAAATGTTGTGCTTTGTTGATCTTTAATGATACATACTGCTGTAATAACAACTTGTTTATTATTCGATAACAACTCAAGCATTCTTTTAGCGTCTTCTCTATTTTTTGGTTTTCCTAACATTTCATCTTGGAAGGTTACCATGGTATCTGCTGAGACAATGATATTGTTTGGATATTTTATTTGAAGTGGTTTGGCTTTTTGTAAAGCAATGTTTTCTAGTCTTTTAAAAAGTGTTAAACTTTCGTCTAACACTTCTTCTGTTTCTACAAAATCTACTGTGTAGTCTATTCCATATTTATCGAAAAGTTCTTTTCTTCTTGGAGAACTACTTGCAAGTATGATTTTATTTTTCATTTTTTTCTTCTTTTTTAACTGGTTTTGGAAGTAAAGCTTTTCTAGAAACATTTACTTTACCTTTATCATCAACTTTAGTTACTTTAACTTTGATGACATCTCCTACCTTACATACATCTTGCATTTTGCTTGTTCTTTCATAAGACCAATCAGAAATATGTAAGAATCCATCAGTTCCTTCAAATAAAGTAACGAATGCATAATTATCATTTACACGTGCAATTGTTCCATCATAGATTTCACCAACTTCAGCTTTTTTAACAATTCTTTCAATTAAAGAAACAGCTGTGTCGATTGCTTCTTGATCACTATGGTAGATAACCACTGTACCGTCTTGATCAATATCAATTTTAACATCATTTGATTTTTCAATGATTTCATTAATTGTTTCTCCACCACGTCCAATAACATCTCTAATTTGTTCTGGATCAATATGCATAACATGCATTTTTGGTGCGTATTTAGATAAATGATCACGTGGTGCAGGAATAGCTCCTAACATACAATCCATGATTTGAGCACGTCCTACTTTTGCTTGTGCTAAAGCTTCTTGTAAGATTTCTTTTGTAATACCATCAATTTTGATATCCATTTGTAAAGCACAAATACCATTTTTAGTACCAGCTACTTTGAAATCCATATCTCCTAAGTGATCTTCCATACCTTGGATATCAGTTAAGATTGTATAATCGTCACCTTTTTTAACAAGTCCCATCGCAACCCCAGAAACTGGATTTGAAATTGGTACACCAGCAGCCATTAATGCCATTGATGATGCACAGATTGAAGCTTGTGAACTTGAACCATTTGATTCTAAGACTTCCGAAACAACACGGATTGTATATGGGAAGTCTTTTTCACTTGGAATAACTTGTGCTAAAGCTCTTTCTCCTAAAGCACCATGTCCAATTTCACGACGTCCAGGAGCACCCATTCTTCCTGTTTCACCAACTGAATATGGTGGGAAGTTATAATGATGCATGAAACGTTTTTGATCTTCTAATCCTAAACCATCGATTTTTTGAACTTCTCCCATAGCTCCTAATGTACATACAGATAAAACTTGTGTTTCACCTCTTGTAAATAAAGCAGAACCATGAACTCTTGGTAATAAATCAACTTGTGCATTTAATGGACGCACTTCATCAATTTTACGACCATCTGGTCTAATTTTTTCTTCCGTAATTAAACGTCTTACTTCATTTTTTTCTAAGTCATGTAAGATAATTCCAACTTGTTTCATCACAGATTCTTTTGTTTCTTCATCTGCATATTCTTTTTCATCATATTGTGCAGTTACACGATCCATGATTTCATCAATGGCTGCATATCTTTCAAGTTTTCCTGGAATAGATACAGCAGCAACCATTTCATCATTACATAAATCTGTAATTTCTTGAACTAAAGCTTCATCTAATTCAAATAATGGAATTTCAATTTTTTCTTTACCACATGCTTCAACAACTTTTTCTTCAAAAGCAATTAATTCTTTAATAGCTTCATGTCCAAACATTAAAGCATTTAACATTGTATCTTCATCAACTTCTTTAGCATCCGCTTCAACCATATTGATGGCATCTTTTGTACCAGCTACTTCTAAATTGATTAAACTTCTTTCCATTTCTTCTGGACCAGCATTGATGGTAAATTCTCCATCAATTAAACCAACATTAACACCTGCGATTGGTCCATTGAAAGGAATATCAGAAACACATAATGCAAGAGAAGCCCCTAACATTGCTGCCATTTCTGGAGAAGCTTGTTGATCTACTGATAAAACAGTATTAACAACTTGTACTTCATTTCTAAATCCGTCTGCAAATAATGGACGAATTGGTCTATCAATCATTCTTGCAGTTAAAGTTCCATGTTCACTTGGACGTCCTTCTCTTTTTAGAAATCCTCCAGGAATTTTACCTACAGAATATAATTTTTCTTCATATGTAACTGTTAGTGGAAAGAAATCTACACTTTTTGGTTCTTTCCCTGCAACAGCTGTTGATAAGATGACTGTATCATCATATCTTACTAAAACACTACCATTAGCTTGTTTAGCTAATTCTCCTACTTCTACTGTCAGATTTTTCCCGTAAAAATCTGTACTAAACACTTGTTTACTCATTTTTTCACCTCTTAATTTTCTGCATTATTATAGCATATAAAAAATGTTTTTAAAAACATTTTATGTTATTCATGATAAATAAATGATATAATAATGCATGAGGTGAATTTTATGAACGAAAACGAATTAAAAAGTATTGAAAGATATTTCAATAAATTCAATGAAAATGCTGCTTCTTTCAATGAATTTGAAGCAAATGATTTTATTAAATTATTAAAAAACAATGGTAGAAATGATGATGCAATTGAAGTAGGAAATACATTTTTACAAATGGCTCCTTCTTTAAAAGGATATATTAATCAATATGGGTATGCTTTATATAATAAGTTTATTAATATTGATGATGAAAAAATAAAAGAAAAAGAAAGTTTATTCTTTGATATCCTTGAAGATATTTTAGGTATTTGTAAACAAGAAAAATATTCTCCTGTTGAACCAGCAATTAATAGAGCAATTAAATATGCATTAAATCAAACTCCAATCAATTATGATTTAATGATCAAAATGCTTAATAAATTAGATGTTAGATTATTATCTGATAAACCTTTTGTTAATAACGAAGGTAGAGAATTTGAATCTTTCAAAGAAAGATACTTTAGATTAAAAGTACGTGCTTTATTTGAAACAAAACAATATAAAGCATGTGTAGAATGTGCAAATCAAGCATTAGCTACACCACTTAAATGGCATTATAATGCTTTACAATGGATCAAATATTATAGAGGATGTGCTTTATTAGAATTAAAAGAATATGATGAAGCTAATAGAGAATTTATTTCTTTACATAATCGTATTAAAGGAGTTAACTTCTACGAAGTTTTATATAAAACAAATGCTACTGTTGGTAAAGTAAAAGAAGCAAATGCTTATTTACTTTATGAATTCTTTGAAAAAGGTTATGCCCTTGAACAACTTCCTTTATATCAAAGATTAAATGAAGCTGTTGAAAATAGTGGTAATGAATTATTAATTAAAGTGGTTCATTCATTTATTAAAGCATTATGTAATGAAAATCAAAAAGAATGTGACTTTACAATCGATGTAAAATATCAAGGTAAAGATTCAAGTAGTTTATATGATGAAATGTATGATTTAATCATGTCACATCTTGATAGTTTAGTTACTCGTAAATCAGGTAAAGTTGTTTATTACAATGAACAAAATCAATTTGGTAATATTTCTGTTTATGATCATGATCCTATCTTCTTTAGACAAGCAGATTTTGCTTACGATGAAGAAGTAGAAAGAAATATTCGTGTTAATTATACTGTTTTACCTACTTATGATAGTAAAAAACAAAGATTAACTGAAAAAGCAATTTTAGTAACTATTGATGATAGTGACTATGACTTTATTAATAGATAAGCCTAGATGAAATGATAAGACCTTCATAGGATACTATGGAGGTCTTTTATGTTATCAAATTCACAACTTTTTTTACTTGCTTTAGTACTTTCTATTTTTAACTGGCTCATGACTTTTTTAGGGTCAAGTCTTGTTTATTTTGTTAAAAGTAAAAGTCAAAAACTTGTCAGTATTGCTTTAGGTTTAGCTGCTGGTATTATGATTGCTGCTACTTTCTTTTCATTGCTTCTTCCAGCAATCCAACAAGTTGAAGATCATCTACTTTTACTTTTTTTGATTCCACTTGTCTTTTTTAGCGGTGGCTTATTTTTAAGATTATGTGATAAATTTCTTCCCCATGAACATATTATTTCTCATCAAAAAGAAGGTCCTACAAATACTCTTTCTAAAAATAAACTTTTATTACTAGCAATGACCTTACACAATATTCCCGAAGGTTTAGCGGTTGGAATTGCCATTGCAAGCGTTAAAACTAATCTTGTTCCTGCCCTTATTTTATCTATTGGTATTGGTATCCAAAACTTTCCTGAAGGTACGGCCATTTCTTTACCTTTACATGAAAGTGGTATCTCACGTTTTAAAGCAATGATGTATGGTCAATATTCTGCCCTTGTAGAAATTCCAAGTGCTCTTTTAGGTTTTTTATTTGCTCAACTTTTTAGTAGCATTCTCCCTTTTGCTTTAAGCTTTGCAGCTGGAGCGATGATGTTTGTCTGTATCGAAGAACTGATTCCTGAAGCAAATGCCTTAAAAGAAGTAGATGTTGGTACGATGAGTTTTATGGTAGGATTTATGATCATGATGATGTTGGATATTATGTTTGGATAGTTATTTTTTTATCACATAAAGACCCTTTTTTTCTAAAACACAATAAAGCACATCTTCTATATGAGAAATGTGTTTTTTCTTTAATTCATTTTTCAACCACGCTTCATCTTTATTTAAAATTTGAAGTGCTTCTTGATTAATACAGCCATCACTGATCAATGCATCAGGTAAAAGTGTTTGACTTTCTTGTTTTGGAATAACCGATAAAGAACCATTTGTTTCTAGAATAGCAAAATCCACTTTAGAAACACTATCGATATCACTTACTCTTAAATGATGACATAAATCATCTATACTATAGCGTAATTTTTTCATATTTTGATATTGTATCTTTCCTCTATAAATGATATAACACGGTCTTCCTTCAAAAAAATCTCTCAATTTTTTTGAACGCATCGTAATAAAAGATTCTATTCTATCTAAAATAATGAGTGTCAGTGTGGCTATCACACTATCTAAAACAGACAAATCTTGTGTTTCTAAAGACATTGTCGTGATTTCAGAAATCACTAAAAAAACAACAAAATCAAAAACATTGAGTTGACTAAATTCTTTTTTTCCAAAAAGCCTAAGTAAAACTGTTAGATAGATATACATAAAAATACTAATGATAAATATTTTAAACATATGTTCTCCGTTCTACTTACTCTTTTTTTTCATATTCTCTATTAGGAGGTTTCTATGAAAAGAAAGTTAATGCCTTATTTATTATCTTATGCATTTTTATTTGTAAGTTATTTAATCATTAGTTTTATTATGGCTATTCTTTTTTCTTTTATGCATGTTTCATCTTTTATTTATCAATTACTGATTACTTTTTTTAGTTATCTTATCTTAGTTGTTTTCACTTTTATTTTTTATAAAATGGTAAAAGAAAAGCCATTGATCCACGGAATGACCCTTTCAATGACTTATTTAATTATTCAATTTATATTTCATTTAAAAGATATAAATATTCAAATTTTAATAAAACCTTTATTTGTTTTTATTATTTATTATTTACTTTATTATATAAAGAAAAAACAACAATAACTTGTTGTTTTATGCAGTAAATTCAATATCTACAATTTTTACATCATATGCTTCAGCAACCCCAACAGTCACAATTTCATTAACTCCATGACCAATAAGTGCTTTAGCAAGTGGTGATTCATTTGAAATCTTACCATTAACAGGATCAGTTTCGAAAGAACCTACAATTGTATATTTTTCTTCTTCAGGATCATCTAAAGATAAATCTAAAATTGTAACTGTTGTCCCAGGTTTAACAACATTTAAATCCATTTGTTCTTCAGAAATGATTTCTGCATTTTGAAGCATATATTCAATTTCTTTAATTCTTTGTTCGATTTGAGCTTGTTTATCTCTAGCTGCATCATAATCAGCGTTTTCTGATAAGTCACCTTGAGAACGAGCTAATTGTAATTCTTCAATGACTCTAGGTCTTTCAACATTAATTAAATTATCTCTTTCTTCTTCAAGTTTTTCTACACCAGATTTCGTAAGTAATACTTTATCTTTATCCATTTTAAGTCACCTCGTAATCAATAATATAGCATATTTATATCTAAATATCTAGTCTATTTTTATGAATCATAAGCATATTTATTCAAATCATTTTGAATAAGTGCTCTTGCTACAATATTTAATCCAAATATTCCTAAAATCAAATAAACAAGAGCACGATAATTATCTACCATTTCTCCTTGATAAGTTTGAAAATCACTTAATCTCTCTCCAACTTTATACAACCAATAAAGTTCATATAAACCTAAAGTAATAATACTTAAAATCAAGACTTTAAAACCTGAAGAATCCTCTTCTCCAGTAAGTGTATTGACATCACTGGCAAGACAATAAAGCCAATAAAGTCCATAAATTCCAAACGTAACAATTGATAAAATAATACACATTGGAATACTACGTCTAGAAATTGCATAATCTACTCTATGTTGATTAAATTCATATTCATTAAATGTTTTCGTTCCACAATAAGGGCAATAACGTTCGCCATCTTTAATTTTTCGACCACAATTTGTACAATACATCTTTTACTCCTTAGCATCAATAACACTTGAAATCTTAGTAATTAAAAGATCGATGGCTACTGTATTATTTCCCCCTTCAGGGATAATGATATGTGCATATTTTTTTGAAGGTTCAACGAATTGTTCATGCATTGGTCTTACTGTTTCTAAATATTGATTACATACTGAATCAATAGAACGTCCTCTTTCTTCAATATCACGTTTTAAACGACGAATAAAACGAATATCAGCATCTGTATCTACAAAGACAAGAATATCACATAAATCTCTAATTTTTTCATCATATAAAACAAATAATCCTTCTAAAATATAAACATCTCTTGGTGTAATTGTTTCAACAACATCACTTCTTGTATGTTGAGTATAATCATATGTAGGTTTAGAAATTGATTTTCCTTCTTTTAATTGTTTTAATTGTTCTACAAGTAAATCATTATCAAAAGCAAAAGGATGATCGTAGTTTGTTTTAACTCTTTCTTCAAAAGAAAGGTGACTTTGATCTTTATAATAATCATCTTGTTTGATAATACATGTTGTATGACTTCCTTTAAAAAATTCATACACTTGTCTAGAAATAGATGTCTTTCCTGAAGCACTTCCTCCAGCAATACCAATAATAATACTATTTTTCATTTGCTAAAACCTTCCTTCCCATATCAAATTCAGACAATGGTTGCTCACATTTTAAATAAAGAATTTCCATTGGATGATTTGCTACTTCAACTGATTCTCTATCTTCATTGTATATTTCTTTAACTTCAATTAAAACATTTTCATGATGTGGTGAGAAAAATTCAATTTGATCTCCCACTTTAAAATAATTTCTTTGTTCAATCATAACTTCATGTTTATCTACATCATAACTTAATACACGCGCACAAAAATCTTGTGTAGGATGCTCATCTCTTTGATTATAAAGTTGATAATCACTGTTTGGAACATCTTTAAAGAAGCCTGTACATAAAGCGCGATTGGCTGCCTTTTCAATTTCTTTTCGATAACCATTTTTATCAAAGTTTTCAGGATCATCGCAATACGTATCAATCAATTTACGATAAGTAGATACAACAGTTGCAATATAATGCAATGACTTCATTCTTCCTTCTATCTTAAAAGAATCAATCCCTAATTCAATAAGTTTAGGTAATTCATCTACTAAAGACATATCTTTACTTGACATACTAAAAGGAACAATTTCATCATGATTTAACTGTTGATCTTTTTCAAAAATATCATAATACCATCGACAAGATTGCGAACATCCTCCACGATTGGCATCTCTTCTTGAAAAATAATTAGATAACATACATCTTCCAGAATAATGGATACACATAGCTCCATGAATGAAATACTCTAAATCAATATCAACCTTTTCTCTTACTTCTTTTAGATCTTGATAATCTACTTCTCTTGCAAAAACGACACGATCAACACCTAAATTTTCATAAAAACGAATCGCACTGGTATTCATAGTAGATAGTTGAGTAGAAACATGGACTTCTAATTTTAAATGCAATTTTTTTGCTAAAGACATAATATAAGGATCTGCTACAATAATTGCATCTACTCCAATTTCATCTAGCTTTAAAAGATATTCTTCTAATCCCTTTAAATTGTCTTCATGTAAAATAATATTACATGTTACATGGATAGCTGCATGATGTGTATGGGCAAATTCTACAGCTTCTTGAATGTCTTCTAAAGAAAAGTTAGAAGCACTTGAGCGTAAAGAAAACTCTTTTCCACCTATAAAAACTGCATCTGCACCATATAAAATAGCTACTTTTAGTTTTTCTAAATTACCTGCTGGCGCAAGTAACTCTGGCTTTTTAACAATGACTCTTTTTCCATTAATAACTTGACTAACTTCTCTCATTTTCTTCTCTCTTTCTTACATCAGAAATTTTATAAACCGTTGAATCAAATAAAAAACTATGGTAGTAATGAACATTTGGTGTTAAACGATAAAGTAATTGCATCAACTCTATTGATTCTTTACTGTATGTTTGATTTTTAATTGCTTCTATAGCTTGTATATAAAGATGTGTAATTTCTAATAAATCTGTTTCATTTATATATTGACCATCAATATATAAATAATCAAAATCATTGAATTGATTAAGAACATCTAGTGCACACATTTGATTAGTTGAAGTAATGTGGGTTCCATATTGATCTTCATAAATATGACAATGGTCCTCTACACCATTGGCTTTGATTTCAATTTGTGCCTCTTTATCTACATTAAAATCAAGATGTGTATACTCTTTATAATTAGACAATAACTTTCTTTTTGAATAAGCCATATATTCAACCCCATGTACTTGAACCATTGTTTTTAATTTACAATTTTGTCCAATCATTTGTTTTTCTTTTAGCGGGATTTCTCTTGCTAGAAAAGCGCCATCTATTCCTTGTTCTTTTAAAACAGATAATGTGAGATGATTTGTATTTAATGTTTCTGGATCATAGATTTTTTCAAATGAATATCCTTTTTCATTACAAATTTGTAAAACTCCAAAATCTTGAAAAATAATCCCATCTATTTGACATTCATTTAATTTATCTAAATGATTCTTTAAATCATCTAAATATTTTTGTTCAACTAACGCATTAACTAAAACAAATAAACGAATCATTGGATATTTTTCCTTTATTTCTTTTAATTCTATATAATCAACTGTTAAAGCTTGTCGACATGAAAATTGATTTGTTCCTACAATAAAATCTGGTTTGACACTATGTTTTGTTGTGTCTTCAATAACTGAAGTGGTATGAGATGCCTTTTTCAAATCAATATTCGATGATACCATCCCAGTTCCAAAATCCATAGCTATGGAACCTATAGATACATC
>ENA-OPCD01001594-OPCD01001594.1-human-gut-metagenome-genome-assembly--contig:-NODE-1594-length-17201-cov-3.769626_pt1 | contig 17201 bp, 10 predicted proteins | sample MGYA00241560_ERZ501471 | MGnify/ENA primary metagenome ERZ501471 (study PRJEB25962, sample SAMEA2042578) | human gut metagenome | biome: human gut; feature: human-associated habitat; material: faeces...
GTCCTTGAGGTCGGCCGCCATCTGCTTCCAGGTGGTCGGGACGAACTCGACCTTCCAGCCGTAGACCTCGGCCATCGCCTTGACGACGTCAATGTCGTGGCCCGCGTAGCCGGAATCCTCCTTCATCGCGAATGGCCTGTAGTCGCCCGGCGTGCCGACGCGAAGCGTGTTGTTTTTAACGATGTTGTCGAGTCTTTCGCCCGCTGCGGCGGGAACGGAGCCAAGGGAGGCGAGGGCTGCGATGGCGCAGGCGAAGGCCGTGAGTGCGCGTGCGTTCATGATTGTTTTGAGACGAAAAAAAAGACAGTCCGCATCCGCTGCCGGCTCGGACGAGGATGGATCGGGGCTGCGAGTGGCCGGCGCAGCCGGGATGCGGCGGGAAGGTGCGAATCCTGAGTGTCGTCAGTCAGGCGTCAGTCTGCGGCGGCCGCCTTCCTGGCGGGCTCGGAGAGAATGGCGAGACAGGCCTCGAACTCGTCCTTGGAGATGAGGAAGGACTTTTCCTCAAGCCTTTCGGAGAAGAGTTCGTGTAGGGCCTCGAGCACGACCGCTTCGGGCGTCCTGCCTTCGCGTTCGGCGATGTTGGCAAGCAGCTCGGCGTCGAAGTCGCTCAATTTGATTCTGATATCGGAAGACATGTCCGTTCCTCCAACCAAACATTTCCACTTTGCATTGTATGTAGGCGTAATGCGTTTTGGAAGGCAGTAGGTGTTCGAACCTAGGCAGAAGTGCGCAGGCGCATTGAGCGCGCAGGGCGGCGCGAGGGGCGCTGACGAAAATAGGGGCCCGAAGCCGATTGGAGAGCTTCGGGCCCGGAAGTCGGGAGCCGCCGTTGCGGGGCGGCCCCAATGGGGAAGAGAAGTGGTTGGGAAGGTTCGTCGACCCTTACTTGGCGACGGCTTCCTTGATGGCGTCCGCAGCGACACGGCCGGAGGTGAGGGCCCAGCCCACGTTGGCGCCGGCCGGGGAGTCGTCGCCCATCACGCCGCCGACGAGTTCACCCGCAGCGTAGAGACCCGGGATGAGCTTGCCGTCCTTGGTGATGACGTTGAGCTTGTCGTTCGTGCAGAGGCCCCCCATCGTGGTCGCGAAGCGGGGACGCTGCTCGACGATATAGTACGGACCTTCAGCGGAGATCACGGCATTCATGTACTGGACCGGACGATCGAAGTCGGCGTCCTTCTTGGCCTTGACGAAGCCGTTGTAGCGTTCGACCGTATCCTTGAGGTTGGCAGCGTTGATGCCAGCCTTGGCGGCGACTTCCTCAACCGTGGCGCCCTTCACGAAGAGCGGGGCGGTCTTGCCGTCCTGTGCGAGGTACTTGTCAGCGTCCTCATGGGACACGCCCGTTTCGGGCAGACGCTTGTAGAAGCCTTCCCAAGACTTCTGGTCCATGAAGACATAGCCCTGACCGTTGGCGGTCTGGAGCATCGGATCGAGGATGTGGCGGTTCGAGGCCTTTTCGTTCACGAAGCGCTTACCGTCGATGTTGACGAGGATGCCAGCCTGATCAAAGGCGCCGACGTTGGCGTAAATGGTGGACTTGGCCTTGCCCGGCGCGACTTCAATGCCGTTCGGGTAGCGCTTGCCGTACTGCATGAGTTGCGTCTTCGCGCCGAGTTCCATGGCCATGCGGTGGCCGTCGCCTGTGGAGGAGACGGGACCGTAGTAGAGCGTGGACTTAATCGGCTCGACGAGCATGTCCTTGTTGTTGCCGAAGCCGCCCGTGGTGAGGAGGGTCGCCTTGGACTTGATCGTGTACTTGACGCCGTTATCGTCCGTGGCTTCGACGCCGATCACGCGGCCATCCTTGTCCTGAAGAAGCTTTTCGACGCGGGTGCTGTAGAGGACCTGCGCGCCGTTGCCGGCGATGACTTCGCGAAGGTGCTGGGCCATCGTCTTAGCACCACCTTCGAATTCAAGGGCACGGCGGTGGGAGTATTCGGCGAGGTAGGGCAGATCGTTCGGGATGAACTTCACGCCAACCTGTTCATGGAGCCAGTCAATCGTGGCGCCGACATTGTTGGCGTAGAGCGAGATCTTGCCCGGGTCGTTGAGGTTGTGGCCGTTGGCCATGAAGTCCTTGATCATGGACTCGGGCGAGTCTTCCGTGGAGCCGAAGGCCTTCTGGAGCTTGGAGCCCTGAGCGACGACCTGACCGCCCGAGATGGCGGCGGCGCCGCCGATGTACGGCATCTTCTCGACGAGGATGACGTTCATGCCGTTCATGCGGCCGCGGATCGTGGCGGACATGCCAGAACCGCCGCCACCCACAACAACCATGTCGGTTTCAAGCGTTTTCTGACCACCCGTCTTCTTGACGACGAGAGGAACAAGAACGGTAGGATCGACGCCATCCTGCTTGATGCAGTCGGAGACCGCCGTGCGAATGGCTTGGGTGGTGATGGTGGCGCCCGTCACGCCGTCAACGGCGGGAGACTGGGCGGCGATCATGCGGCCGGAGACTGAGCTGCAAGCATCCGGCCCGGGAGGATTTCAACGGCCTTGGAGCCGATACCGACGGTTTCCGCCTGCTTGGTGACCTTGATGTCTGCGATCTTGTTGGCGGTGAACGTCACCTCAACAGTCACATTGCCGTGAATGCCGGGAGCAGTGGCTGTGTAGGTTCCGGCTTTAAAAGACGGAGATGCCCATGCAGCCCCGACGGCGGTCGCAAGAAGTGTTGCAAGGGTAATCAGTTTGAATTGAGTTTTCATCACGAAGTCTCCTTGAGAAGGATGACATGGTGGCTGTCCTTCCAGTCAACGCAAGGATTTCCATCATGGGCGAAGCTCCGCAGGCGGGTCCCACGCGGAGCTTCGATGGACGGGAGTAAGAAAATTACTTAGCCATAGGATAAACGATCTGATTGGTCGTACGCATCGTGGAGACGGGCATCTGCGTGGGGTTGGAACCCTTGACGCCCGAAGCAAACGTCAAGTCAATACCGAACAGACCGCCGATGATGCGGGTAACGCGGCCCTTGTCACCGCTACCAGAAGCAATGATCGGGAAATCAGGATGAGCGCGACGGAATGCGAGCGTGCCTCCGAGGAAGGTGAGCACGTCTTCTTCACAGTTGGGTTTGACGACGATCTTGGCAACGTCGCCGCCCGCCTGCACTTCACGCTCCATCAGCTTGACGATTTCATCCTTGCTGGGAGTGCCATTGAGGTCATGGTAAGCCACAACCAAAGACACGCCCGTACCCTTGAGGTCATTCTTCAGCGCCGTAATCTTTTCAGGACCGTAAGCCAGTTCGATGTCGATGAAGTCGGCAAGCTTTTCCTTGGCGGCCGCACGATAGAAATTGAACTTGGCATTCTCGGAAACATCCTTGTGACCACGTTCAGCCTTGATGCGCACGGTGAGAAGAATCGGCACGTCCTTCATCTGAGCCCTGATGTCGCGCAACATCTTCAAGGAGGCGTCCGTGTCCTCGATGAAGTCCCAGAAGTCGGCACGCACTTCGATCATGTCGGGATTGAGGGCCTTTACCGTCGACGTTTCCTTCAGGATGTTGTCGTGCGTCTGAGCAACCAGAGGAACGGTCACGACAGGGCGAATGTCACCCAAGGTCGTTGCGCCGACAGTAATCGGATGCTGGGGCAGGGGACGGATATACGATTCAGCCGAGGCGTTCGTGGCGACAAAAGACATCACGAGTGCTGCGGCAACGGCAGCGGTCATGCGAGAAAAGTTCATGATGAGATTCCTTTGAAATGTGAGTTCAAGGCAAGGGAGGCGACGTAGGTTGGTTCGCGCTTCCGCGCCTTGGTTGTCGACATTGTGGAAAAAAATCCTCTTTTGCGACTACCTCTGTGGGGAGGTATCCGAAGCTTTGCAAAGACTGAGATAATGTGGTCACCTCCACTTTTGTTGACTGAAAAAAGACGTGTGGCGCACAGGGTTAATCTTTTTCGTGCTTGCGATGGGGTGTGTCGGCCTCACCAAGGGAGCGGATATCGATGAGACAGGATGGCCAGCGCGTTCTGGCCGCACGTCGGGCAAACCTCCAGTACCACGGATGACGCTCACCGTCGGGATACCCGATACGTTTTTGACGGCCTACGAGTCCAAGGACGTGCGTCAGACGCTCGACAATCTCGCAAAGGCACTGCCTCAGTATCAGTGGAGAACGGTGCCCGTCATGACGGCCGATGCGGCCAGTTCGATCCTGCGCGTCAATCCCGACTTCCTGATAGCCCCGGCGGGCTTCATTTACGAGCTCAGTAACTTTGAGATCGGTCCCTTTTCAACCATTGCGTACCGCAAATCTGTGCCAAGCAGGTCCGCAGAAGCGTCCATAGGCTCGACCTTCTGGGTTCGGAAGGACAGCCAGTTGAACGAACTCAAACAACTCAGGGGACGACGTGCCGCGGCTTCATTGCCCAATACCGTCGACGGTTGGTTGGCCGCAAACGGAGAGATCCACAAAAACGGTTTCAATCCCGATCATTTTTTCGGCTCGACGCATTTTCTCAATAACGCCTATCCCGATGTTTTGCTTGCGTTGTCTGCTGGAACGGTCGATGTGGCGATCATGCCCGTTTGCTTGATGGAGAGGCTGGAGAAGGACCATCTGGTTGACCGCTCGGCATACAGAGTCTTACATGATCGGCGTACTGTCGACGAAATGAGGTTGGGTTACTGTGCCCGTTCAACCGACCTTTATCCTGATGTGGCGTTGTTGGCCACACAGAAAGCGCCTGAGCGAGTCGTTCGGGAGGTGACTGTGGCGTTGCTCTCCGAAGGACTTCAATCGGATTCGAGGACAAACGACATTCATCATTTTGAGTGGGTGACAAATGTTTCCGATGCCCAAGTGAAAAGGCTCTGTCGGGATTTGAAAGTGGGTCCCTATGCTTATTTGAGAGACATGGGACTAATGTCCATTTTTCAACGCTACAAAACAGTAATCCTATTCTTCTTTGGTATTGTTGGGATTTTGATTTTAAACGAATTCCGGTTGCGACGAATTATAAACAAGCGCACGAATGCGCTATTGAAATCAATTCAATTATCAGAATCTCTGAGGAGAGAGGCTGACGAAGCTCGATTAAAGCTCTCGGTATTCGAACGAAAGACGATTGCGGAGCAACTCTCGGGCATGATTGCCCACGAGGTCAACACCCCCATCGGCTCCATATCGGCATACGTGAAGGTCCTTTCGCTCAGATTGTCTCAATTATTGGAAAAAGACGATCCTGTCATTATGCGGTCGATGAACGGCATTGTGAAAGAAGTCGGACGCATCGCCGAAATCATTGCACGAGTACGCAGGCACGCCAAAACCGATGGCGATCACAGTCGGTGTGATCTTAGTCGTATCGTGCAAAAAAGTGTTCATGCGTTTGAGGCAGAATCTCCCGAAAGTCGCAGAGGCTTGACACATGTTTGCCTTTGCTCGGATACCGGATTATGTATATTTGCCGATGCGCTTGAGTTGGAATTACTGATCGTCAACCTGCTTCGAAATGGCGCAAGAGCTCTGAATGAATCCTCTCAGCCCATCCATGCCTATGAGGAGCCCTTGAGTGTCACCGTGAAAAATAACGGTGACTTTTACGAGTTGATAGTCAGTAATGCCGGACTGCCTGTTGCGCCTGACGTGTTGGAGGCGCTTGTGCGACCGACATCCACCACGGCGCGCATTGCAGGCACTGGGAACGGTTTGGGGTTGGGACTCTCGATCTGCAGGGGAATTGCAGAGAGCCATGGCTCAGCCTTGCAGTTCGAAGCAAATGAAAAAGGCGGTCTGTCCGTTCACGTGCTTCTTAAAAAAGACGTTTCAGAATGAGGGGAAATTAGATCATGGAGACGGAATTTCAACCTTTGGTGAGGATCATCGACGACGATGACGCGTTTAGAGACAGTCATGAAATGCTTTTCCGACTGGAGGGATGGGATGTCGAAAGTTTTGCTGATGCGTCCTCTTTCCTTGAGAAGGCCAGCACGAAGCGACCGGGATGCATTTTGTTGGACATTCGCATGCCCGGCTTGTCAGGCCCTCAGTTGCAAGAAGAACTGAATCGGCGCGGCAATCGCCTGCCGATTATCATCATGACGGGCCACGCCGATGTACAGACGGCTGTCCAAACGTTGAAGAACGGCGCCATCGACTATCTGGAAAAACAGGAAAGCGTTGAAAAACTCATCCAGATCGTTCGCAACGCCTGCGACCAATCCGTGAAGGACGCCCTGAATCAAGCCGCCGACAACAGCATCATCCAAGTTTATCGAACTTTAACCCCCCGCGAACTTGAGGTATTGGAATTGTTTGCAAGAGGTTTGCAGATAAAGGATGCCGCCTCAACGCTGAATCTAAGTCCCACGACAGTCAAGATGCATCGACAAAATGCCTTCGCCAAAATCGGTGCACATACGTCGTTGGAAGCCTACCAATGGTTGCAAGAAGTGCCTGAATCCGTCCGCAGGAGAAACTCATGATTACGCGCCGTCAATGGCTCGGTTGTTTGCTGGGATCGGGGCTGTACATGCCTGCTATGGGTGCTGTGGGTGCCGAACCCTTGCCCGCAACTTGCGAGGTTTTGGTGGTCGGTTCTGGTTTGGCGGGTTTAAGCGCCGCCTACGCAGCCAGACAAGCTGGAAAGTGCGTCTGCCTGATTGAAAAAGGACCGTTGATAGGGGGCCACAGCTTATTGTCCAGCGGATCTATAGCCGCTGTTTCTCCTGCTAGACAAGGCCAGTACAAAGTCAGGGACTCCGTTGAGCAATTTGTTGAAGATGCGTGGAAAATCGGCGGCCAAGTTGGCAATCGCGCCATCCTGACGCGCATCGCCGAGGGATCCGAGGAAGCCCTTGCCATTCTGGAAAGAGAGGACATTCAATTCGGCCCACCTTTTCAGGCCACGGCTGGTGTTCATCCACGTGCATTCGCCGCGACTTCGCAAGGGAGTGCGGCAGGACGAACCTATGTGACGGCTATGCTTGCCGCCGTCGTGCGCTTGGGGGCGCCCATTTTTTTGCGCACCAAGGCACTTAAACTGATGCAGAAGCCCCATGCCTTGGCTGTGGAAGTGGAGGAACCATTTGGTCGTTCGCAAGTGACTGCCGATCAGGTGATTTTGGCCACCGGTGGATTCACTGCAAATTCCACCCTGCGCCAGAAGATAGACGGACGCCTGACGCCTGAGCTGAAAACCTCGGCAAATCCCTATGGACTTTTGTGGGACGGAGCCGACGGCGACGGATTGTGTATGGCTCAAGGGATAGGAGCAGCCTGCACTCAGGGTATGGGATGTCAGTTGTTGCCCATCGGAGGCGGGCGAATTCTGGATTATGCCGGCGGAGATATTTATGTGGACGATGATGGAAAGCGCTTCGTCAACGAAGCTGCAACACGCAACAAGCTTGCCTCAGTCATCATGAATTTGCCTGAAAAAGGTTTTTGGGTGATCACCGACAGTCAATCTCGAAAAGGGGCAACGCTGGGCACAAAACTCATCAACGGCATTGTCAGGAAGTCCGACTCCGTGCGTGAAATGGCAAGAGGCATGGGGATCAACGCTGAGGTTCTACAGCACACGCTCGATGAATACAATCGTGGTGTCCGAGATGGCGTTGATCGCCAGTTCGGAAAAACCGTTTTTACGCAGACGATCGACAAACCGCCTTTTTACTGGGGCAGAGAGGGAATTTATGTACATACGTCATTGGACGGCCTGATGACTGACGATCAGGCACGCGTGTTGAACAATGCTGGCAACCCCATCCCTCATTTGTTTGCGGCAGGGGAGGTAGTGGGCGGAATTTTCGGGCGTGATCGTCTTGGCGGCGCCATGCTGACGAATTGTCTGGTCATGGGTAGGGTTGCTGGACTCGGGACCACCACGAACCCATATCCAAAATCCTAGAGGGGGATCCCTGAAGCCCTCGCGCAAACATGCCCTTCTCTCTCGACAGGACAGAAGACCTCGCCAAGAGCTTCCGCCCGCAAACCACGTGAATGCCAGAACAAATCATGTGCTTTGCCATTTTCACCAAGATCTCCGCCGCGTAGCTTCAGGCGCGAGAGACTCTGCATGATCTGCTTCTAGCTACGTTCAGACGACCGAACGGGACAAGCTGAAGAAAGTCCTAACCCGAATTTTGAACGAGACTTTCAGAAAGCCTCGTTCAATTGTCCAAACGATTAAACCGCCAAAATCTGCAGAGGAATTTGGCGGTTTTCGTTAATTTTTCGATTTTTGGACGTAATTCCCCCAACCCCCGAAAGACAACGAGTCGGGGTCGCTCTGGAAAAAGCTATCTTTCGAGGCAGAGCATGCGAGTCAGGCAGGAGCTGCTCAGAGCGGCTCGGTCAAAGGCGAGCGTCAGGTGGCGTCTGGTGTTCTTGATGGCAATCGCAGGCACCTGAATGCATTCTCGGCGGAACTTCGTCAGCGTAGCGGTGTGCCACTGCGTGCCCTTGCGGAAGAACTTTGTTCTCAGGAATCGGAATGTAGCCTGACACAACGCTGCCAGAAGCATTCGATAGGAATTCGTCGTCTGGCGCGTAGAGCTGACACGCTTGCCGAACGGCTGAACCTTGAATTCCTGGTTGTACTGTTCAGCCAACCCACGTTGGCAGTAAAGCAGGTTGTAGAGCTCCTCTGAGCTCTTCTTCCAGAGGTCGGCACAGGTGCCGTCGTTCATGTCGGGAATATTCGTCTGGATGAAGCGGACGTCCCATTCTCGACGGGCATCGCTCCGGGATTCGCGCACGATGACGCGATGGGGGACCGGTCCAGTGCCGCTCTTCCCAAATCCGATCAGCCAGAAGAGTGTACGAGAGCCGGAAACGCCTCTTGAACGGTACACTGATGAGCGCCAACGGTACCTACGGCCTGATGAACCGCTTCAGCGTCTTCTCCGGCGGTTGGGGCTCCCATATCGGCGGCAAGAACTTCCATGTCTCCGACTGGGGCCGTCTCGACAACACGGTGACCTACGCCTCTCCCGAACTCGCTGGTCTCAAGTTCTACGCCCAGTACTCCTTCCAGCCTGACACGAAGGAATCCCACGGTGGGAATGTCAAGGCCCAGGAGGGCAAGTCCACCGCCGACCGCCAGATTTCGATCGCCCTGACCTACGGCATCGGCAACCTCGAGCTCATCGGCATTGCACAGACCAACAAGTGGTCCAACCTGCCGCGCGGCACGGGCACGGCCATCGACTGGCGCGAAAAGAAGGACGGCTACAACTTCCTCGTCGGTGCAACGTATGACTTCGGCGTCGCCAAGGTCTACGCTACCGGTGAATACGACCATCACATGCGCATCAAGGCCTCGGACAATACCACGCTCAAGGGCCTCGGTGGTTCCTTCTCCGACTTCAACATGGCCACGGGTTATGTTGACGGCCATGCCGTGACGCTCGGTACCGACGTTCCTGCCTTCGGCGGTACGTTCAAGGCCGATCTTGGCTATCGCTATGCCGAATGCGTGGTCAACGGCAAGAACGACTACACCGAAACCTCGCTGGCTGTCGGTTATGTCTATGACCTCTCCAAGCGTACCAGCGTCTATGCAGGCGGCGCCTATACCGAAGCTGAACTTGGCAAGATCCATTCCCGTGCCGATACGGACGATCTCAAGGCCTACGAAGTTGTGGCCGGCATGGTTCACCGCTTCTAACGAGAAACTGGGATGAGGCGGTAGAAAAAAAGCTTCGTCCGGATATCCCAAAGATCAAAGGGGGTGTTGCAAAGTTCAGGAGAGCCTGACTTTTGCAACACCCCCTTTTGCGGTTATCGACTACACGTTGAGCCGATCTCGTGTGTGGAATTCTCAATTAGGTTAGGCGTAAATAAACGCATGCCTCTGGTTAGTCTCAACCAGAGGCATGCTATGCGAGTCAGTTAAGAACGAGTTACTTGACGGCTTTCCAGCCTTACGGTTGTTTGTCCAGCTGATGAATGTCAAGCTTGGGAAGTCCCTTCACGATCTTCATCGTCTCAAGACTCACCGTCAGCACCTTCAGGAACAGCGAGAGCGGATAGCGGGGATCTCCCTTCTCTGCGGCGAAGTCGTTGAAGTCGTTGACAATGCCGCTGTCCTTGTCCACTTTCACGCAGGCACGCTCAACAATCCAGTCAAGAGCGGAACGCTTGTTAACCACGTACTCCTGAGCCTCAAGCGGGATGCCCTCGATCGTGATGAAGTCGTTGTAGACGAGCTTCGTCTTGTCCTTGGCGGCATTGCCCGTCTTGCCCGGAATCTTGCCGTACTTCATCTGCGTGACGTAGTAGGACCAGCCTTCACGCTTGTCGATGTTGACCTTGACCGCCTTGTACTCTTCGACCTGCTCGAAGTTCACGTGCAGCTCAGCCAGCTTGCGGCCCGCCTCCTCGAACTTCTTGAACGCCTCGTAAGTGGCCACGCGCGGGATGCGCGGAAGCTCCTTCATGAGGTTGTTGGCGTAGCGGGTGCGGTATTCCTCCGAATGCAGGATGCCGTAGATGTAGTAGAAGATCGCATCAGTCGTGACGCTCTCACCAGGGTAGGCATCTTGGAAGTGCTTCAGGGCTTCAGGCGTAATCGCATCCTTGCGCTTATAACCAGCGACTTCATTCTCCGAAGAGGGGGCCTCGAAGAGGGAAGCGCTCTCAGTGGCCTTGGCGCTGGCTTGCTGTTCGTAGAGGTAGCGCGGGAAGCATTGACCATTGAAATTCAACTGGAAATCCGTAACGGCATCGGTGAGCAGACAACTGAATTCTTTAGCACCAACACCAGTCACGCAGATAGCGAGGTTCCTCGCGTTGTTAGTCGGGTAAAGCTGAGGCATTTGGTACACGCAGTTGTTCCAGTACCTATCAAAATAAAGAGACTGACCAAAGAAGGGACGATACATCGACTTGTACAAATGTTCAGGATTGAATCCAGAAACTTGCACTCCCTTTATGACATCGCGTTTTTGCGGCCTATCCCAGTTCATTTTGGTAGGATCCATGTCAATTTCAAAACGAGTGTTGTTTGCGAACTCTGAGGCCTGTTTGTTGTAGTTACGGATTAGAGTTTCTACATTTTGCTTTAGCAAGGATTGATTCGAGTTATAGGTCCATGCGTCTCGGTTCGTTTTCACTCCACAAGAGAAATTGACAAATACAGACTTTTCAACAGTCTTCTTGCCGTCAAGACGCATGAATTTCGAGAACGAATCATCACGCTGGTTCATCCAGTCACCGTGAGAGTCGGGCACGATGTCCTCGAACTTGAGGCCGTAGATGCTCTTGGCATCCGCCGTCTGCTTGAGCTTTTCCTCACGCGTCAGATAGTCGTCTACTGCGGCGAAGTGAATCTTGCACTTGCCCTTATGCTCAGGCTTCTTGACGAGAATCACAATGGCGACGGGGGCGCGGCTGCCTTGTCCAAAGACCTTGCCGCCTTCCTTTCGAGACTGCTCACCGACGGTGCGCTGATTCCCCTTCAGATGCCAGATGTAGATCGAGCTGAATTCTTCGGCCATGCACTTGCGCATGCCGTTGGCACTGTTGGAGTCGATCCAACCCGCATTCGTCACGAAGCCAATGACACCCTTTTCGCCAATGCGGTCAGAAGCCCAACGGTACGCGCGAATGTAGGAATCGTAAAGCGAGTTCTTAAGCGTCGCCTCTGTTCTGGCTGCATAGGTTTCTGCAATACGGGCATCGAGTTTTTCGTAATGCTCATTCTGATTGTCATCATTGGCACTATCCTGCCCAACCGAGTACGGCGGGTTGCCGATAATCACGCGAATGTCCGACTCAAGAACGGTCTTGAGGCGCTGGTTGTTCTCTGCCAGAGAGGTCTTGAAGAGATCCGCCTTCGTGTGGTCGGCAAACGTGTCCGTCCAGATGAGAACCTTGTTCGGCTCATACTTCGACGGGTCGTCAATCGGGCAACGCTCGTAGAAAACCGACTCAAGATTCATGGACGCGACGTAGTACGCCAAAGGCATAATTTCGCTGGCGTGAAGCTCGTTCTCGAACTTCGCCTTGAGTTTGTCTTGCGGGATGAGTCCGGATTCGATTAGGCGAGCCATGAAGGTGCCCGTGCCCGTGAAGGGATCGAGGATATGCACGCCCTCATCGGCAATGTCCGCATGGAACTCCTTCTTCATCACATCCGCAACGGACTGATTGATGAAGTCCACGATCTCCACAGGAGTGTAGACGATGCCCAACTTCTCCTGCTGCTTCGGGAAAGCGTACTTGAAGAACTTCTCGAAAAGCTCCTTGATGACCGTCTGGCGTTCGGCTGCCGTCTTGACGTTCTTCATACGAATCTGGACAGCCTTGTAGAAGCCGTTAAGCAACTTCGTCGCCTTCTTCATGCCTTCGTTGTCGAGCTTTTCGACCATCTCAGTCATGGCCTTGGCGATCGGATTCATCGCAGAGAAGGGATAATCGCCGAAGAAAGCGTCCAGAATCGGCTTCGTCACGACGTGCTGGCCAAGCATCTCGACCACTTCATTATCGGTGAGTTCGCCGTTGAGCGTGTTCTTGAGTTCGGACTTGAAGCCTTCAAACGCCTTCTTGGAGGGTTCGCTTTCGGCAAGCACCTTGTTGATGTGCTTGATCTGCTCCTGACAAATCTGCCCCACGTCCTCGGCCCAATCCTCCCATTCACGGCGATTGCCGACCTTCTTGACGATGCGCGCCTTAAGTTCATTCTCGAGGATTTCGTTGCGTCCGAAGTCAAAGGCTATCTGCGCCTCTTTCATGCGCTTCCTCTCCTCTTCGTCCTTACGGCGTTTTTTGTTAATGTCATCCGAAGGTTTCTTGGGAGGATGTTTCTTGCCTTTGTCCTCTTTCCTGCGCTGGATCTCCTTGTCGGAAAGGCAAATGACTTCCATCTTGGATTCGTCGATCTTGCCAAGCTGACCGTCAACAAGCGAGCCGAAGTTCGAGTCAATGGATTTGAGGGCGCGAAGCACCTGCCAAACCGTGTCGAAGTCCTTGTTGTTGTCCAAAACCAGGTTGGGGGGAACACCGGCTGGCGTCACAATGGGAATGATGACATAGCCGCGCTTCTTGCCGGGCGCCTTGCGCATGACGCGCCCGACCGTCTGCACCACGTCGACCATCGACTTGCGAGGGGACAGGAACAGCACGGCGTCCAGTGCGGGCACGTCCACACCTTCGGACAGACAGCGGACGTTGAAGAGAAGCTTGCAGACGTTTTCTGCGGGTTCAGTACGAAGCCAGGTCAGGAGTTCATCCTTCTCCATGGCGTTCATCGAGCCGTCGATGTGCTTGCTTTCGCAACGCAGGCGGTGCGTCTCAAGGAACTTCGCCTCGTCGAAATCGGGATCTTCTGCTTTGCGCTTGGCGACTTCTGCGGTCTTGTAGTTCTCGATGATCTTGCCGAAGTATTCGGCAAACGCCATCGAGGAGGTACGGTCGTATCTCTCGCTAGGACGAATGACCTGCGCGAAGCCTACGGCTCGGCGCATCGGCTGGCAGTCGTCTCCCATGGAAACTTCGTTTTGGAGATCAAGTTTGCTCAGGGCACGCCAACACCCGACTACCTTGGCGGCGTTCGACACCGTAAGGCCGCCCGCTTCAACGTCGGCATAGCCGAAGGAGTCCTTCACGAGTTCTTCGTTGACCGTGAGGACGATCACCTTATAGTCGACGAGGCAGTTGTACTGCTGAACCGCCTGCGTGAAGGAGATCTCATGGAAGGTCTTGCCGTAAACGGTCTCGTCGTCCATCGAATAAAGCTCGATGTCGCCCGACGCCTGCTGATCCTTGACGCTCTCACCGTATACCTTCGGGGTAGCCGTCATATAAAGTCGCTTCTTGGCGTGGATGAAATCGGCGTTGTGAATGCGCGTGAAGGGCTTTTCCTCTTCCGTCTTGAAGAAGCCGCCCGAAGTCCTGTGCGCTTCGTCGCAGATGACGAGATCAATGTCGGCGAGGCCGTGGTTCTTCTGCGCGTCGGCGACGACTTCCATGGAATGGTAGGTCGAGAAGATGACCGTCATGCCTTCCTTGTCTGCCGTCTTGATTTTTTCGGCAAGGGAGGACGCATTCGTCGTCGCAGGCCAGCAGAGTTCGGAGCCCGTGGTGAGAGAATCAATGTCCTCAGCGTCGGTCTTGCCGGTCGAGGCGTCCGAACAGACGGCAAAGGCGTTAATCGGGTAGATGCACTGCTGCTTCCAGTCTGTCAGGGTCTGAGACAGCAGGGAAAGAGAAGGAACCAGGAACATCACGATCTTGCCCGGACCGGCCATTTCTTCGGCGATCTTGAGCGACGTGTAGGTCTTGCCCGTACCGCAAGCCATGATGAGCTTGCCTCGATCAGCCTTCTCGAAGCCCTGAACGACGTTGCGGATGGCTTCCTTCTGGTAAGGACGCGGCGTCCTCTTCGCGCGGGTCGTAACCTTACCCTGACCATATGCACTCCAATCGACCATCGAAGCGGCCAAGTCGGAACGCTTGATGAGCGTGACGGGAGGATTGGCAACAGCAAGCTGAGCTTGAGCGTTGCCTGTCCAACTTTCGTTCGTCGCGACGATGTAGCGCTCGGTAAACTCCTTGCGATTGGAATTCGCGAGGAAGGAATCAATCCCGGCCTTGGGAACATGGGCGTCGGCCTGATAGAACTTGCACTGAATGGCGGCATAGGAACCGTCCGCTAACGTACCCACCAGATCAATGCCGGTGTCCTTGGCGTTGAAGGTCAAGTTCGGATGCTGGTTTGCCCAATCCTTCCAGGTCTGAACTTCGGAAAAATGATCCTTGTAGGTAGGCTCGTTCATGAACCAGTCTCGGATCAAGGTCTCAAAGCGAGTGCCTGCATCCCTGACGATTTGGTTGGATGCGTCAAACATCGACTGGAGCAACCGCTCCAGCGCCTGTGCATTCTTCTGAGGGTCGTTGTCGGTTTCTGCTACCGACAAAGTCGTCATTTCATCGTTCGCCATGTTCGGTCTCTAGTATTTATAAAGGTTGAATTGTGTAGGAAGTCACTAGTACGGTTGTCGATGACTCCACGCGGCTGACCTGATGTTCCTACGGAAAATCCTTGGTCGCAGTACAAGCATTATCCCCCCTCATGCGTCAGGATGTGCCGCTTCCAGTAAAAATGGCCGCTTAACTGGGCCAGAGTGTTGTACATGCGCTTCAAGCTAGGGAAGCTCTTCAAAAACCCCTGTTCCCAAGCCTAAAAGTCGTCGAAAGACCCCACGAAACCCTGTTGGGAGTAGGTCTTTCAAACTAAAAGTCCGTGAAACACACGGACTTTTTTTTATTAACTCCAATAGTGCACCTATAATATAATACAGGTGCACCATTGGAGCAGATTATGGGACGTCCTCTCACTGGAAAAAAGCATGTTGGAATTCGTCGTGACACCCGCCCGAATGGCGATGTTTACGTGTATGAACGCGTTACCGGATATGACGCCAAGACGCAGAAAACCAAGACGATCTCTACCCGACTTCTTGGAAAAATCCTGGCCGGAACGACGGAAATGATCCCGACTCGCCCCAAAAAATCGCGTTCTGAGGTTGTAGAGCCTCCGGTTGAAGCTGTGCGCACGCATGTCGGACTGCAGAAAATTCTCGAATGGGCCGGAAAGGAATCGGGCATCGATGAGGATCTGAAGACATGCTTCGAGATTGGGGATGCTCAGAAATTGAGTTCAATCGCCCGATATTGGGTTGCCACTGATGGTGATACGCTACCTCGCATGGAGACGTGGCAGATGATGAATCCGTTACCTTACGAGTACCCCATCACGCAGGATGTGTACGGCAAGCTTTTTGCGTCTGTCGGACGTAATGAGTCAGGCGTGCAAGCCTATTTTCGAAGCCGTGCTCAAAGAGTTTCCTCGTCGGGCTTGAATTTGGCTCTGGACACAACGACCTTTTCTACATATTCGAAGAATCAAATCGAAGCGCGTCAGGGATTCAACAAGGATGGCGACGGACTGGATACGATCAAGCTTCTGGTCCAGTATTCAGTTGAGAATCGAGAACCGGTAGCTTTCAGCAAGCAGCCGGGAAACATTCCGGACAAGATCTCGCTGGCAAATTCTCTACGGCAGCTTGAGGTGCTGGGCCTCTCTGCACCGGTTATCGTGGCTGACAACGGCTTTTACTGTCAGGCCAACATGACTTACCTCGCGCGGGAGCACGTGAAGTTCCTGATGCTCGCCAACAGCACCGACAAATGGGTTCGTGAAGAAATTGATGCTGTTCGCGAAGAGATTGGCGCTTTCGAAAATTCCTGTCCGTTTGATGTCGGTGTCAATGCCGTCATGCGTCGTCGCCAGCACGATTTCAGCATCGTTCGTCAGCGCACGCGCGGCAACTACGAAGCAGGACAGACTGAAACATTCACCCGGCGCTTGTATGTTCATGTTTGTTACAAGCCGGCAGCAGCTCCGATTCAAGAAAGACGTCTCAAGGAGAGCCTTTTTTCAATCAAGAAAGATTTGGAAGATGGTGTTGAAGAATTCCGACCTGCCGCCCAGAAGCTGATCGACAACTTCCTCATCGTGAAGCGCACAAGCAAAGGCGTCAAGGTTTCCTTCAAGAATGAAAAGATCGAAGAAGCCAAGCGATACTGGGGGTACTTTGTCCTCGTGAGCAACGAAATTCGCGATCCCTTTGAAGCTCTGAAAGCATACCGCTTCCGCGAAAAGATTGAAGAGTTGTTCGCGACCTACAAGGACAGCTTCGACGGACGCAAGCCCAGAACGTGGTATCCGGAAAACCTTTACGGCAGACAATTCGCACAATTCGTCGGGCTGGGCTATCACTGCTTCCTGACGAAGAGAATTCAGGATGTGAAAAAGGGGCTTGCCCAAAAGAGCACTGAAAAGAAAACGAAGGAAGAGTTGAATCTCGAAGAAAAGCTGCTTGCTTGGCTCGATCAGCACTCACTGATTCAAATTCTGGATTGGTTCCGTTGCGTCGACTACGTTGCTACGACAGGTAACGACAGTACTTCCAAATGGACCACGGAAACAACCAAACGCGATCAGCTATTCCTCAAGCTGCTTGGTGTCAGTTGAATCGTGGCCGCATTAGACGACTTTTAGGTTCCCAAGCCGAATTGAACAAAATTGTTCCGTTCGGTTTTTCTTTACAACGTCAAAAAATGGTGTTTTTTTGCCATCAAAATAGTACAATTCTATTGTGTTGGCGTTTGCGATCTTGTAACGCTATGGAAGAGTTGTTTAATGGTCAATTGAGCTTTGCAGACA
>ENA-OPCD01001595-OPCD01001595.1-human-gut-metagenome-genome-assembly--contig:-NODE-1595-length-17199-cov-2.555413_pt1 | contig 17199 bp, 19 predicted proteins | sample MGYA00241560_ERZ501471 | MGnify/ENA primary metagenome ERZ501471 (study PRJEB25962, sample SAMEA2042578) | human gut metagenome | biome: human gut; feature: human-associated habitat; material: faeces...
CCGGCTGCCGCACCGCACCCGACCAGTAGCATGAGGGTACGCGGGTCGAGCCGGAAAAGTTTCCCCAAGTTCGACCCGATAGCTGCACCCGTGTACACGATAGGAGCTTCGGCTCCTACCGATCCGCCGAAGCCTATGGTAATGGAACTGGCGACCACGGAACTATACATATTATGGGGCTTCAATCGGCTTTTGCGCTGTGATATAGCATATAAAACTCTTGTAACACCGTGGCTTATATCATCTTTTACGATATAGTGCACATAAAGCCAAGATAGTCCTATACCGATAATCGGGTATAGGAGGTACAAGTAGTTTGCCCCGTCTATCGAGAAATGGTTGGATTTTTTGTATCAAATGTATGGCTTCTTTCAACATAAGGGCAGCTACCGCACCCAAAAGTCCGATGAAAAAGCTTAATATCAAGATAAAATCTTTTTCCTTGATATGTTTTTCTCGCCATACAAGAATTTTCAGAAACAAATCCTGTTTCATTTATTTAAATACCTTTCCCGGTAAAAACCGTTTTTATCGTGTAAATTATAATTTTCAAATCGAGAATCAATGAAATATTTTCGAGATAAAGCATCTCGTATTTGAGTCTTTCGGCCATCTCTTCGACATTACGGGCATATCCGTATTTCACCATTCCCCAAGACGTAAGTCCCGGTCGTAGCTGATGTATGAGACTGTAATGGGGAACTTGTAGCAAAAGTTGTTCGACGTAATAACGTCTTTCGGGACGGGGACCGACCAGAGACATATCCCCTTTAAGAATATTCCAAAATTGGGGCAACTCGTCAAGACGGTATTTCCTCAGAAATTTTCCGAAAGGAGTGATGCGGGGATCATTTTCGCTCGATAGCGTCGGAGTCCCGTTTTCGGCATCGGAAATCATGCTTCTGAATTTGTATAATGTAAAATCTTTTCTCCGCAGACCTACCCGTTTTTGTTTATAGAAAACATTTCCTGCTGATGTGAGTTTTATGGCTGTGGCTATAAAAAGGAATATCGGCAAAAGCAAAACAAGTGCTATGGCAGAGAATAAAATATCGCATAGTCTCTTGATATTTTTCTGGCTTTCCGATAGTGCGCACGTCGTAATATCGATAAGTGGAGTCCCGAGAATATTCGTCATTTTTACGCGAGAGAAAAGTGTCTCATAATTATCGGTCGAGACCAATATGGGCAAGTCATATCCGTATAAAATATTCGTCTCTTTTTGTATTGAACGCCAATCGTTTTTATCGAGAGCTACGATCAGCCGTTTTATGCGTTTATTCCGAATAATATCGGATAAATATTCCGGTTGGAATTGGGGTAGGTCGTCCGACGGATTTTGTGTCGTATCGCTTTCATTTTTTATATATCCGATTAAACGGAAACCCGGAGACTGATTTTGTCGATTTATTTCGCGAGCCAAAGCATGTGCATTTTTACCCGCACCGATGATAAGTGTATTATATCCCCATTTTCCCGAGTGTATTTGTCGGGTAGCATATCCGGTAATGATTGCGCGACAAGGATACACACAGGCAAATAGTATTACAAAGATCCCTATAAATGCGCTATATCCGTAATCACCATAAGAAAGGTCGTTGATAATGGCTATGAAGAAAATAATCAATGTACCGATCAGCAAAGAATACAGAGTGGTGAAAAACTCTTCGAGGCGCGATTTCAGAAACGGCTGGTTATAATACCCCGATAAATAAAATATACACAAAAATAAAACGGGGAACAGTATTTGTCCTTCGATAATTTTATGATAAGACAAGTAGACCGATAAAGATGCTATTTCTTTATTTATCGGTAACAGATAGTATCGAAATATGTTGAACAGAAGCCAACCTATATTGGTCGATACCAGATCGCTAATGATATATTGGGCTACTTGTCGCTTGGCATTCATATCAAGGTCTCAATATTTTTATGACTCCGCCTTCCCCGATCCATATGACACTTGATGGCGATGGTTGATAAGGGTCGTCTTGCCGGTAGGTTACCACATAGTCGACGGCTTGTTTTATTTCATCGCTTATTTCATTGAAGTTGGTAGGGGCAGGTTGGCCGCTGATATTGGCCGAAGTTGAGACAATAGCCTTGCGGAAACGTTCACACAATTTACGGGAGAAAGTCTCTTGTGTAATGCGTATGCCGACGCTGCCGTCATCGGCCAAAACATTTGTTGCCAGATTTCGGGCGTTGGGATATACGATAGTCAACGGTTTATCGGCAACATCGATGAGATTCCACGCAATTTCGGGTACTTCCCGTACATAAAATTCGACTTTTACCGGCTTGTCGACCAAGACGATCAAAGCCTTGCTATCGATACGTTTTTTTATTTCGTAGACACGTTTTACTGCATCTTCATTTGTTGCATCGCACCCGATGCCCCAAATGGTATCGGTTGGATATAAAATAATACCTCCCTTCTCCATTATTTCGCAGGCTTTCTTTATATCATCTTCCATATTCTGTTGCTTTTTTAGAGAAAACAAAGGTAGAAAAATCGTTTGTCATACTCAAAATATTCTTTCTATTTTACGGAGAAAGAATAAATATTGATAAATAAATAATTAAAAATGAGACAAAAAGAATGTTTGATCGGTATTCGGTTATGGATTTTATGCAATAATTGACGTTCTGTCGCTTGGGGTATTTGTTTTTTTACGTATATTTGTTGAAATGGAGGTATACAATTAAAAAAGAGAAATTATGAAAAAACTTTTATTCTTTGCCGTTGGGGCTTTTTTTATGTTATTCACGGCGTGTAACACAGAATCTGTTTCATTGGAGGGTTCTTGGATTATAGAAACGGCATATGGTCAACCTGTAATTGTGGCTGATACGGCGATGATAACATTCGACACGAAAGAGATGAGAGTGGCAGGTTGCAACGGCTGCAATCGTTTTTTCGGACCTTATTCCGTCTCAGAAGGGAAGTCTGTCGCATTGAAAAATCTGGCTACAACCATGATGGCATGTCCCGACTCTCCATCGGAGACCGATATTATGAGAGCATTTAATGAAACTGCGACATACTCGATTAAAAAGGAGGCGGATAAGACTCGACTCTTTTTTTATAATGATAAAAAAGACGAAGTAATGGGACTTGTTTTACAACATAAATAATACGATATGAAAGTAAATAAATGGTTTGGGCTTGTGTGTATCGCAGCTATTATGTCTTCTTGTGCGGTTTCTTCCGATGAAAAAAAGGAAAACAATGGTTATGAAAATGACGTAATAAAGACGATTATGGAGCGACGAAGTATCAGGAAATACCAAGATAAACCGGTTTCCCGTGATATCTTGCAAACGTTGGTCGAATGCGGAGTTAATGCTCCCAATGCCGTGAATCGTCAACAGTGGCAAGTACGTGTTGTCGATAATGCTTCTTACATCGATGGCATTTCGGCTGTATACAAAGCTGCTAACCCTAAGGTTGAACAAAATGCCGATTTCAAAAACATGTTCCGTAATGCTCCTGCCGTTATATTTATTGCGTCTCCTAAAAATGGGGCAGCACAAGTCGATTGCGGCCTGATGGGAGAGAATATTATTTTGGCGGCGCAGTCTTTGGGGCTTGGAACTTGTTGTCTCGGTGGGCCGGTAGCGTTTATGAAGCAAAATCCCGAAGCGGCCGAATATGTGGAAAAGTTGCAACTTCCCGACGATTATGAGTTACTTTATGCGATAGGGGTCGGTTATCCCGATGAGTCTCCGACTGCCAAACCTCGGGATATGGGGAAAGTGAAATTTATCGATTAAATGGTGTATGAACGTGTTACGGAGTCGGCATATATTATTTTCTGTATTGAGCATCGTCATTTTACTTTTTTGCGGGCAAAATTTGCCGGCCGTAAAACCTCTGGTACGATTGAAAATAACGTTCTTGTGCATGGGGGCATATGCGGCGACTTATCATGCCGATAAGGATTGTCCGGCATTGAAACAATGTCAGGGGAAAGTAAAAATATATTCATTGGAATCGGCAAAAAAGATGGGACGAAAACCTTGCCTTCTTTGTGTTGATACCGCTAAGGAGTAAAAACTTTTGATGCGATTTTTATTTAAAGGGGAGATTATTTGGTCTGCCCTTTAAAAGTATAGAAATGGGTAATGGTTTGATAACTTTTTCCTTAAAATTATAGTATTCTTTTGATTATTGTATTATCTGTATTTATATCTTTGCAACATAAATAAAATTTGTTATTACGGAAATGTGCTTGACCAACCTTGTGGAATGTAGAATAGTATACCGAATGAATAATTTTGTTATTAGTCTATCAAAACAAGAATACGAAATTATTTTATGAGTTTTGAATACTGAAGTGGATGAATACTTGGTACATGGGTAATTTTTGATTCATGATGTGATAGAAAACCAAGTGTCAGTAACTTTGATTATTATATAAATTCCCTTCCCAACAGACTTTTTATGTTATACAACTCCTTCCAATTTTTATGGTTGTTGCCGCTAATTTTAGTTGCTTATTATTTCTTGCCAATTTTGTTTGTGCCTTTAAAAATCAGTAAGACAATTGTTGCAAATAGATTGCTACTGATCGTGTCTTATGCCCTCTATATGCAGTGGAATCCTGCTTATGCACTGATTTTATTGGGTGTAACTGCCGAAACATACCTGTTTGCTTTGTGGATTGGAAATACAGTTGGGCAATGGCGAAGGAAATTTTTACTGATAAGTTGTGGAATAGGTCTGGCACTTCTTCCGCTGTTAGTGTTCAAGTACTATAATTTTATTACGAGTTCTTTTGCCAGCCTTTTTGGATGGGGCGAACTTCCCGGACTGAATTGGGCCATACCTGTCGGCATATCTTTTTTTACTTTTCAGGCTGTAGGGTATTTGTTCGATGTGTATTTCCAGCGTATCCGCCCCGAATACAATTGGTGGGACTATATGCTGTTTGTATCTTTTTTCCCTCAGATTCTGTCTGGCCCCATCAGCAAGGCCTCTTCTCTGCTTCCTCAAATCAAAGGAGAAAGAACATTCGATCCGGTCGAAACAGTGCAAGGACTGAAGCAAATATTATGGGGGCTGTTTCTTAAAGTGGTAATGGCCGACAGAGTGGGACTGTATGTAGATAGTATTTTTGATAACTACATATATAATTCGGGGGCAAGCTGCTTGTTAGCCAGCATATTCTATACTTTTCAAATTTATGGCGACTTTGCTGGTTATTCGTTGATAGCCATAGGTGTGGGGCGGTTGATGGGCTTCAACTTGATCAATAATTTCCGCCGTCCCTACTTGGCTGTCTCTATTACAGACTTTTGGCACAGGTGGCATATCTCTCTTTCAATATGGTTAAAAGATTATGTATATATTCCATTAGGAGGAAACCGTTGTAGCAAAATGCGCAACTATTGGAATATTTTTGTTACTTTCCTGATTAGCGGCATCTGGCATGGTGCAAATTGGACATTTGTAGTATGGGGTATCTTACATGGTGTATTCCAAATCATAGAAAAAGCTTTGGGGCTACAATATTCTCAGGTTAAGGGGATCGTACGTGTCGGACGCATGACGATTACTTTTTTATTGGTGAATTTCGCGTGGATTATTTTCAGGATGCCGAGCATAGCAGACGGATGGAATGTAACGGCGAAAATATTTACCGATTTGATTTCACCATTGTCTCTCTCATCAAAAACAGACATGTTGCTATCGTTTTCTTCCATACTCATGGTTATCCTTGTGGATTGTGTAACCGAGTTTGTTCCACAAAACCGATTACAGATAGTTAGTAGGCATGCGGCTGTTCGATGGTCTGTTTACATTTTTTTGTTGTGTGCCATATTGCTTTGCGGTGTATTCGATGCAGGACAATTTATTTATGTAAGTTTTTGATCCTATATATATGAGACAGCTTGTAGCTAAGATTATCTTGTTTTTAGTCATTCTATTTCTTGTCGATACCGCTTTAGGTATATGTTTCCAAACGTTAGTGGACAGTGCAAAAGGTGGTGAAACTAGAAGGGTTAATTACATTTGTAAACAGACTTCGGAAGACCTGCTGATTTTCGGCTCTTCGCGAGCGCTCCACCATTATGATCCGTTGTTATTGGAAGATTCGTTGCAAATGTCTTGTTACAATTGTGGTAAAGACGGGAATGGAATAATCTTGCTGTATGGTTGGTTCAAGATGATACAGCAGAGGTATCACCCACAAATGATTGTCTATGATGTTATGCCGAACTTTGATCTGTGGAAAGGCGATAACATGGCTTATTTGCCGGGGTTGAGATATTATTACGGTGAACCAGCTGTCGATTCTATCTTTTGGTCGGTGGATAAGAATGAAAGGTTCAAGATGATGGTACAATCCTATCGCTTTAATTCCCAATTCCTTCAAATCATGATGGATAATATAAAGCCTTTGCGAAAAAATATAAATGGTTACGTTCCCTTAGAAGGACAAATGACGTATGAGCCTGTCTTGCAAGAAACAGGAACGACGTCCGCTTGTGAGATAGACCCTCTGAAACTGTATTATTTGGAACGGTTGATAAAAGATTGTCGAGATTCCCGTATTTCCCTTGTATTTATGGCATCTCCACAATATAAAAATACAGATGCGTCGGCATTCAAACCCTTAATGGAACTATGTCAGCGCTATCATGTGCCGTTTATTAACCACTACACAGATACAACCTTTAATAACAAAAGAGAGTATTTCATAGACAGTGCTCATCTCAATAGCGAAGGAGCAGCAAAATATACCCTTGCAGTGATTAAGGATTTGAAACGGACATACTTTTGTGTTGGTACGGAGGGTTCTTCTATTTGACCAGTGTATTTATTTGCACGCACGATACACAAAACACAATAAGATAAAAGAGACAAAATAAGGTATGTTTTTGTCCTATTTTTAACAAATGAAAGAATAAAAAATAGGTTGATAATCGCGTTATATATTTGATTATCAACCTATTTCCGATAGTCGGGGTGGCGAGATTCGAACTCGCGACCCCCTGCTCCCAAAGCAGGTGCGCTAACCGGACTGCGCTACGCCCCGTTTTTCAGGCGACAAAGGTAATGTAATTTTTTTGTTTGCCAAAAATTTATCGATACAAACCATATCAAAAGTATTACGAGTGTTTTTCCTTATATCGATATAAGAAGAAATATATAGCGGATATAACGACTGAGATTGCAGATATAATGACAGATGTCGTATAGGGAAGCGCTATGCCCGAACGATCGAAAAGAATATATGTAATTACGACTGCCATCATAAAAAGCGCCGGTATAAGTGTTATCCAATAAGGTTTCCCTTTTCGGGATAAATATATGGTAATAGCCCAAAGGGTGAATACAGCCAGTGTTTGATTACTCCACGCAAAATATCTCCAAATTTTTTCAAATCCGGCCGGGTCGGAAAGATTATATATGAGAATGAGTATGGCCACAAGAAAAAGCGGTATGCATATAAGAAGCCTTTTGGAAATGCTCCGCTGTTCCATGTGTAGGAAATCGGCCACAATAAGACGTGCGGAACGGAATGCCGTATCTCCCGATGTAATAGGAGCGGCAACGACGCCGAGAATTGCCAAAGCACCACCGACCATGCCCAACCAGCCATTGGATATGATATTGACGATAACAGCGGAATTTCCATTGACTTTTTCGGGCTCGGTGATATGGAAAGATGCTTGACCTTCGGGACTGAAAAAATAGGTTGCCGCCGCTGCCCATATCAAGGCCACGATACCTTCGGTAACCATCGCCCCGTAAAAGATATAACGGCCTTGACGTTCATTGGTCATACAACGTGCCATCAATGGTGATTGTGTAGCATGGAATCCCGATATGGCTCCACAAGCAATGCTGATGAACAGCATGGGGAATATGGGATTGTTTTCGGGATCCTCGGATTTATTGGAAAGTCCGTCCGTAATTTCCGGAATATCGGGAAATGAAATGAACAGCATGAAAAGAATGCCGATTGCCATGAAAATGAGGGCGACTGCGAAAGCTGGATAGATTCGACCTATGATTTTATCGATAGGAAACATGGTTGCCAAGATGTAATAGGCGAATATGACGAAAATCCAAAATGTAGAATCTAAATTTTGGGGAGTCAGCATGGCAAGTAGGTCGGCCGGTCCAGCAACAAATACGACGCCAACAAGAATCATAAGTATAACGGTGAAGAAGCGCATGATCTGCTTGGCTGTAACACCCAGATAGCGACCTATTGTTTCGGGGAGACTCTCTCCATTATGGCGTAAAGAAATCATTCCGGCCATAAAGTCGTGAACAGCTCCGGCGAAAATCGTGCCGAAAACAATCCAAAGGAACGAAGATGTTCCGAATTTAGCCCCCATTATGGCCCCGAATATAGGACCCAGTCCTGCTATATTCAGAAATTGAATCATAAAAATTTTCCAACCGGACAAAGGAACGAAATCGACTCCGTCGGGATTGGCTATCGCCGGAGTTTTTCTATCCGGGTCTATTCCGAATACCCGCTCTACAAATTTCCCATAAGTGAAAAAGCCTATGATTAAGGCCGCCAATGCAATACAAAAAGAGATCATGGTTATATTATTGAAGTTTTAGGTACTTGTAAGCGAGAGCTTCTGCGCATCTTTCACCATCAATAGCCGCCGATACGATACCGCCTGCATATCCGGCACCTTCGCCGCATGGATATAATCCATCGAAACGGATATGGTGTAATTGCTCACTGTCTCTGGGTATACGTATGGGAGAAGAGGTGCGGGTTTCTACACCTATCATGAGGGCTTCTCGAGTAAGAAAGCCATGAGATATTTTCCCGAAATGGCGAAATCCTTGTCGAAGCCGCTCGGTAATAAGTGAGGGCATCCAAAAGTGTAAAGGAGAAGATATTACTCCGGGTGTATACGATGTGGCGGGGAGGTCTGGCGATATTTTGCCGTTGATGAAATCTGTCATGCGTTGGGCCGGAGCCGTTTGGCGGCAATTTCCGTTGATGAAACACTGATACTCAATTTCTTCTTGGAATTTTATGCCGGCCAAAACATCGTGAACTTCATATCCGGGAATATCTTCGGGGCGTATTTCTACGACCATTCCCGAGTTTGCCCATCGAGAGCCTCTGTTTGATGGGGACATTCCGTTAACAACCAATTGATTGGGACCGCTTGCTGCCGGGACGATAAAACCTCCGGGACACATGCAAAACGAGTAAACACCTCGACCGTTGATTTGGGTTACGAAACTGTATTCGGCTGCCGGTAAATATTTACCTCGTCCCTCGGAATTATGGTATTGTATGCGATCGATGAGTTCTTGGGGGTGTTCGAGCCGCACACCGACGGCAAAACCTTTTGCCTCCAATTCGATATTATTTCGATGTAGATAATAATAAACATCTCTGGCGGAATGACCGGTTGCGAGAATCACTGGTCCGGGAAAAACATTTCCGGTATGAGATTTTGCGCCGATAACTTCTTGTCTATCAAATATAAGTTCGTCTATTCGTGTCCCAAATTTTACTTCTCCGCCGGATTCCAAAATCGTATGACGGATATTTTCGATAACGCGAGGCAGCTTATCTGTTCCGATATGAGGGTGGGCATCGGCCAGTATGTCGAGTGAGGCTCCGTGTTGACAAAGAATAGATAAAATACGATCGACCGATCCGCGTTTTTTACTACGGGTATAGAGTTTACCGTCGGAGAATGCTCCCGCACCACCTTCTCCGAAGCAATAATTCGATTCGCTGTCTACCTTATGTTCTCGGCTGATGCGGGCAATATCTTTACGCCGTTGATGTACATCCTTACCACGTTCCAATACGATGGGACGCATACCCAACTCGATGAGCCTCAATGCAGCGAAAAGTCCGGCCGGACCTGCTCCGACGACAATTGCTTGCTGCTTGTCCGAAACATCTCCGTAAATAATCGGAGAGAACATATCGTTTGGCGGTAGCTCGTTCAGGTAGATGCGTACCGTAAGATTTATTATGACTTGTCTCTTTCGTGCGTCTATGGAGCGTTTCAGTATTCTTACCGCTTGTATATCTTTGGGATTTAGTGCAAATTCCCGGGCAAGAAATCCTTTGAGAGCTGTTTCGGAAGCCGCTTGTTGTGGTAATACTCGTATGGAAATTTCTTTTATCATATTATCCGAATAATTGACGGAAGGCTTCATCGACTTTCCGTACCGGTGTGATTTCTATTTGCAGTCGCTTTGAGTCGAAACCTTTTAAGTTAAGGATCGGAACGAGTATACGCTTGAAGCCAAGTTTCTCGGCTTCAAGGATACGCTGTTCGACCCGAGTAACAGGGCGTATTTCACCTGATAAGCCGACTTCTCCGGTCATGGCAATGTTCCGTTCTATCGCCATGTCCATATTAGAAGACAAGACGGCACTGATTACGCCCAAGTCCATTGCCGGATCATTGACTTTCAATCCTCCGGCAATATTGAGAAAGACATCTTTTTGAGCGAGTTTGAAACCGACTCTTTTTTCCAATACGGCAAGCAACATGTTCATGCGTCGCAGATCGAACCCTGTTGCCGATCTTTGCGGCGTTCCGTAGGCCGCCGTACTTACAAGAGATTGTACTTCGATAAGAAAGGGACGTATCCCTTCTATGGCGGCGGATATGGCTACACCGCTCAGCCCGATCTTGCGTAAGCAATAATTCCGAAGGATTGCTTACTTCCCGAAGCCCGTTTTGCAACATTTCATAAATTCCTAATTCGGCTGTGCTACCGAATCGGTTCTTTATAGAACGTAAAATCCGGTACATGTAATGCCGGTCTCCTTCGAATTGCAAGACCGCATCGACAATATGTTCCAATACTTTGGGCCCTGCGATGCTTCCCTCTTTATTGATGTGCCCGATGACCAGTACCGGCGTATGGGTTTCTTTGGCAAATTTCAATATAGATGCAGCACATTCTCGTACTTGTGAAATACTACCGGGAGAAGATTCAATAGACTGCGTCGAGATAGTCTGTATCGAGTCGATAATAACGATGTCGGGTTGCACATTACGTATGTGCACAAATATTTCTTCGAGGGAAGTTTCACATACGATATAACAATCGGGATTGTTGCGGTGTAGTCTGTCTGCTCTCATTTTCAGTTGGCGGGCACTTTCTTCTCCCGATACATAAAGGACTTTTTTCCCTGTCAGACCCAGTACGGTCTGTAAAACGAGAGTAGATTTTCCGATACCGGGCTCTCCACCGATCAATACCATCGACCCCGGAACGAGTCCCCCTCCTAAAACTCTGTTCAATTCCGTGTCGTGCAAGTCGATTCTTTCTTCTTGCGAAATGGAGATTTCTTCGAGTTTTTGAGGTTTTGAACGAGGGGAGTCGGTGCTATACGACGGGCTTTGTGTCGTAGAAGATTTTGAACTGATCACTTCTTCGACATAACTGTTCCATTCTCCACATGAGGGGCATTTCCCGATCCATTTAGGGGACTCTGCACCGCATTGGGTACACACATATACAGTTTTGAGTTTAGCCATATTTTTACAAATCTATAAAGCTATTGCAAAGATATGGTTTTCTGTAAAATTTATTCGAAATGAAGGGATAGATTATTTGATATTATAAAAAAGCAGCTCGGAACACCGAGCTGCTTTTTGAAAAATTACATGCGAAATAATGAATGAGAAGTTATTTTTTATTTTGGATTTTTCCCGAAGAAGATTTACTATCGTTTTTTTTATGATGGTTCTTATCTGTCATCATTTGCTTTTTTTGACTTGGAGCACATTGAGAAATCGTATGGCATGATATTTCTTTTCCCGAAGCAAAGGCCGGCATGGCAGCCATAGCAGCTTGTTGTTGAGGTGTGAGAAGTTTTTTTATGGCTTCGGCTTGTGCTGTATGCTGTGCCATTTGGTCTTTACGCATTTTTTCGACTTGTATGTTCATAATACTGTCGTTTTGATTTCCTCGCAATAAGATCGCATGGACTTTCCGGGTTTGTTCATCGGAGAGTTGTAAAAGAGTTTTCAATTGTTCCGTCTGTAATTTTGTCGTTTCCGCTACCGACATGCAACATTTTTTATTGTCCTTTTTCATGTCCGGTTTTGGGGTATTGTGCATTTCTTTATTTCGATTGTTGTCTCCGGATTTCTGTATAGGTTGCTGAGCGATAACAGACGTTGAGAGTAGACTCAACATGAATAAGGAAAATAGAATCTTTTTCATGACGGTAAATTTATAAATGAAACTTTTATTCATAAAGACACACGAAAAAGAAGAAAGTTTCTTGAATAATATCTATTTGATTTTTTTTAACGAGAATATTCTGTAATGAAATATTTTCCTGAGATTTTTAGGGCGGTGTTTGCCTCAATTCGGTATAAAAAGGAATTTCTTTGAGAAATATACATTTGTGTTTTGTGTAATCGACCTCGCAACAATAGTGGGTAATTCCGTTGGATATGATCAGGTATCGAACTTGTAATACCGAATTGTAGCGTACGATTTGATCGAATACGGTTTGTGTGATTTCCACATGGGGAGCTTTATATTCAACAATGACGAACGGCCGACCTGTTTTATCATACACCACCGTATCGCAACGTCGCTTACGACCGTTTTGAACCAATGATATTTCATTACCCATACGACCGGCAGGAAACCCTTTTTCCTGTACGAGAAAGCGGGCGAAATGTTGTCGAACCCATTCTTCCGGAGTCAGAGAGACGTATCGTTTACGCCAGTCGTCGTAAATGAAATGTTTTCCGTCTTCGGTTTTTGTACGGAAAATGTATTTGGGAAGATTTAGAGTGGTCATTCGTCTCAATATCATTTGCGCGTCCCGGGAAGATTCGCTAATTTTACCTCCAAAATTACACAAAATGGCATATTCTGCCAAATTATAGTTTTTCGATTATGGCTCAAAAGGAAACATCGGCGCATATACCTATTATAGCAGACATTCGTCGTAAAGCGTTCAAACCCGTATATTTGCTTATGGGAGAGGAGCCTTATTATATCGATCTGATAACGGAAGAGATCATCAGGCATGCTCTGAAAGATGAAGATCGGGATTTCAATCAGACCATCGTTTACGGAGCCGATACCGATATGCCGACAATCCTCACAGCCTCTCGGCGTTATCCGATGATGTCGGAACGACAATTGGTTGTTGTGAAGGAAATGCAGATGATGCGGAGTATAGATGATTTACTTTTGTATTTGCAAAATCCTCAACCTACAACCGTCTTAGTACTGAATTACAAGAACGGTACGTTGAAGAATAAAAAGATTATTGCCGAAATAAACAGACAAGGAGTCGTTTTTGAATCGAAAAGAACTTACGAAAGTCAATTGCCGGCGTTTGTCAACAGCTATGTGCATGACAAAAATCTCGGTATAGATGATAGGGCTTCGAGCATGCTGTGCGAAGCGATCGGGACAAACTTGTCCCGACTGGCCGGTGAAATCGATAAACTATGCGTGTTATTGTCTTTATCCGGAGAAAAGCGAATTACCGCAGATACGGTTGAATTGCATGTCGGAATCAGCAAGGAATTCAATAATACGGAATTGATCAAGGCTATATCGCAGAGAGATTTGTTGAAAGCCAATCGAATTATAAAATATTACGGGCAGAATACCAAATCGGAACAACCGTTTATAGCATTCGGCTCATTATTTACATTCTTTGCCAATCTTCTGTTGCTACATTATTCCTCATGTCCTAAAAACAATAATGGTATTGTTTCGGAGTTAGGGGTAAACTGGTATGCTGCCGATGATTATGTGCGGGGATTGCAACTGTATAAAGCCGGGAAATGTGTTGAGATTATATCTGAAATACGGCGATATGATGCACGTTCGAAAGGAGTGGAGTGTGCGCCGGACACATCTATCGCCGATTTATTGAAAGAGCTTGTTTTTAAGATTATGCATTGATTTTTTATGATAGGGATGATTGATGCCGAAAAAATAAAATTTTTAGAAATAGTCCCGAAAAATTTTTCTGTCAAATAGGGTTATCAGCATCATTATCGATTTATTGCATTGATTAATAATTGTTTGTACTCATATTTCTGTCATTTTGACTCAAAATCCTTTTCCTGTATCTTTTTTATTGACTATGCTCCGCAAAATATTGTAATGTAGAATAGTTGTTGATTTTTATTCATAATAATGAACAAAATCAATTTGTTTGTATACATTATTTTGAATTAATATACTTGATTTAAAGATATATTTGTGTGCGATTCGCAAAAATACATAAGTATAAACATTCTCTATGAACAGAAAAATAAACTCCAAAAGAATCTTGAATGCATGGCTATTTAATGCTATATTGTTTAAATATATTATTTATTATCAATTAATTATTTGTATATAGTAAAGTTATTATTCAACAAACGTGTTGGTGTTACTGTTCGATAACTCTTAAATCATTTATTTCATCATTATTATATCTATCTTTGTGTAATTAATCACTTGATTATGTGTTATATAATTAGACATATTGAAGTGTTTGGATAATATATTCTTGATGATGTTTATGATAATGAATACACAAATATAAACTCTCGTTTTGGATATTGAATTTTGTTTCGTGAACTAATTTGATTATTTTTGTGAACGTCAAAAAATTTCGTGTAGTTTATTTTTATGAATGTTTGATTATGGCAGAATCGGAACAGAAAGACAGAGATTTGAAAGAACGAATAAAGTGGCTGATTCAATATTATAGAATCAATGACGCGGCTTTTGCTCAAAAAATACAGACCAATCGCTCTACATTGTCGCAATGTCTCAATGGTCCTAATGGGGTCAGTAAAGAACTTATTTTGAAAATACATGATGCCTATCCTTCGGTAACCATCGAGTGGCTTATGTTCGGAGAAGGGAGTCCGTTTAAATCGAACCAACAAGCGGCATTAGACCGAATTTATTCTCCCGAGAATAACGTGAAACAAACCGATAGTGGTATTCCTCCCGAATATTCCACGGATTTACCTACTGAGCTATTACAACCCCCTACTTTATTTTCTGAAAATAAGGATAATGCAATAAAAAATCCGATGGCACCTTCTACGGTGAAATCAGAGGCGGAGTCTCGTCGAATCGTTAAGATCATGGTATTTTATTCCGACAATACTTTCGAGACATATTCCCTCGATAAAACGTGATGCAGAAACTGTTTCTATTTTCTTACATATCAAAACAGCCGACAGAATAAGGTGTACACCGGACGAAATAAAAGGGCTTTTTTCTTTTTTAGGCTTCCGACATACACTATCTTTGCCGTTAAATAGAAAATACGATGAAAAAATATGTTTTAGATCTGCGGGTAACCGAGAATCTCGCTCTGCATACCCACTATGTGCTTTTGAAAGCGACCTCTCCCGACGGGTCCAAACTTCCCGAAATGTTGCCGGGTCAGTTTGCCGAGTTACGTGTAGACGGCTCGCCCACCACTTTTTTGCGGAGGCCGATATCTGTCAATTTTGTCGATGTAAAGCGTAACGAAGTATGGTTTCTGATACAGCTTGTCGGAGACGGAACTCGTCGTCTGTCGACACTGAAATCCGGTGATGTTTTGAATGCAGTTTTGCCTTTGGGTAATAGTTTTTCTCTTCCCGAAAAAAATGAAAAAGTACTTTTGATCGGTGGTGGCGTAGGTACAGCACCCATGTTGTTTTTGGGCAGTTATTTGCGAAATGCCGGATTTGTGCCTCATTTTTTGTTGGGTGCACGTTCGTCTCGGGATATTTTACAAAAAGAACAATTCGAGGCTTTGGGAATCGTCGATGTAACGACAGAAGACGGATCATGCGGAGAAAAAGGATATGTTACCCAACATTCGTTATTGCAAAAAGAGCATTTCGACCGTATTTATACTTGCGGCCCGAAACCGATGATGGTAGCTGTTGCCCGTTATGCCAAGGGAAAAGGAATAAAGTGCGAAGTTTCGCTCGAAAATATGATGGCATGCGGTGTAGGTGCATGTTTGTGTTGTGTAGAGAATACGACGGAGGGTCATATTTGCGTATGTAAAGAAGGTCCGGTTTTTAATATAGAGAAATTGTTATGGCAGATTTAAAAGTAAATATAGGGCGGTTGTCTTTGAAAAATCCCGTTATGACTGCGTCCGGAACATTCGGATATGGTTTGGAGTTTGCCGATTTTATCGATCTGTCCCGATTGGGCGGTATTATCGTCAAAGGAACGACGTTGAAAGCCCGAGAAGGCAATCCTTATCCCCGAATGGCCGAAACGCCTTCGGGTATGATCAATGCCGTAGGATTGCAGAACAAAGGAGTCGATTATTTCGTAGAGCATATATATCCCCAAATAAAAGATCTTGATACTCGGATTTTGGTGAATGTCTCGGGTTCTACTATCGATGATTATGCCGAGACTGCGGGCCGTTTGGCCTCTTTGGATAAGATCCCGGCGATAGAATTGAATATTTCATGCCCGAATGTGAAAGAGGGCGGTATGGCTTTCGGTACGTCATGCAAAAGTGCGGCATCGGTGGTAAAAGCCGTACGTGCTGCTTATCCCGGTACACTCATTGTGAAATTGTCGCCCAACGTAACCGATATAACCGAGATCGCTCGTGCCGTGGAAGCCGAAGGTGCCGACTCTGTCTCTCTTATCAATACATTGTTGGGTATGGCTGTCGATGCCGAAAGGCAACGCCCTGTCGTTTCGACTGTTACCGGAGGTTTATCGGGGCCTTGCGTCAAACCGATTGCGTTGCGTATGGTTTGGCAAGTCTTTCATGCGGTAAAAATCCCCATTATAGGATTAGGGGGAATTATGAATGCGACCGATGCCATAGAATTCCTTTTGGCCGGAGCTCGTGCCATTCAGGTCGGAACCGCCAACTTTATCGATCCGCAAATAACGGTGAAAATTGTCGATGGTATAGAAGATTACCTCGACAGACACGGTTGTCGGTCAGTAGAGGAAATCATCGGCGCGTTAAAGGTCTGAATTTATCGATGGAGAGATACCTTTTTTATCGGGAGGTATATGACATTGTAAAAGAAATTCCAGAGGGACGGGTCGTTACATACGGGCAAATTGCATATCTTATGGGGAAGCCTTTGTGTTCTCGCATGGTGGGACAAGCCTTGTTCCATGTTCCGGAAGATTTGTCGTTGCCTTGTCATCGGGTTGTAAACAGTTGTGGACGATTGGTCCCGACGTGGCTCGAACAGCGT
>ENA-OPCD01001598-OPCD01001598.1-human-gut-metagenome-genome-assembly--contig:-NODE-1598-length-17175-cov-2.508995_pt1 | contig 17175 bp, 14 predicted proteins | sample MGYA00241560_ERZ501471 | MGnify/ENA primary metagenome ERZ501471 (study PRJEB25962, sample SAMEA2042578) | human gut metagenome | biome: human gut; feature: human-associated habitat; material: faeces...
CTCTGCGATCAGTTTTGCTCTGCTGCATGTCACCCCGGTAAGCAAATACAATGATGTGGCCGTCGATGCCACCTCCTCCGGGAATACTTCGTTTGATACATTAATGCCTACACCGACGACAATGTAATTGATATAGTCAATCTGCGCACTCATTTCCGTTAGAATACCGCACACTTTTTTGCCGTCACACACAATATCGTTCGGCCATTTGATCTGTGTATCAATACCGGTCACCTGACGGATCCCTGCTCGCACCGCTAATGCCATAACCAGCGTCAACATGGACGCATTGCCTGGTGCAATATCCGGTTTCAGGAGCAAAGTCATAAAAATTCCTTCGCCCACTCTGGATTCCCAGGAGCGGCCACGGCGTCCTTTCCCTGCTGTCTGGGAGTCACTGACCACCAGAAGTCCCTGGCCGGCACCTTCTTCAGCCAGCTTTTTTGCCTGATCGTTGGTTGAATCTGTCTCAGAAAATACGACAAGCTGCTGTCCCGCCCATTCCGTATGTATCTGATTTTGAATTGTTTCCTCTGTAAGCAGATCCGGCTGCGCCGTCAGACGGTATCCTTTGTTACGCACCGCCTGTATCACATATCCTTCTGCCTCAAGCTGTCGGATTACTTTCCAGACTGCTGTGCGGGATACGCCAAATCGCTCACTGAGTTCCTGCCCGGAGATAAAATCCGGGCAGTTCTGCAAAAGTTCCAGAATTTTCTTTTTCACAATTTTTCCACCTAACCATGTAAAACGGACATTCGCAATCCGCTTTCGCTACTTGCTCATGAACGCAGACCTTAAGTCGTCTGTATGTCTTCAGTCCTATTTTTCGTCGCCGCCAAGTGTTGCATACATCACTGCTTTGATGGTATGCATACGGTTTTCGGCCTCATCAAATACAATGGACTGCGGGCTTTCAAATACTTCGTCTGTTACTTCCATGGCATCCAAACCGAACTTGTCATGAATTTCTTTTCCAATCTTTGTATGTAAGTCATGAAATGCCGGAAGACAATGCATAAATTTCACCTGCGGGCCGGCATTTTCCATTAATTTTGTATTTACCTGATATGGGGTCAGCTCTGCAATACGGCTTGCCCATACATCATCCGGTTCACCCATGGATACCCATACATCTGTGTAAATGACATCTGCACCTTTGGTTCCTTCCATGGCATCCTCAGTCAGTGTAATGGTTGCTCCGGTTTTCTCTGCGATAGCACGACACTGAGCTACCAGTTCCTCATTCGGAAAATAGTTTTTGTTTGTACATGCAGTGAAATGCATACCGAGTTTTGCACATACAACCATCAGAGAATTTCCCATATTATAACGGGCATCTCCCATATACACCAGTTTAATACCCTTCAAACGCCCAAAATTCTCTCGGATTGTCAAAAGATCTGCCAACATCTGTGTCGGATGATACTCATTCGTCAGCCCATTCCACACCGGCACTCCCGCATATTTCGCCAGTTCTTCCACGATTTCCTGGCCAAAGCCACGGTACTCGATTCCTTCGAACATACTTCCCAACACTCTGGCCGTATCCGCAATACTCTCTTTCTTTCCGATCTGAGAGCTTTTCGGGTCCAAATAGGTAGTCCCTATTCCCAGATCATGAGCAGCCACCTCAAAGGAACAACGAGTTCTCGTACTGGTCTTCTCGAAAATCAACGCTATATTTTTTCCTCTATGACAGTCCATAGGAATTCCAGCTTTTTTCTTTGCCTTTAGATTTGCCGCCAAATCCAACAGATAAACAATCTCTTCTGGTGAATAGTCCTTCAATGTCAAAAAATTACGTCCTTTTAAGTTCATGAATCTTCCTCCTTATGTATATTAGCTATTTATAAATTACTGCTCACAGTAACATTGATTACTCTCTGTGCAAAATCTGGAAAACTCTCTGTGTTCTCCAAGGTCTCTACTCTCTTTTTGATCTCCCTTAACAAGTCTTTCACTGTATAAACGCGATACTTTGGAACTCTGCAAAGCTTCGCTGTAGCCTCTAAAACAGACAGGCAGAGCTCTCTGTAATCCCAGTCTGTCAGCCTCAGTTCTGAAGCTATCTTAGGGAGTTCCTTCTCAATAAATTTTCTAAGTGATTCCTTCTCGTTCCTCAGACTTGCCAGATACATCAAATAATCCGTCTCTTCTTCCTGCTCATCAAGATAATAAATCCGTCCTCCAAGTCCGTAGACCGCTCTGAGACCGTCAAAATATCCGATCACCATATTGCGTTTGCTTTTCTCAGAGTCAAAATCAATAATATTTCCCAGATCAACCCTAGGTTCAATCGTCGTTACGGTTGTTCCATCCGGTATTTTAACCGGTTTATATCTACCAATTCCAAAAATGCGAATCAACAAAATATCCTTATATTCTCTTTTAACCAGACAGTCCAATGGCACATTATCAATAATGCCGCCGTCCATATAGGTTTTTCCGTGAAGTTTCTCATTTTTGAACACTGGAAAGATGTAAGCGCTGGCCAACAGCATATCCGGTATCAGAGCAGGGTCCAGCTGTCTTACATCCACGTCCAGTTCCTTCATCTCATCCAAACTAAATGTCTTTAAATAAAATTCCACCGGCGAATGTGAAATCTCGTTCACATCAATAGAATCTTCTATAAGCTTTTTCAGAGGAGTAATATCCATGCCGCCCTCTTTTACCTTTTGAAAAAATAAGTTTACGGTTTCCCGAAGCGTCAATATTCCATCAAAAAATTCTTTCATCAGGGTATCGTCCACATCCATGATCTTCGAATAAGAAATATTTTCCCAAATGTGTTCGGCCTTTTTCAGATCTCCCATGCACATCAATGCGCCATTAATCGCCCCCACACTGGTTCCAGAAATTCCTTTTATTTTCACTCCGGCCTCCCGAAGCGCTTTCCATACACCGATCTGGTAGGCTCCTTTAGCGCCTCCACCTTCCAAGACCACTCCGTATTCCCTCTCCAAATCTAAGACAGGCTTCACTCTACATCCTCTCCTCTAATTTGCCGCTTGATCGTCACTCTTCATCACTTCTTTCAGAGAAGTCGCAAGTCCAGCGAGTCCCTGTATCTCTGAAGGAATAATAATTTTTGTAGATCTTCCATCAGCCACCTTTTCAAAAGTCTCCAAACTCTTCAAGGTCAGCACCGCTTCATCTGCTCCCGCCTGACGTATCATGCGTAGTCCATCCGCTGTCGCCTGCTGCACCTTTAAGATCGCTTCAGCCTGGCCTTCTGCCTCCCGTATCATTTTTTCCTTTTCAGCCTCTGCCCTCAGAATCGCCGCCTGTTTCTCAGCCTCCGCATCCAAGATCGCTGACTGTTTCTTTCCCTCGGCAACTAAGATTGTGGAATGCTTCTCGCCCTCTGCAATCAGAATCGCCTCTCTTCTTTCTCGTTCCGCCTTCATCTGTTTTTCCATAGCGTCCTGTATTGCCGCCGGCGGCATGATATTCTTGAGCTCCACGCGATTGACTTTAATTCCCCACGGGTCTGTAGCCACATCCAAGGAAGCTCTCATCTTCGTGTTGATCGTCTCCCTGGAAGTCAAAGTTTCATCCAACTCCATGTCACCGATAATATTACGCAGCGTCGTGGCAGAGAGGTTCTCTATCGCCATGATTGGATTTTCCACCCCATAAGCAAAGAGCTTAGGATCTGTAATCTGAAAGAAAACCACCGTGTCAATCTGCATCGTAACATTATCTTTCGTAATCACAGGCTGAGGTGGGAAATCCACTACCTGTTCTTTCAGGTTTACTTTCTTGGCAATTCTCTCGATAAAAGGTATTTTAAAATGAATCCCTACTCCCCAAGTAGATTGGTAAGCACCCAAGCGTTCCAAAATCACTGCATGTGCCTGGGGTACAATTTTGACGCAGGATGCCGCCACTACCAAGACCAAAACAATGAAAATCAGTAACAAAATCATAAAATCTCCTCCTTTCGGCGCTTTACAATCAACTTCACGCCTTGTACCTTCACAATAGTTACCACTTCACCCTTCTCAACCGTCTCTTCATCTTTTTCTGTGCGAACTGTCCATTCCATCCCTCTCACTTGCGCCTTTCCCGTCTCTTTCAAGTTGTCGACTTTTTCCAAAATCACTGCGCTTTCTCCGATCAGACTGTCCACGTTTGTCTTTTCTCTGTTGGAATTCATAAACCGGATGGCCCAAGGTCTCGTAAAAATCAGCAATACCAAGGATATCACCAAAAATAGGAGTACTTGAATAACCAGATTCACCTGAAAAAAAGAAGCGATAGCTGCCACCAAAGCGCCCCCGGCGAACCAAATCGTCGTAAGGCCGACTGTCATTGCCTCCGCTAGTAGCAGCACCGCTACCAGCCCTAACCATATCATCGGAGTCATCTCTCAAACCCTCCTTCTCCTCTGTCTCCCCGCTTCGTACATTAAAATTCCAGCTGCCATAGCCGCATTCAAGGATTCCACCTGTCCTTCCATGGGAATTCGTATCCAGCAATCTGCCTTTTCCGAGAGCTGTCTACTAAGACCGTTTCCTTCATTTCCTACAAAAAACGCAGTCCCCCGAAGATAGGATTCCCCGTCATAAGTATTTTTACCCTGAAGATGAGCAGCATAAGTGCTGACCTTCTTTTTTTTCAGCAGTCTCAATGCCTCTTCCATATTTTCTATATATACAAAAGGCATTCTATAGATAGACCCCATTGTCGACCGAATCACTTTGGGATTAAAGATATCTACCGTATTTTTGCTCAACAGTATTCCATCTGCCCCGGCCCCTTCCGCCGTTCGGATAATCGTTCCCACATTCCCCGGGTCTTGGAGATCTTCTAAGACCATCAACAGAGGATTCTCTTTTTCTAGAATTTTCTCTAAACGATAATGGGGACAACGCAGCAAGCATAGAATCCCCTGTGGGGTTTTTGTATCGCTGATCTGCCGAAAAATCCGATCATCCACAATTTCCACTGGCAGGCTCCCTAATCTCTTTTGAATCTCCTGCTCCTCATACAGCCTGTCCGCAATATAAACTTTTTCAATCCAGGAGTCCGGTGCCTCCTGAAACATTTTCAGCCCTTCTGCAACAAAAAGCCCTCGATCTCTCCGGGCTTTTGTCTTCTGCTGCAGTTGTATGATATTTTTTATCTGTCCATTACTGGCGCTCGTAATCATAATAACTCCTATTCACAAATCCGGGATAAATCTTCATTCTCTCCGATGACAATCAAAATTTCATTTCTCTGAAGCATTTCGCTGGGATCAATATTAACCGTCACCTTCTCTTCTTTTTTTATCCCTATCACATTGAGATTCAATCTCTCACGCAGGTTAAGCTCAATCAATGTCTTGCCAATCCACTCTTCTGGGACTTTAGTCTCCACGATGCTAAAGCTATCCGAAATCTCAAATAAATCCACAAATCCACCTGAAATCAGATTTTTAGCAACTCTCATCCCCATAGCCTTTTCAGGGTAAATCACCTCGTCGGCGCCGATTCTCGTCAGAATTCTTCCATGCAAGGGATTCATCGCCTTAGCAAGAACATAAGGAACACCCGCATCTTTTGCATGGATGACCGCTGTGATGCTGGCCTCCATACTCTCAGCGATACCGATCACAGCCACATCCGTATTTCCCACGCCCAGAGACTCCATAACCCCATTTTCTGTCACATCCGCGCAGACTGCATAAGCTACTCTGTCCGACATCTCCTGCACTATCTCTGGATCTTTGTCCACCACCATGACATCGCAGTTTGCCTCCGCCAAAGTCAGTGCAACTGTATATCCAAACTTTCCAAGCCCTATTACTGCATAAGATCTCTTCTTCATACTTTACTCCTATCCAATCAGAACTCTTCCCTCAGCCAGCCTCACATTCCCTGGTCGTTTGTTGGATTTCAGAAACATAGCTGTCACCAGAGTGATCGGTCCAATCCGACCAAAATACATAGAAAAAATTACCAACCATTTGCCCGCGGTGCTCAATGCTGGAGTCATTCCTCGGCTCAGTCCCACAGTCCCCAGAGCGGAAGTTAGCTCATAAGTAATATCTACGAAGTCTGCGTGGGGCATCATCACCGACAACACAATAACCACGATAATTAAAACGGCAAATGAAATCATAGACACCGCTATCGCAGCTCTCACCTGCAATTCCCGAAGCTTTCGGTGGTATACTTCCACATCCTGTTTTCCTCTCAGATAAGCATTTACTGTCAATATCAGCACTGCTATCGTGGTCGTTTTGATTCCCCCTGCCGTTCCCATGGGAGAACCACCGATAAACATCAACAGCAGAGATACCAGCACACTTTGGTCTCTCAGACCAGCTTGGTCAATCGTGAGAAATCCTGCCGTTCTGGTAGTGACAGACTGAAAGGCTGAGGCCAATACTTTCCCGCTGGGCGTCAATGTTCCAATTGTCTCAGGATTATCATACTCAAAAATCAAAATGAATACCATACCTGCCACTAAGAGAATAGCCGTCATATTAAGGACCAGTTTGCTGTGAAGCTGCAAATTTTTCCATAAATTCCTCAGAGTGATCTCTCTTCTGTATACCTTTTTGATATTCTTCCCCAAATCCCACCAGACAATGAATCCGATTCCACCTGTGATAATCAGCAACATTGTGATCAAATTCACAGGCACATTTTCCACATAGGAACTCAGGCTGTCCGGCCCTAAAATGTCAATTCCTGCGTTACAAAATGCTGAGACAGAATGAAAGACAGAATACCAAATTCCTCTGGCAATCCCATACCGTGGAACAAAAGTAAATGCATAGAGCACCGCGCCTAATCCTTCCGCTATAAAAACTCCCTTGGCAATTCTCTTGACCATCACAACCATGCCTGATAGATGGTCCTGATTGTAAGTTTCCTGTATAATCCGACGGCTCTTCAGATTAATTTTCTTTCGAACTGTGATGAACACCAGACTCACCAAAGATACAATTCCCAGGCCTCCCACCTGAATCAGTCCCAAAATCACGATTTTCCCAAACAACGTCCAATGTGTCGCTGTGACCTGTGTGACGAGCCCTGTCACACAGACAGAAGTCGTAGAGGTAAACATCGCATCTGTAAATGAAGTATATTCCCCCTCCACAGTCGCCCATGGAAGCCAAAGAAGAAGTCCTCCTACGAAAATCACCCCCGCAAAGCCGAGGGTAATGATCTGAGGGGTACTCAATTTAATTTTACTTTTAAATCTTTTCCCATCCATATTTTATTTATTGAGCTTTGAATAGTTATGCGACAGAGAATTGCAGACTTCGACCTGATATTCCGGCACATCTTTTCTCATTGCCAGAGCCTCGTTGATATCAAAATCCACATACTCTCCATGTCTATAGCCCACCACTCGGCAGGTCTTTCCTTCTCTTAAAAGATCTACTGCTTTTGCTCCCATTATAGAAGCATACACGCGGTCTTTACAGGTCGGAGACCCTCCCCGCTGCATATGCCCGAGAATCGTTGCTCTCGTCTCAATGCCTGTGGCAGCCTCTATTCTCTTTGCCATAGCTTCTGAATGACCGATACCCTCCGCATTGATAATAATATGATGTTTCTTACCTGCTTTGCGGCTCTCAATGATATTGTTAATCAGTTTCTGCTCATCGTAATCATAACGCTCTGGCAGTAAGACATCCTCCGCTCCGTTGGCGATTCCACACCAGAGCGCAATATACCCTGCATTTCTTCCCATTACTTCAATAATACTACAGCGTTCATGAGAAGTCGAGGTATCTCTAACCTTATCAATCGCTTCCATCGCAGTGTTTACCGCTGTATCAAACCCTATCGTATACTCTGTACAGGCGATATCCAGGTCAATCGTCCCTGGAACCCCAATCGTATTAATTCCTAGATTTGCTAATTTTTGTGCACCCGCAAAAGAACCGTCTCCTCCAATGACAATTAAGCCCTCAATTCCATGCTTTTTGCAGACCTCAGCGCCTCGCCTCTGTCCCTCTTCCGTGCGGAATTCCGCACATCTTGCAGTGTACAAAATTGTACCGCCGCGCTCGATTGTGTCAGATACATCTCTTGCTGACATATCGATGATTTCTTCACTTAAAAGGCCATTATAACCTTTCTGGATACCTTTTACTTTAAGTCCGTTGGAAAGTCCACGTCTCACAACAGCGCGGATTGCCGCGTTCATTCCCGGCGCATCCCCACCACTGGTTAAAACTCCAATTGTCTTAATTGCCTTTTTTTCCGTCATAAAATCTCCTCCATCTTATATGATGATCTATCGCGGTTTTTATACTTTTACACACTTTTGTCCATTCTAAAGCATTTCTAAAAATTTTTCAATACTCTTTCTACAACTTTCACGTTCTGTCCGCCAAACTTTCCAGCCAGTTTTGCCAGCATCCCATCCTCTATCTGAACATTGTATGACACCGGCAAACGCTTCATGGCCTTGACATCTTTCAGGTAAACCACTACCGCATTTCGTCCCGGTGATTCTCTCAAAAGCTGCGTCAATTCTTCATCCTTTTGAGCATAATCCTGCCGAGACTCAAACTGAATCCAAAGTTCCCTCGGCATCTCATCGAAAGACCGAATCTTTTCACAAATCAATTTGCTGGCTCGGTCATCTTCTGCCGAGATTCTTCCCTGTATGAGAACCTTGTTATCCACCTCGATCAGTCTTTGATTCTTCTCGTAATCCCTTGGAAACACCACAACTTCCACGATTCCCACCAAGTCTTCCAAGGTCAGAAACGCCATGACTTTATTCGTTCTAGTGTACTTAACCTTTTTCTCCGTTATCATACCACCAATGATAGCTTTAACCCCATCTTTTACCTTGGGAAAACCAGTCTCCTCGTCAGGCTGAAAATCTGAAGTCCATGCGGTCACATTCTTTTCCATCAAAGCTCGATATTTCTCCAAGGGATGTCCGCTGATATAGATACCAAGCACTTCTTTCTCAAAATTCAGCAGCGTGTCCTGGTCATACTCTTCCACCTTCGGAAGCTGTATTTCATAGTCCTTTTTATCCTCCTCACCCACAAGATCAAAAAGGCTCATCTGTCCCGCCATCATATTTTTCTTTTCCTGTATCGCACTCTCCATAACCAGAGGATAAACCATCATCTGCTGCCTGCGGTTTCCTTCCAGACAGTCAAAAGCTCCTGCCTTGATAAAATTTTCCAGGCTCCGCTTATTGATATCTTTATTATTTATTCTGGTCACAAAATCCTTCATCGAGACAAATTCTCCATTGGTTTTTCTCTCTTTAACGATCTCGTCAATCACAGATTTTCCAATGCTTTTTATAGCTGCCAGTGCATAACGTATTGCACCGTGATCCACAGAAAACACGGTTTCACCGCGATTAATATCTGGCGGCAGTATCTGTATTCCCATCTTTCTGCAGGTGAAAATATACTCCGATACCTTTCCTGGATTATCAATCACCGAAGTCATCAATGCCGCCATAAACTCCACCGGATAATAATACTTCAAAAAAGCCGTCTGATAGGAAACTACCGCATAGGCAGCTGCATGAGACTTATTAAAAGCGTATTTTGCAAAATCTATCATATTGTCATAGATTCTATTGGCAATCTTCTCATCTATTCCATTGTTGATGCAACCCGGTACACCCTCTTCTTCATTTCCATAGACAAAGCTCTGCCTTTCTTTTTCCATCACAGAAGCTTTTTTCTTAGACATTGCTCTTCGTAAAAGGTCACTTCTGCCTAACGTATAACCTCCCAGATTTCTCACAATCTGCATAACCTGTTCCTGATAGACGATACACCCATAAGTCGCTTTCAAAATCGGTTCTAGCTGAGGACAATCATAGGTAATCGTCTCCGGATGATTTTTTCCTCGGATATACTGGGGAATAAAATCCATCGGGCCAGGACGATAGAGGGAGATTCCAGCGATCACATCCTCCAAGCTCTGAGGTTTTAGCTCTTTCATGAAGCTTTTCATCCCTCCACTCTCTAGCTGAAATACCCCGTCCGTATGTCCTGTTCCCAGAGAATCCAAAACTTTCGGATCGTTATAGTCAATCGCATCCATATCCAGATGAATGCCTTTGTCCGCTTCCACCAATTCTACTGCATTTTGAATCACTGTCAGCGTGCGAAGTCCCAGAAAATCCATCTTCAAAAGTCCCAGCTCTTCTAGAGTAGTCATCGTGAACTGGGTAGTAATCGTACCGTCAGCCGCCCTTGACAGTGGCACATACTCATCCACATCCTTCTGGCTGATTACTACTCCGGCAGCATGCATAGAAGTATGTCGCGGTAGTCCTTCCAGACGCTTTGCCATATCAATCAAATGGTGAATTTCCGGGTCTTCCTCGTATACTTTTGCCAGTTCTGGATTTTTTTTCAAAGCCAGATCAATCGTAATGTTCAGTTCTGTAGGTATCATTTTCGCAATGGTGTCCACCTGAGAATAAGGCATATCTAATACTCGCCCCACATCCCGAATCACACCTCGAGCAGCTAAAGTACCGAAAGTCACAATCTGAACCACCCGGTCTTTTCCGTATTTTTTCACCACATAGTCGATAACTTCCTGACGGCGCTCGAAACAGAAATCCACATCAATATCCGGCATCGAGACACGTTCCGGATTCAAAAAACGCTCAAACAGAAGATCATAACGCATTGGGTCCAGCTTCGTAATTCCCAGTGTGTAGGACACCAGACTTCCCGCAGCACTGCCCCTTCCAGGGCCAACCATGATTCCATGGTCCCTCGCATACTTTATGAAATCCCATACAATGAGAAAATAATCCACATACCCCATATTTTTTATCGTGTCCAGCTCATAGCTTAGGCGTTGTCTCAGTTCCTCCGTCACCGGCTGATAACGTTCTTCCAATCCTTCAAAGCACAATTTATTCAGATATTCCCAAGACGTATACCCCTCAGGCACATCATATTTTGGAAGCTTTGTAACTCCAAATTCAATGTCCACATGGCACCGCTGTCCGATTTTATAAGTATTCTCAAGAGCCTCCAAAGCATAGGGAAAAAGCTCCGCCATCTGTTCGGCAGACTTTACATAATACTGTCCCCCCACGTAACGCATCCTATTCTCATCGGACAGTTTCTTACCTGTCTGAATACACAAAAGAATATCATGAGGTGCTTCGTCTTCTGCATAAGTATAATGCACATCATTGGTAGCCACCAGGTCAATTCCCGTCTCCTGATGCATACGCAAAAGCTGCTGATTCACCGTCTGCTGCTGAGAAATGCCATGGTCCTGCAATTCCAGGAAGAAATTTCCCTTTCCAAAAATCTCTTCATACCTCAGTGCCGCTTTTTTTCCTTCCTCATACATTCCTCTAGTCAGATATCTGGCTACTTCGCCGGCTAGACAGGCACTTAACGCTATAATTCCTTCGTGATACTCCCTCAAAAGGGCCAGATCAACTCTAGGCTTATAGTAAAAACCTTCCACAAAGCTCTTTGAGACAATTTTCATCAAATTACTGTAGCCTTGATTGTTCTCTGCCAAAAGCACCAGATGGTAATACCGATCTTCTCCTGCCCCAGTTTCCCTGTCGAATCTGGAACTCGGAGCCACATAGACCTCACATCCTAAGATTGGATTAATTCCTGCTGCTTTGCAGGCACGATAAAAATCTATACATCCATACATAACTCCGTGGTCCGTGATGGCCGCACTGTCCATTCCTAATTCTTTGACCCGCTCCACATACTCTGTAATCTTATTCGACCCATCCAGCAAACTATATTCTGTATGAACATGAAGATGTGTAAAATTCATCACCAATTCTCCTTTGTGTCGCACAAGGCATCTTTGTCACCATTCATCTATCAACATATCATCGTATTCGTGTCAATCTCTTCTGTAAATTCTTCCATCTCTAATCTCGATCTCTCCGTTTTTCAACATATGTCCCACTGCCCTTTTAAACGCATTTTTACTGAGACCGAATTCTCTCTCGATCACCTGAGGAGAGACCTTGTCATCAAAAGGTAACACTCCTGCAAACTCATCTATCACCTTTCGAACCAGTTTCGCGTCTTCTCCAATCTGAAGATACGCTTTTTGATGAGCGCTCAGATTCATTTTCCCGTCCTCTTTCACCTCAGTCACGCGGAATTTTCGAACCTCTCCAATTCTAAATTTCCCCTGTGCCTCCCTCTTTGGCACCATCGCACAGTAATGGTCATCCACTGCCACAAATACTCCGAAACGTTCACTGATTTCATAGACACGACCCTGCACTTCATCGTTCATTCCATAGGGAGTTCTCAATGACAGATATGGATAAACTTTCATGGTCGCACATAATCTCTCACTTTTATCAATATAGAGCGCCACCAGACACTCCTGCCCCTCCTTTACCCTCATCGTCTGTTCACGGAATGGAAGCAAAAGATCTTTTTCAAGTCCCCAGTCCAAAAAGGCGCCGATTCTAGAAGTCTGAACTACCTTCAAGACGGCCGTCTCTCCCACCTGAAGATCTGGTTCTCTCACAGTGGCAATCATACGGTCCATAGAGTCTTTATAAATGAACACCTCTAGAATATCACCTTCCTTTGTCTGTTCCGGCACCTGTTTGATCGGAAGCAGTACTTTCTCCTTCACATCTGCCTGCATAGGCTCTCCCAGATATACTCCAAAATCCACTTTCTTTAACACCTGTAATTTCTGTTTCTTACCTAATTGAATCATAGATTCTCCTTTTCTTTATTTTTCTTTCTTGCTAAATTCCACTATAGCATAAGGCTTTCCAGTTTCCTGATTCAATGACACCACACAACGTTTGGGCTCCTCGGATACCCAAGGTATAATCCGTTCTCCCAGTCTCGCCTGCATTTTATACTCTGCCCGCATCTGCCAGATTTCAAAATCCTTTGGAAGATACTCTGTAGCCATCGTAATATACTGGCTGTTGTTCACATGATGATTGGTATCTAAATGATGTTTCTGCACCAGAAAACTTTCCCGCTTTTCTCCCTGACTCAAAAGTCCGATTTTTCTAGGTGCGTACTCCATCTCCAATTTAGGTTCCAATTGATATCCCTGTGTGTTCTCCGGCTGCAATTTTACCGGCATCCCAGAATCCGTATTCATAAAACTCCACAGAGTATTCGCCTTGCACAAGCTCTCGCCCTGAGAAGTGCGCAATATAAAGTTCCTCATTCCCATAAAACCTTTAAAATCATAAGGCCAAGTTTCCACTGTCAGCTCTTCCCCATGTTCTGGATAGCGCTCCACAATGATCTGCCAGGATGACAAAACCCAGCCTCTGTGTATTTTTCTCAATTTTTTCATTCCTAAGCCTACATCCTCAGAATGAAACGTACAACAATCCTGAAAATAATTTAAAATAGCTGGCAGTGTCAGCTTTCCATCTTCATCGATTTCACTGTATCTTACTCTGCTCCTAAATTGATACCCCATATCTCTCACCCGTCCTTTTCATCCTTCATCGATATGATGTTTCTAATCTAAATTTTTTGCTCGCTTTGCGAGACACCTCAACCTAGCGTATCAAGGTTTTTTCTATTACATAACACAAAAAGGACTTTGCAGACACCTGCAAAATCCTTCTCTCAGACAGGGCTACCAGGATTCGAACCTGGAAATGACGGAGTCAGAGTCCGTTGCCTTACCATTTGGCGATAGCCCTATTCACGCGACAAAATGAATTATATACTATGTCTTTTAATAATGCAAGCACTTTTTTCATTTTTTTCAAAAAAATGTAACTGCTTAAGCAGAAGATTTTACATTTATTTTCATTATAGCATAGGTTTTTTCATTTTACATTAAGAAAACATGTGGTATAATAGGAATACGTTACAATTTAGACTTTCAATATTCCGCGAGGTGTTTTTGTATATTTTGTACAAAAATCCCGAGACATACTCGCGCCAAACTGCTGCAACAGCAGTTTGTGTGCATTGCGAAGCGTGTTGTTGCTCACGGACTGCAAGTGAGTGAACAGGAATACTTATAGCGATGCTACCCTCAATTGATAAGGGTAGGACTGATAAAAAGTCAATTATACTCGTGAAAACATAAGAATAAGGAGAACAACTATGAGAGCAAATAATTTGACTCTGTTGACAGATTACTACGAATTGACAATGATGCAAGGCTATTTTAAAAATCCCACAGACCAATCAGTAATCTTCGACGTTTTCTACCGCAATAATCCCTGTGGAGGAGCCTATGCTATCAACTGTGGTCTGGAACAGGTCATTGAGTACATCGAAAATCTTACTTTCTCTTCTGATGATATCGAATATCTGCGCAGTCTTCATACCTTTGACGAAGATTTCCTGGAATATCTGTCCGATTTTCACTTTTCCGGTGATATCTATGCTATTCCTGAAGGTACAGTCGTATTCCCTCATGAGCCTCTGTTAAAAGTTATCGCTCCCGTCATCGAGGCACAGCTTTTAGAAACTGCAATCTTAAATATTATCAACCATCAAAGTCTGATTGCGACCAAGGCATCCAGAGTCGTACACGCCGCCCGCGGGGACGGTATTATGGAATTTGGACTTCGCCGTGCTCAGGGACCTGATGCCGGAATTTTTGGCGCAAGAGCTGCCATTATCGCCGGCTGCATCGGTACCTCCAACGTACTCACCGGACAAATGTTCGATGTCCCAGTACTTGGTACCCATGCTCACAGTTGGATCATGAGCTTTCCAGATGAATATACCGCATTCAAAACCTACGCAAAGCTCTATCCGGACGCCTGTATTCTGCTCGTGGATACCTACGATACTTTAAAATCCGGAGTTCCCAACGCAATCAGGGTATTTGAAGAAATGCGTGAAGAGGGAATCCCTCTGACCCGGTACGGAATCCGTCTGGACAGCGGCGATCTAGCCTATCTGTCCAAAGAAGCTTATAAGATGCTTGCCGCCGCTGGATTTGACGACGCCGTCATTTCTGCTTCCAGTGATTTGGACGAATACCTGATTGACAGCTTAAAAGCTCAGGACGCAAAAATCAACTCCTGGGGAGTCGGCACAAACTTAATTACCTGTAACGATAACCCTGCATTCGGCGGTGTATACAAGCTAGCCGCAATCAAGGATAAGGACAGTAATGAATTTATCCCCAAAATCAAACTCTCCGAGAACACAGAGAAAGTCACAAATCCCGGCAACAAAACGATTTATCGAATTTACAATAAATCCACCGGTAAAATCAAAGCTGATTTAATCTGTCTCGCAGACGAAACCTTTGACGAGAGCGAAACTATGGTAATTTTTGATCCCATTGACACCTGGAAAAAGACTCGTGTCCTGGGAGGAACCTATATTATGAGAGAGCTTTTAACTCCAATATTCCTAAATGGCAAAAAAGTTTACCACTCACCTTCCGTGATGGAACTTCAGGCATACTGCCGTCAGGAAATGGATACTCTCTGGGAAGAATCCAAACGTCTCATCAATCCTCATGAAGTCTATGTAGATCTTTCTCAAAAACTTTATGATCTGAAAACTCGCCTGCTGGATGAAATGGGTTCTGAGAATCTCTATGACGATCAAGAATTCTTCTAACATAAAACCTCCTTTTGTTTCATATAGTTATACGAAGCAAAAGGAGGTTTTTTATGTCTCAGTATACACGTCTTATCAATCGGTCCCATCCGTTATCCCCTGATTATCGCCCGGTCTCTCTGATAGATGCCGGAATTCCTTTTGACGCCCCTCTCACAGATCCAAAGCGTCTTTTGGAGCCACAGGCTGCCTATGCGGCACGAGAGTTATTCGCACTGGCCTCCTCCTGTGATATCCAACTTTATGGTATCTCCGGTTACCGTTCCTACAGTCGTCAATCACAATTATACAATGGTTCTTCTCAAATTGCACCGCCTGGCGCAAGCGAACATCAAAGTGGTCTTGCCTTGGATGTGTCCTGTCTCAGCATTGGCCTTAATTTGTCAGAAAAATTTGCAGACACCCCTGAGGGAAAATGGCTCTATGCCCATGCTCCACTCTATGGCTTTATTCTGCGCTATCCTAAGGATAAACAGCATATTACCGGATACCCCTGGGAACCCTGGCATATCCGGTATGTCACTAAATCTCTGTCTGTCTACTTAAAATGGACTGGGATGACATTGGAAGAATACCATCAGCTAAGTCACTGTTCCATCTGACGGCCTAAAAAACCAGCGGCTGTCTGGACCAGTTTTTTCTCAGTCTCTCCCATAATGTCTTTCTCTTCTCTGCCCATCAGAATAACCGCGCCAATAGCATCGCCTGAACAGATAATCGGCCAAATCACTTGTGAAGGAGCTTCATTTTTCTGTTCCTTGACTACCTGAATGTGTCCTTTTTCTCCAAATTTACTGCACTTTGCTTCTCTTCCTCCAATCAAAGCTTCCAGTTCCTGGCTGATTTCTTTTCCTTGGAACTCCCTGCTTCCACTTCCAGAGGTTGCCACGATTTGATCGTGATCCGCGATACAGGAAATCAAACCTGTCGTCTGAGAAAGAGCTTCGGTGTATTCCTTCGCAAAAATGCTAAGTTCGCCAATCGGTGAATACTTCTTTAAGATAATCTCCCCTTCACGGTCTGTAAATATCTCCAAAGGAGTTCCCTCTTTAATCCGAAGTGTGCGACGAATTTCCTTTGGTATTACCACTCTTCCAAGATCGTCAATTCTTCGGACAATTCCTGTAGCTTTCATATAAAAATCCCTCCGTTTTATATCTTCATCGTGTAGATGATTGTAGTATCTGTAAAAAAGAGGAATTTATACGCGTTTAACCTTTCTCACTTTATTTGAACTATTTTCTTTTTCATTATATAATAAAGAAATGAGGAAATTTTAACAATTAAGGAAGGTATCTGCCATGAATCAATCCAACATGCTCACAGGCTCACCAGGAAAAACTCTTTTCCTTTTTGCAGTCCCCATGATGATTGGAAATCTGTTTCAGCAACTTTATAACCTCGTAGACTCTGCTGTAGTCGGTAAATACGTAGGCGAGAACGCTCTGGCTGCAGTGGGAGCCTCCTATTCTATTACCAATGTGTTTATCGCCATTGCCATAGGAGGTGGGATTGGAAGTTCTGTGATTATCTCTCAATATCTGGGGGCCGGAAATATACGAAAAATGAAGACTTCCATTTACACTGCCCTTTTCAATTTTCTGGGAATCAGTTTATTTCTAGGAGTCTTCGGA
>ENA-OPCD01001602-OPCD01001602.1-human-gut-metagenome-genome-assembly--contig:-NODE-1602-length-17151-cov-3.505264_pt1 | contig 17151 bp, 14 predicted proteins | sample MGYA00241560_ERZ501471 | MGnify/ENA primary metagenome ERZ501471 (study PRJEB25962, sample SAMEA2042578) | human gut metagenome | biome: human gut; feature: human-associated habitat; material: faeces...
GATCATTTGGATTACGGCGTGTCTCGCAAGTTCCTGGAACTGGAGAACAAGCGGGCGCACCAAAATGTGACCACGCCCCATTGCCGGATCCGCTGTGCCGGGTGCGGCGCCAACAAACTCAACGGAGGACATTGCGATGCAAGACCAGAAGTGGCACGAGATACGACTGCGGTTCAGTAAAACCGGGCGGGCCAAGTACATTGGTCACCTGGATGTGAATCGGGTCATGTCCAGAGCCTTGCGCCGGGCGGGGATTCCCTTGTGGTTCACCGAAGGGTATAACCCCCACGCTTATATGCGCTTTTCGCTGCCTTTGTCCTTGGGGGTGGAGAGTGCCTGCGAGAGTATGGATATTCGATTGATAGAGCCCATGGAGCCTCTGGAGGTGCAGCGGCGCATGAACGCTGCCCTACCGCCGGATATTCAAATCGAAGATGTGTTTTGCGACTTTCGGGACTGTACGGAGATTGCCTTTTCCGATTATGACTTTACCCTGGCTTTTGACGACAATGCCGCCGGAGCGGAGAAGCTGCAGGCCGTATTGGACGCCCCGCAGATTCTGGCGCTGAAGAAGGGCAAGGTGGGTCGCAAGCGGGTGATGAAGGAAGTGGATATTAAGACCTTCATTGACCGGTACAGTGTGGAGCTGACCCCGCAGGGGGTGGTGCTGCACCTGCGTTTGGCGGCCGGGCAGGAGAAAAATCTGAATCCTACGCTGCTGTGCGACACACTGCTGCGCTTGGTGGAACTGCCATGGGAATGGAAGCGAATCTACCGACTGGACCTGCTGGATAAAGATTATCAGCCCTTTCAGTAAAAAACACTTGCTTTTTTGCACCGAGTGTGCTAATATACTAACGCATTTATTCCGTTGCGCTTCTTGCAACGAGCGAAATGCTCTGCGTTACAGGCATAACGAGGGTGGTCCTCTGGCAGATCTCTGTTAAGAACATCTCATAAATAAGAAGGAGGTTGTTATTGATGAACGCACTTGATTTGATTGCTCAGGGCAGCATGAAAGAAGAAACACCTAAATTCCAGATTGGTGATACCGTTAAGGTTGCCGTAAAGATCCGCGAGGGTTCTCGTGAGCGTATCCAGATGTTTGAGGGTACTGTGATTGCTATTAAAGGTTCCGGTATCAGCAAGACCTTTACCGTACGTCGCCTTTCTTACGGCGTAGGTATTGAGCGTGTATTCCCGCTGCATTCTCCCAATGTGGAGAGCGTGCAGGTGATCCGCTCCGGTAAGGTTCGTCGTGCAAAGCTGTATTACCTGCGTGACCGTGTGGGTAAGGCTGCTAAGGTGAAGGAGAACTTGCAGAGAGATAACGCTGCAAAGACTGCCGACGCTGAGTAAGACACATGAAAAATGCTTCTGTTACCTTGGTGACAGGAGCTTTTTTATTTGCCTTTTTCCCCGGTGTATGGTAAACTGGGGGCAGTAAGTAAGGACAGGTAAAGACAATGGCTGATTTTCAAAAACAAAAGGTACAGTGGTTCCCGGGCCACATGGCAAAGACTCGGCGCCAGATCAAGGAAATGCTGCCTTTGGTGGACGGAGTGGTGGAACTGCTGGACGCTCGCGTGCCGTATAGCTCCGCCAACCCGGAGTTAGACACCCTGGTGCGGGGCAAGCCCCGGATTGTGCTGCTGAATAAATGCGATGTGGCAGACCCGGCGGCCACCAAGCGCTGGATTGCTGCCTTTGAGGCGCAGGGCAAAACTGCCCTGGCAGTGGATTGCCGCAGCGGCAAGGGACTGTCTGCCTTTTTGCCCACGGTGCAGCAGGTGCTGAAAAAGACCATTGAGAAGAATACCCAGCGAGGTATGGCCGGCAAGCCACTGCGGCTGATGGTGGTGGGTATTCCCAACACCGGCAAAAGCTCCTTTATCAACCGTATGGCCGGTAAAAACCGCGCCAAGGTGGCCGACAAGGCCGGTGTCACCCGGCAAAATCAGTGGTTCGCTGTGGGTGGCGGCATTGAGCTGCTGGACACCCCCGGCGTGCTGTGGCCAAAGTTTGACGATCCGGAAGTAGGGGATCGGCTGGCGTTTATCGGCTCTGTAAAAGATGAAGTAACAGACCTGGAGACCTTGACCTGTCGTTTGCTGGAGGTACTGGGGCGCACCAGACCGCAGGCCATTATCCAGCGGTACGGCATTGAGGTGGACGAGTATATGCAGGGCTGGGAAATACTGGAAGCCATCGGCCGCAAGCGCGGCTTTTTAATGCGGGGCGGAGAGATCGACTATAACCGGTCCGCAGTGATTGTGGCGGATGAATTTAGAGGAGGAAAGCTGGGGCGAATGACCCTGGAACTGCCGGAATGATGGAATGGACAGCATTTGAAGATCAGGCCCGCGCAGAGGGCTACACCTGCATCTGTGGTATTGATGAAGCCGGGCGAGGTCCCTTGGCAGGTCCGGTGTACGCGGCGGCGGTGGTGCTCCGCCCGGGGCAGGTGATTGAGGGGGTCAACGACTCCAAAAAGCTCAGCGAAAAAAAGCGGGAGGCCCTGTTTGACACCATTTGCAGCCAGTGCGCCGCCTATGGGATTGGCTCCGCCACAGAAAAAGAAATTGATGAGATCAATATTCTCAACGCCACTTACCTTGCCATGCAGCGGGCGGTAGCCGCCCTGCCGGTGCAGCCGGACTGCGCTTTGGTAGACGGCAACCGTGCCCCTGACTTGCCCTTGGAGGTGCGCACGATCATTAAGGGCGACGCCCAAAGCGCCAGCATTGCGGCAGCGTCTATTTTGGCTAAGGTCAGCCGGGATCGCTATATGCTGCAAATGGCGGAGAAATACCCGCAATACGCTTTTGAAAAGCACAAAGGCTACGGCACCAAGCTGCATTATGAACGGCTGGAGCAGTACGGGATCAGCCCCATTCACCGGCTGTCGTTCCTGAAGAAATGGATGAACCGATGATTCGGCCGGAATACTACGGCAAGTACGGCGAGCTGGAGGCTGCCCGGTACTTGCAAAAGCAGGGCTATAAGCTGTATGATGTGAACTACCGCTGCCGTTTTGGCGAGATCGACCTGATATGTACCAAGGGGCAGTATTTGGTGTTTGTGGAGGTCAAAACCCGCAGTCAGGGTGCCATTGCCGACCCGGCGGAATTTGTGGACCAATACAAGCAGGAGCGGATCATTCAAACCGCCAAGCTGTTTTTGGCCCAAAATCCAACGAAAAAGCAGCCCAGATTTGATGTAATTGAAGTGTTTTTACAAAAGGACGGCACAAAATCCATAAAACACCTTGAAAATGCTTTTGCATTGGTATAAAATATTCTGCAAGAAAAACGAAATCACAACCCCCAACGAATAGGAGAGCGTGTATGCTATATACTTCAACAAGAAACAACAAGATCCGTGTAACCGCTGCCCAGGCCATTGCCCAGGGAATCAGCGAGGAGGGCGGCCTGTTTGTGCCGGTGGAACTGCCGCATTTTTCTATGGACACGGTACGGGAAATGATGGGGATGTCCTACATTGACCGGGCCAAGACCGTGTTGCGCACCTTTTTGACGGACTTTTCCGACGAGGAGCTGAATTACTGCGTAGAGGGTGCTTACCGGGCAGATAAGTTTTCCAGCCCCGCTGTGGCACCCACGGTGAATATCGGCGGCAAGGAGAATATCTTAGAGCTGTGGCACGGCCCCACCTGTGCCTTTAAGGATATGGCGCTTCAGCTGCTGCCGTACCTGATGACCGTATCTGCCAAAAAGACCGCTGAGGGCAAGACCATTGTGATCCTGGTGGCCACCTCCGGCGATACCGGCAAGGCGGCGTTAGAGGGCTTTAAGGATGTTGACAAGACCAAGATCCTGGTGTTTTACCCGGTGGACGGCGTGTCTCCCATGCAGAAGCTGCAAATGACCACCCAGGAGGGTGAGAATGTGGCAGTCTGTGCCATTCACGGCAATTTTGACGACGCCCAGAGCGCTGTTAAGTCTATCTTTACCAATGACGAAATCAAGGCGGAGCTGGCAAAGAAGAATATGATGTTCTCTTCTGCCAATTCGATTAACTGGGGCCGTCTGGTACCGCAGATTGTCTATTACTTCTCCGCTTATGCGGATCTGTGCAAAATGGGTCAGCTGCAAGTTGGCGAGCCCATGAATGTGGTGGTGCCCACCGGCAACTTTGGCAACATTTTGGCCGGGTATTATGCCAAGCACATGGGCCTGCCCATTCAGACCATGGTTTGCGCGTCCAATACCAATAATGTACTGACTGATTTCCTGAAAACCGGCACTTATGACCGGAACCGGGACTTTTACGCCACCACCTCTCCCTCTATGGATATTCTCATTAGTTCCAACCTGGAGCGGCTGCTGTACCATATGAGCGGCGAGAGCGACGCTGCCGTGCGCGGCTGGATGACCCAGCTGGCGGAGAACGGCAAATACACAGTAGAGCCGGAAGTGATGGCAAAGATCCAAAATGAGTTTGCCGCCGGTTACTGTGATGAGGCCGCTGTGGCGGATACCATTCACAAGACCTATACCGATCAGAACTACCTGTGCGACACCCACACCGCCGTGGCTGTAAAGGTGTACCGGGACTATGTAGCCCAAACCGGCGACGATCTGCCTACAGTGATTGATTCCACTGCCTCTCCTTACAAGTTCTCCAAGAGCGTGCTCACCTCCGTGCTGGAGGGCAACACCCCGCAGCTGGATGAGTTCGATATGGTAGAGGAACTGCACCGGGTCACCGGCGCTGCCGTACCGGCGCCCTTGGCCGCATTAAAGGATAAGGCCGTGCGCTTTACCCAGGTGTGTGACCGGGAGAATATGAGCCAGATGGTTTTTCAGCTGCTGAACCTGTAACAGAACAAAAAGAGGGCAGGATATCCTAAGATGATACCCTGCCTTTTTCGTCTTTTTCGTCTTTTTACTTACAAGAACAGCCGTCGCAGCACTGGAAGGTCTCGCACGCGGTGTCCGTAGAGGTCTTTGCGTTTTGCGTGCCCACCTGAATATGACCGGCGGTGCAGCAGTCGGAGCCATCGTGGTACTTGCAGTTCTTGACTTCACAGGAAATGCCTTTGATCTCGTCCATTTTTTTCACTCCCTTCCCGCATAGTTTGTGCAGGTGCGGGTATTTTATACGGAAAAGAGGTGCCTTATGGCGCTGTATGCCATTGCAGATACCCATTTGTCCTTTGGCACGGACAAGCCCATGGACAGCTTTCCCGGCTGGAGCGATTATACCGCTCGCTTGGCGGCCAATTGGCGCCATTTGGTGGAGCCGCAGGATACGGTGGTGATCGCCGGGGACATTAGCTGGGCCATGAAATTCTCAGAATGTACGGCAGATTTTGCCTTTTTGAACGATTTGCCCGGGCAAAAGATCTTGCTTAAGGGCAATCATGACTATTGGTGGAACACCAAGCGCAAAATGGATCTGTATTTGCAGGAAAATCATTTTGATACTTTACAGATTTTGCATAATCAGGCGATCCCTTACGGCGATGTGGCTTTGTGCGGCAGCCGGGGCTGGTTCTTTGAGGACACACCGGAGGCCCAGGACGAGAAAGTGCTGGCCAGGGAAGTAGGGCGTATTCGTATGTCGTTGGAGGCGGCAGGGGACAGAGAAAAAATCGTTTTTCTTCATTATCCGCCGGTGACCACCGGGAATGCCTGCGCCCCGATCGTAGAACTGTTGCAGCAGTACGGCGTGCAAAAGTGCTATTACGGCCATCTGCACGGCGCAGCCGCCCGGTTTGCTTTTGAGGGGGACTATCAAGGTATTGATTTTCGCCTGATCTCTGCCGATCATCTGGCGTTTACCCCCTTATTTATCTGCAAATGAGCAGAAAAGCCAAATAATATAAATACTTGCTTGAAATTAAGAAATAGATATGTTATAATGCCAAATCGGTGATATTAGATAAATTTTGAGGAGGTCAAAGCAATGGCACTGAAATCATCCAATAAAGTGGACACCAATGTTTATGAAATCGAGGTTACCGTTGCCCCTGAGGAATTTACTCAGGCTTGCAAGGACGCATATTTGAAGCGCAGAAAATCTATCCAACTGCCCGGCTTCAGAAAGGGCAAGGCTACCCAGGGTATGATCGAAAAGCTCTACGGTGAGGGCTTCTTCTATGAGGACGCACTGGAGATCGTGTATCCCGCAGTTGTTACGGCTGCCATTGAGGAGGCCGGTCTGCGTACAGTGGACTCTCCCGCCGAGCTGGATGTTAAGACCATCAGCAAGTCCGAGGGCGTGGATATGACCATGAAGGTCACTGTGTACCCGGAGGTCAAGCTGGGTCAGTATAAGGGCCTGGAGGCTGTGCAGCTGCCCACAGAGGCAGACGATGAGGATGTGGCCAACGAGCTGACCAACATGCTGGACAGAAACAGCCGACTGGTGACTGTTGAAGACCGTGCTGCCGAGATGGGCGACACTGCAGAGATCGACTTTGAGGGCTTTGTGGACGGCGTTGCATTTGACGGCGGCAAAGGCGAGAACTATCCTCTGGAGCTGGGCTCTGGTTCCTTTATCCCCGGCTTTGAGGAGCAGGTAGCCGGTCACAAGACCGAGGAAGCATTTGATGTGAATGTAACTTTCCCGGAGGAGTACCAGGCAGAGAATCTGGCCGGTAAAGACGCTGTGTTTAAGGTGAAGATCCACGAGATCAAGACCAAGGAAGTACCGGCACTGGACGACGAGTTTGCCAAGGACGTGTCCGAATTTGACACTCTGGACGAACTGAAGGCCGACCTGAAGAAGCAGCTTAGCGAGAAAAAGGCGGAGAACTCCCGTCGTGATCTGGAGAACCAGCTGCTGGAGCAGGCCATTGATGGTATGGAAGCCGAGATCCCGGAAGTGATGTTCACCAAGCGCGCCGACGAGATGATCAACGACTATGCTTACCGCTTGCAGGCCCAGGGCATTGACTTGCAGACCTACTTGCAGTACATGGGTCAGGATATGGACGCATTCCGCGCTACCTTTAAGGACGGCGCCGAGAAGCAGGTCAAGGCTTCTTTGGTACTGGAAGCCATCGTGGCTGCTGAGAAGCTGGAAGCCACAGAGGACGAGATCAACGCCGAGATCGACAAGCTGGCCCAGCAGTATGGTATGGAAGCGGAGCAGATCAAAAAGGCCGTACCGGCTGACCAGATCGCTGCCGATGTAACCACCAAGAAGGCACTGGATCTGATCGTGGACAGCGCCAAGTTGGTAGCGAAGAAAGCGGAAAAGAAGGCCGCCAAGAAGTCCACTGCCAAGAAGGCAGACGACAAAAAGGCAGAGAAGAAGCCTGCTGCCAAAAAGACTGCCGCTAAGAAGCCCGCTGCCAAGAAAACCGCCAAGAAAGAGGAGGACGCCGAGTAATTCGGCGCATTCCTTTGAATGAATAAGCAAAACACGGTCTATATTATAACAGACCGTGTTTCCGCATAGACTGAGTTTAAGGAAAGTGATTTTATGGCTTTAGTCCCTTATGTTGTAGAGCAGACCGGCGCCGGCGAGCGCTCCATGGATATTTATTCCCGGCTGCTCAGTGACCGTATTATCGTGCTCTCTGACCAGGTGAACGACACCACCGCTTCTTTGGTGGTGGCCCAGCTGCTGTTTTTGGAGAGCCAGGACAGTGAGAAAGACATCAGCCTGTATATCAACAGCCCCGGTGGCTCCGTAACTGCCGGTCTGGCGATTTACGACACGATGAATTATATCAAGTGCGATGTGTCCACCATCTGTGTGGGTATGGCCGCCAGCATGGGTGCGTTCTTGCTTTCCAGCGGCGCCAAGGGCAAGCGCATTGCACTGCCCAACAGTGAAATACTCATTCACCAGCCCTTGATCGGCGGCAATGGCCTGACCGGTCAGGCCACAGATATTGAATTGGCTGCCAAGAACTTGGTGCGCACCAAGGAACGGCTCAATGAAATTCTTGCCAAGAATACCGGCAAGAGCTATGAGCAGATTGTGCAGGACACAGACCGAGACAACAGCATGACCGCACAGGAAGCGCTGGCGTACGGTCTGGTGGATAAGGTGATCGACAAGAGATAACACGGTTAGACGGACGGATGGCAGCATCCGTCCTGTCTTTCTATTTTGGATTTGGAGTGTGCATACATGGCACGAGATGACAATTACAATCATATGACCCGGTGCTCCTTCTGCGGTAAGTCAGAGGCAATGGTTCACAAGCTGATTGAAGGTCCGGGCGTATTTATCTGTGACGAGTGTATTCGCCTTTGCAATGACTTGATCCAGAGCACCGAATTGGCGGACGCCCCCGGTAAGCAGGGGGAGGACGGCGATATGGTACTGCCCAAGCCGGCAGAGATCAAGGCCCAGCTGGACGCCTATGTGATCGGCCAGGACGAGGCAAAAAAAGCGCTGTCCGTTGCAGTATATAACCACTATAAGCGTATTTTCAGTACCCAAAAGGACGATGTGGAGCTGCAAAAGAGCAATATCTTGCTGATGGGCCCCACCGGCGTGGGCAAAACCATGCTGGCCCAGACCCTGGCAAAGATCCTGAATGTTCCCTTTGCCATTGCAGACGCCACCACCCTGACCGAGGCCGGGTATGTGGGCGAGGACGTAGAAAATATTTTGCTGCGCCTGATCCAGGCGGCGGACTTTGATGTGGAACGCGCCGAACGGGGCATTATCTATGTGGACGAGATTGACAAAATCAGCCGCAAGAGCGAGAACCGCTCCATTACCCGTGATGTAAGCGGCGAAGGTGTGCAGCAGGCGCTGCTGAAGATTTTGGAGGGAACAGTGTCCAATGTCCCCCCCGGCGGCGGGCGCAAGCACCCCCAGCAGGAGTTTATTCAGATTGATACGACCAACATTCTCTTTATCTGCGGCGGTGCCTTTGACGGCATCGAAAAAATCATTGAGAAGCGGATCGGTGGCAAGTCTATGGGCTTTGGCGCGGATATTCAAGCGGAAGATGTGGACGAAAACCGCGTGATGGAGCGGGTAGAGCAGCACGATCTGGTGAAGTATGGGCTGATTCCGGAACTGATTGGGCGTATTCCCGTGATCGCCGTCTTAGAGAATTTGGATAAACCGGCATTGATCCGCATTATGACGGAGCCGAAGAATTCCATCGTGAAGCAGTATACCCGTATGTTCCAAATGGACGGGGTGCAGCTGGAGTTCCAGCCGGAGGCGCTGGCGGCTATGGCTGATGTGACCCTGGAGCGCAAAACCGGCGCCCGCGGTCTGCGCAGCGTGTTTGAGGCAACCTTAAAGGAACTGATGTTCCAGATCCCCAGCGACAGCACGGTGGAGAAGGTGACCATTACCCCGGAGACGGTGCGCAACGGTGCAGAACCGATCATTTTGCGCAACCCCAAGAAGGAGAGCCACGACTTGACGGCCGGTGCTCTAAAGAACGCATAAGCAAAGGAGTGCAGTGCGCAGCAGCGTATTGCGCTCTTTTTTCCTTTACAGGTTGCCTTTTTATATATTTTATTATATAATACTGGGTAGAGATTTTTTTCTGTTTATGATTTTTTGAATGTAGAAGTAGGTTTTATAGATGGACGAGATGAACATTTTTGAGACGGCGCCCAGCTTCCCGGTGATCCCTTTGCGGGGACTGGTGATGTTTCCGGATATGGTGCTGCACTTTGATGTGGGGCGCAAAAAGAGCGTTGCTGCGCTGAAAGCAGCCATGAATGCGGATCAAAAGATCTTTTTAGTGTCCCAAAAGGACGCAGCGGTGGATGAACCGGGGCTGGATGATCTGTTCGGCGTAGGCGTGATTTGCTCTGTGCGGCAGATGATGCGCATTCCCGGCAGCGAAAATATGCGCGTGGTAGCCGAAGGTGACGGGCGCGGCGCTTTAATGGCGTTTGTACGCACCAAGCCGTTTCTTTCTGCGGTGGTACAGCCGCTGGAGGAACCGGAGGATCAGTTGGATCCGGATCGGGCCAATGCCTATCGTCGTGCGGTGAAAAAAGAATTTGAGCATTACGCCGAGATGGTACCCAAGATCAGCAATGATGTGATTGCTAAGGTGCTTGCTTATCAGGAAAACGGTCCTTTGGCGGATTATATTTGCTCCAATACCTTTATGGATTATGCGGACAAGCAGGATGTGCTGGAGTGCTTGGACCCGGGTGAGCGGCTGCGTATGCTCTTAATGCTCCTGAGCAAGGAAAATACCACGCTGGAGATTGAAACGGAGCTGCATGAGCGCGTGCAGGCTGAGATCGACAAAAATCAGCGGGAGTATTACCTACGGGAGGAAATGCGGGTGATCTCCGAGTCTTTGGGCGAGGAGGATAATCCCCAGGAGGAAGCGGACGGCTACCGGGAGAAGATCGGCAAGCTGCGCTGCGATGAGGAAGCCAAAACCCATTTGCTCAAGGAATGCGACAAGCTGGCAAAAATGCCCCAAGGTTCCCATGAGGCCACAGTGGTGCGCAATTATTTGGACAAGTGCCTGGAAATTCCGTTCGGTACATATACCAAAGACAATATGCGCCTGGATCGTGCCCGCAAGGTGCTGGATAAGGATCATTACGGATTGGATAAAGTGAAAGACCGCATTGTGGAGTCCTTGGCAGTGCTGCGGCGCAACCCGGACTTCTCCGGTCAAATTCTCTGTTTGGCAGGCCCGCCTGGGGTAGGTAAAACCTCTATCGTCAAATCCCTGGCAAAGGCCATGAACCGCAAGTATGTGCGGGTGGCACTGGGCGGTGTCCACGATGAGGCGGAAATTCGCGGCCACAGAAAGACTTATATCGGCGCTATGCCCGGCCGCATTATTGATGCAGTGATCAAAAGCGGCAGTATGAACCCCATTATCTTGCTGGACGAGATCGACAAGATCGGCAACGACATCAAAGGCGACCCGTCCTCCGCACTGTTGGAGGCGCTGGACCCGGAGCAGAACAATACCTTTGCCGATCATTATATTGAGTTTCCGGTGGATCTGTCCAAGGTGCTGTTTATCACCACTGCCAATGATACTTCCACCATTGCTCCGCCGCTGTTTGACCGTATGGAGGTTATTGAGCTCGGTTCCTATACCGTTACGGAGAAGTTCCGTATCGCCAAGGACCATTTGGTGAAGAAAGAGATGACCAAGCACGCGCTGAGTGCCAGAGAGTTTAAGGTCACGGACGGCGCGCTGGAGGAGATCATCGCGCATTATACCAGAGAGGCCGGTGTGCGGCGGCTGGAGAAATGTATCGGCACCCTGTGCCGCAAGGCGTCCGTAGCGCTGGAAAGCGGCGCCAAGTCTTTTCGCGTGAATGAAAAGAACTTGCAGGACTATCTGGGCGTGCCCAAGTACACGGATGACCTGATCCCAGGCGAAAACCAAGTGGGCGTGGTCAACGGTCTGGCTTGGACTTCCGTAGGCGGCACCATGCTGCCCATTGAAGTGTCTGCCTTCCCGGGCACCGGCAAGGTGCAGATCACCGGTAATTTAGGCGATGTGATGACCGAGAGTGTTAAGACCGCCGTAGGCTTTATCCGCTCCCGCGCAGACACCTATGGTATTGACGATCAGTTCTATAAAAATAAAGACTTGCACATTCACGCGCCGGAGGCAGCCATTCCCAAGGACGGCCCCTCTGCCGGACTGGCCATCACCACGGCGCTGGTCAGCGAGCTGACAGGCATTCCCATTCGCTGTGATGTGGCCATGACCGGCGAGATCAGCCTGAAAGGGCGGGCGCTGCCCATCGGTGGATTGAAGGAAAAGAGTATGGCCGCCTACAAGGCCGGTTGCTCCACGGTGATTATTCCGGCGGAGAACAGCAAGGACTTGCAGGAGATCGGCGAAGAAGTGAAAGCGGGCGTGCGCTTTGTGCCGGTAGACACCTTTGACCAGGTGCTGCCTATTGCGCTGGAATACATGCCCACACCTACCGCCCGGGAGGACAAGCCCGCCGCCGTGCCGGTGGCCAAGTCCAAGCGTGCCGATCGGCCGGTGGCCCAGTGAGGTGCCTATGAATTATAACAAAGCAACCTTTGATCGTGCCTTTGGCATCTCCGCCCAACTGCCCCTGGCAGACGGGATTGAGATTGCCTTTGCCGGGCGCTCCAATGTGGGCAAAAGCTCACTGCTCAACCGCCTGTTTAACCGCAAGTCCCTGGCCCGGGTCAGTTCCGTACCCGGCAAGACGGTGACCGTCAACTTCTATGATGTGGACGGCGTGCACTTTGTGGATCTGCCCGGTTACGGCTACGCCAAGATCTCTAAGGCAGAGAAAAAGCGGTTTGGTGAGTTGATGGAGGGCTATTTTCAAAGCGGACGGCCCATTCGCCTTGTGGTGCAGCTGATTGATATGCGCCACGCCCCCACGGCAGATGATCTGCAAATGATCGACTTTTTGCAGCAGATCGGACTGCCCTTTGTGGTGGTGCTCACCAAGGCGGATAAATTAAAACCCACTCAGTATAAAAAAAGACTGGAAGAACTGGGCACGGAGCTGCCAAACCTGGGCACAGGCGTGCAGGTGATCCCGTTCTCTTCTGTGAAGGGGCAGGGGAGCGAACAGTTAAAGGCCGTGATCGAACAGGCCTGCCAGTCGGAATGATAGAAGCGGAGGATAGAAAAGATGGAGAAATTACCTTTTGTCACCAAGGAAAAGGCGGAGGAGATCGCAGCGCAGTTTCCCACCCCCTTTCATCTGTACGATGAGCGGGGTATTCGGGAAAATGCGGCTAAGCTGAAAGAGGCTTTTGCCTGGAACAAGGGCTACAAGGAGTTCTTTGCCGTCAAGGCAACGCCCAACCCCTTTCTGATTAACATTCTGCGGGAGTACGGCTGCGGCTGTGACTGCTCGTCCAAGACGGAGCTGATGCTCTCCAAAGCCATTGGCGTCGTGGGGGAAGATATTATGTTTTCTTCCAACGACACGCCCTTAGAGGAGTTCAAATACTGCAACGACCTGGGCGGTATCATCAACCTGGATGACATTACCCATATTGAAGCAGTGGAAAAAGCCTGCGGCAAGCTGCCCCGCAAAATGAGCTGCCGCTACAATCCCGGCGGTATGTTTAAGATCACCAATGATATTATGGACAACCCGGGAGACGCCAAGTACGGTATGACCACCGAACAGCTGTTTGAGGCCTTCCGGATTATGAAGTCCAAGGGCGTAGAGGAGTTTGGTCTGCACGCATTCCTGTGCTCCAATACGGTGACCAACGAGTATTATCCGCTGCTGGCCAAGGTGCTGTTTGATGTAGCAGTGCAGCTGAAGAACGAGCTGGGCGTAAAAATCAGCTTCATCAATTTGTCCGGCGGCGTTGGCATTCCTTACCGTCCGGAGCAGGAGCCGAATGATATTTTGAAGATCGGTGCCGGTGTACATAAGGTGTATGATGAGGTGCTCACCGCCAACGGTATGGGCGATGTGGCGATCTATACAGAGCTTGGCCGCTTTATGATGGGTCCCTACGGCGGCTTGGTGACCCGCGCCATTAACGAAAAGCATACGTATAAGGAGTATGTGGGCGTAGACGCTTGCGCCGTGAACCTGATGCGCCCGGCCATCTACGGTGCGTATCACCATGTGACGGTGCTGGGCAAGGAGAATCAGCCCTGCGACCACAAGTACGATGTGACCGGCTCCCTTTGCGAGAACTGCGACAAATTTGCCGTGGACCGTATGCTGCCGGAAATTGAACGCGGCGATCTGCTGTTTATCCACGACGCCGGCGCCCACGGCTTCTCCATGGGCTACAACTATAACGGCAAGCTGAAAAGTGCGGAAATTTTGTTAAAGACCGACGGCACTTTCCAAATGATCCGTCGGGCAGAGACGCCCAAGGATTACTTTGCCACCTTTGATTGCTTTGACTTTTACGACGACCTGATCAAAGGCTAAGAAAGATAAAAAAAGAGCGACCGGACAATTTTGTCCGATCGCTTTTTTTGCGTTTTGCTGTTGGTTATTTGGTATAGAACATGGCGCCGGTTTGCGATTTGCTGTATCGGTACACACTCATCTCGATCCCCAAAGCCAGGTAGATACAGAGTGACGAGGAGCCGCCGGCGGAGAACAGGGGCAGGGTGATGCCGATGCAGGGCAGCAGGCTCAGCTCCATGCCGATATTAACAAAGGTCTGGGCAAAGAGCATAACGGCAATGCCGCTGCACATCAGGTAGCCGCCGTTATCCCGGGCACGCAGGCCGGTTTGACCTACCCGCAAAATCAGTATCGTTAAAATTAAAATCACTGCCAGTGCGCCGATAAACCCAAATTCCTCACCGGCTACGGACAAGATCATATCGTTCTGATTTTCCGGCACGGCGCCGCTTTGGGTCATATCGCCCTTTAAGAAGCCTTGACCGAGAAAACCGCCGTTGCCCATGGCGATCTTGCCGTTATTTTGTTGATACATGGTGCTCTCATATTGCTCCGGGTAAAACAGGGCAATGATCCGCTCCCGCTGCAAGCCGGAGATCAGCTTCAACTTCCAGGCGGCCACAAAACCCACGATCATCGCGCAAAACCCGGCTAAGAAGTAGCCGATGTTAATGCGGGCAAAGAACAGCATGCCGATAAACATAATCAGGAAGATCAGGGCAGACCCGGCGTCGCCGGTCATCAGCACCAGTCCAATGGGGATCAAGCCATGGATGACCAGCGGAATGATGGTGCGTATTTTATTGATCTTGTCCCGTACCATATCCAGGTGGTAGGAAAAGGAGATGATAAAGCCCACTTTCAGCAGCTCAGAGGACTGGAAGGTCAGCACCTTCAGGTCGATCCAGCTGCGGGCGTCCTGCCGGGCATCCGGCGCAATGCCAAAGAAAAATGTGTAGATCATCAAACCTACGCACCCGGCGGCGATTACAGGCCACAGCTTGGCTACCGCCTCATAGTTCACATTAGAAACCAGTAGGCAGATCACCACCCCCAGTGCCACGGACAGGAACATGGAGCGCACATCGCTGCTGATGATCTTGCCGTCCTTTAAGGTAGAGTGAGTAGCGCTGTACACCAGCGCCAAACCGTATAGAGAGCCAACCATGGCGGTTAGCAAAGTTACATAATCTAAACCGGAAAATAATTCCAACAGCGGCGATTGCTTTTGCCGACTGTGCACGATCTGCCTCCTCTCATTACAGGGTAGTCTTTATTATATTATGAATTTTGCCAGAATTCAAGAGAAGCGGGCAATTATTACTTGGATTATTTTATCCCTTGTGTTATAATAACTTGCGAGAAACGTTGCGCCCGCTTTGGCGCGTACAGGAGTATGTATATGCTGACAGATATTGAGATCGCCGCACAGGCGAAAATGAAAAGAATTTCGGATGTGGCTGCGGCTATGGGTATTCGTCCGGAGGAGCTGGAGCCTTACGGCCATTATAAAACTAAGCTGTCCGATGATCTGCTGACTCGGCTGCAAGATCGTCCGGACGGCAAGCTGGTGCTGGAGGATCCAGAGTACTGCGCCTCGGTCGCCTTTACTGTGGGCAGCTGGATCGAGATGCTGGATAAGTATACGGCCAGCTGACCGGAACCGGGCGCTGCCGGCCCTGAGTGAAATCGGAACAAGCGCCCTTGGAGCCAAGCGGGGGACCGCCTCCAGGGGCGCTGCTCCATTTTGAGAAAAGGAGAACCTTATGGATCAGACAACGACGCTCCGGGCCAGCCGGTCCGCGGTCCGGCGCAACAGGATCAAGACCTTTCTCTCCAAGCCCCACAATGTGATCCTGCTGCTGATGGGAATTGTGCTCACCATCACCACCGTGGCCCCAATCGTGGCCATCGTGGAGGACACCTTCAAGATCCACCCGGGTACCATCGACGCCTATCTGACCGGGCGGGCGGAGGGCTATACCCTGATCAACTATATCGATCTGTTTACCAGCAAGCTGGCGGTGACCAACCTGTGGACGCCGCTTTTGAACACCCTGCTGCTGGCGGTGGGGACCTGTGTGGTGTCCATCCTCTTCGGCGGAGTGTTCGCCTTCCTGGTCACCCGCACCAACCTGGCCTGGCGGAAATACCTCAGCTCCATCTTCATCTTCCCCTACATCATGCCCCAGTGGACGCTGGCCGTGGTGTGGCAGAACCTGTTCAACTCCAACGCCGTCACCGGCACCTCCAACGGCCTGCTGGCCGCCACGCTGGGCGTGCAGATGCCGCTGTGGTGGTGCAAGGGCCTGTTCCCCAGCCTTGTGGTGCTGGGCCTGCACTACGCCCCCTTCGCCTATATCCTCATCGGGGGCATCTTCCGCAACATGGACGCCAACCTGGAGGAGGCAGCCACCATTCTGGACACCCCCAAGTGGAAGACCATGTGCAAGATCACGCTGCCCATGGTCAAGCCCGCCATCCTCTCCACCATCCTGCTGGTGTTCGGCAGCTCCATGGGCTCCTATCCCGTGCCCCACTATCTGGGCCTGACCACCCTCGCCACCAAGTACGTCTCTTTGAACTCCAAGTATACCGGCGAGGCCAGCATTCTGGCCATCATCATGATGGTCTTCGGCGTGGCGATCATGCTGCTCAACCAGATGTCCCTCCACAGCCGGAAGAACTATACCACCGTCACCGGCAAGTCCGGCCAGACCTCCAAGATCAATCTGGGCCGGGCGGGCAAGCACATCATCGCCGCCGTGCTGATCGTCATCACCTTTTTCACCAGCATCTTCCCCATCGTCTCCTTTGCATTTGAAACGTTCCTGCCCAACCCGGGCGATTACAGCTTCCTATACACCGGAGACGCCGACAACCTGACCGTCAAATGGTGGACGACGGACGAGAACATCACGGAAAACGGAATGTACGGCCAGAAGGGCATCCTCTACAACGATACGATCTGGAATGCCTTCAAGGGAACGATTCTGGTGAGCGTGGCCTGCGCGCTGCTGGCCGGCACCATCGGTACCCTGATCGGCTACGCCGTCTCCAAAAACCGGAGGAGCAAGGGAGCCAACTACGTCAACGCCATGGCGTTCCTGCCGTATTTGATGCCCTCCATCGCAGTGGGTGCAGCTTTCTTCATCCTGTTTTCCAATGAGCACGTGAATCTCTTCAATACCTACACCCTGCTGATTATCGTAGGTACCATCAAGTACATCCCCTTTGCCAGCCGCAGTTCGCTCAACTCCATGCTCCAGCTCTCCGGGGAGATCGAGGAGGCCGCCATCATCCAGGACATTCCCTGGAT
>ENA-OPCD01001610-OPCD01001610.1-human-gut-metagenome-genome-assembly--contig:-NODE-1610-length-17094-cov-2.152943_pt1 | contig 17094 bp, 14 predicted proteins | sample MGYA00241560_ERZ501471 | MGnify/ENA primary metagenome ERZ501471 (study PRJEB25962, sample SAMEA2042578) | human gut metagenome | biome: human gut; feature: human-associated habitat; material: faeces...
TTCGCAAATGATTTAAATCCCTGCACTTCAATACTTTTCAGATACATACTAAACCTCATTCTTGCGCTGACTTTTGCGCATAATTACAGTTTCGGTTTCAAAAGCAAAAGTGCCTGGTAGGCAGCTTCCTGCTCTGCCGCTTTTTTTGTGTGTCCGGTTCCTGCGCCGATCACTTTATCTCCGATCCGTGCTTCGACCGAAAACTGTTTGTCATGGTCCGGTCCTTCTTCTGAAATCAGCTCGTAATGCAGACTCTCTTTATAATTGCCCTGCACAACTTCCTGCAAAATGGTCTTGCTGTCATAAAACAGCTTTTTGTGCTCGATATCTGTCAGGATAAACTTATGTATAAACTTCTTTGCCGGTTCAAAACCACCATCTAAATAGATAGCTCCAATCACAGACTCTAAAGCATCCGATAAAATTGATTTACGTTTTCTTCCACCTGTCTGGTTTTCACCCTTGCCAAGCAGCAGATAATCGCCAAGATCCATCTCTCTGGTACAAAGTGCCAGTGTAGGCTCACACACAATACTCGCACGGAGTTTTGTCAGATCTCCCTCCGGCAGATCCGGATAATTGCGGTATAAAAAATCACTCGATACGATCTCTAAAACCGCATCCCCTAAAAACTCCAGTCTCTCATTGTCAGAATGTTTTTTCATGTGTTTTTCATTAGCATAGGAACTGTGCGTCAGTGCCTGACGCAATAAGCCCTCTTTCTCAAATGTATAACCAATCCTGTTCTGCAATTCCTGTAACTTTGACATTTCATCCTCCTGGTCAGGGGCTTTTTTCTACCTTACTGTGTATCCAGTAAAATATAAAAAAGACTCTGTTTTCTTATATAATAACGGAAAAGCCCTTGCCTGACAAGAGACGGTACATCGCGCACCGCCCTTTTGTCTTCAACAAGGGCATACGTCATCTTTTATTTAGTTTAAAGCATTCTTGATCTGCTCTACTGCATCTGCAACTGTCACGATATGCTCAGCATCCTCATTCGCGATCTCGATGTCGAATTCTTCTTCGATTCCCATAATAATCTGAAAAATATCAAGGGAGTCTGCTCCAAGGTCATCCACAAAAGTGGTGTCCATTGTGATTTCTTCCTCGTCCACGTTTAATACCTCTGCAATGATTTTTTTCAGTTTTTCAAATTCCATAACTTTACATTCCTTCCTGTTCCGTTGAACTTATAATATTTTTTCTGATTTTTCCGTTGATGTCCTGCTCTTTGAACGTCACACATTGAAAAATGGAATTGGTAATCTCGACTGCCTTTGCACTTCCGTGCGTCTTTACCACAAGTCCATTCAGTCCTAATAAAGGAGCGCCGCCATACTGAGTAGCATCAAACGCTTTTAATGTTGACTTTAATGCCGGAAGCGCAAGCGCTGCACCAATTTTGCTTCTTAAGGTGCTCATCATGCCTTTTTTGATTGCTCCGACAAGCGTTCCTGCCAGTCCTTCATACAGCTTTAAAATTACATTTCCAACAAATGCTTCACATACGATCACATCTGCCTCTCCATGCGGGATTTCACGAGCCTCAATACTGCCCACAAAATTAATATCCGTACATTCTTTCAGAAGTGGAAATGTTTCTTTTACCAGCGCATTTCCCTTTTCTTCCTCCGCACCGATATTTACAATCGCCACTCTCGGATTCTTGATTCCGACAATGTTCTCCATATAAATAGATCCAATCTGGGCAAATTGCACCAGATGTGACGGACGTGCATCCACATTCGCTCCACAGTCGATCAGAAGTGAAACTCCCTTTTCCGTCGGAACTAAAGGTGCCAACGGCGGACGTTCAATGCCTTTAATTCTGCCAACCAACACCTGACCGCCAACTAAAGTAGCTCCGGTACTTCCGGCTGTCACAATGGCATCTGCTTCCTGATGCTTAATCATATTCATTCCGATTACCAGAGATGACTGTTTCTTCTTACGAATCGCATTTACCGGCGGTTCTGCCATCTCAATAACTTCCTCGGCATGTACAACTTCAATTTTTTCCTTATCATAAGTATATTTTGCAAGTTCAGCATTGACAGCATCCTGTCTGCCTACCAGAAATACTTTGATATCTTTTTCTGCCTGAACAGCTTGTACCGCACCTTTTACGATTTCTCCCGGTGCGTTGTCACCACCCATGGCATCCACTGCTACGCGGACTGTTTCGCTCATACTTTTTCCTCCGTCTCCTTGTCCATCCACTAAAAAATATACACTATGTCTATCTATAAATCAACCGATTTTTCTTATCCCGATGTAAAACTTTTTACCGTTTTTTCAGTAAATATTATATTGCAAGAAAGTGTACGATCACATATTCTTCCATATAACATCATCCATAGCACAACTTCCTATCAAATAAGAAATTTTTTGAATCGATCCTCAGCATCATGAAAGTCCTTCATCCCAAGATCATATAATTGCTGTTCTACTTCCCGATCCATCGTATAGGTACTCATTTTCGGTGGATTGCTCGGTGCAAAAATAAATGCTTTGCCTTCTTTTTCCAGATTATACAACTGCTGCTGGCATTTACCATACATAATATGGCGGTTATCCAGTGCTTTCACCGTATTTGGAAACTTACGGCACATTCTGCTGTATAAGAAACGCATACCTTCCGGTTTCTTTATAAATCCTCTTGGCTTTGATAAAATCGCAACGATCTTATCACAGCCATCATCCAGCGCACGCTGCACCGGGATTGCATCTGTCACGCCGCCGTCATAATATAGTTTTCCGTCAATCTCAATTGGTTTGCATGCTGCCGGCAGCGCACAGGAAGCCATAATACAGCGGTAATCATCCTGTTTCATCTTGCTCTTTGGAAAATATACCGGTGTTCCTGTCGCAGCATCCGTTGCCACGATCCAGTATTCCGTAGGATTCGCACTCAATGCAGGAAAATCAATCGGGTCCACACCGGTAGAATTCGTCATATCACCGTAAATATGCTGCAAACCAAACAAATTCCCGGTTTTGATAAAACTCTTTATACCAAAATATCCCGGATCCTTGATCCAATCTGTATAGTAGCGAAGATTACGCTCACGCTGCCCAGCCAGAAAAGATGCCACATTGGCAGATCCTGCTGACACACCGATTGCATAATCAAATGTAATATCTTCATCTATAAAAGCATCCAGAATACCTGCACTGTAAGCGCATTTCATTCCGCCGCCTTCTACAATTAATCCTATTTTGCTCATATGTTCTGTCACCTTTTCATTCTCTCATGCTTTATAAAATATCAATCATTTAATATCTATCCTATTTTATCAGAGATGAAACAGATGTCAATGAACGATTTGCCGGAATTGTTGCTGAACATCCCCTATTCACATTGCTGATATTCACTTAATCGCTGAATAAATCCGGAAAATTCCGGAACCGTAAAATCAAGTTCCTTGTAACGTACCGGATAAATAATCCCTTTGCTGATCAGCTGTGCCCTCGCTGTTGAAATCGATGTGACTGATTTTCCCATGATTTTTGCCACATTCGAAATCGTACAGGGAAGTTCCCCACATTGTACCATTGCGAAAATAAATTTCTTATCTGAAGCAGAACACCGCTCATAACGCACCTTGAAAAATCCATTGTCAAGTACAGACCAAAATTCTTCAATATTTTGTTCCACATCCGTCACATCAATTGATTTGCTATCTGTATTCTGATAAACAATCTGACAAAGCTGCTGAATAAAAAACGGATATCCCTTTGTAATTTCCACAATTCGGTCAATCGCCTCATCCGTATAATGCACATCAAATTTCCCAGCCGGAACCCGGATCGCCGCCTCAGACTGCTCTTTGCTCAAAGAACCGATTTCTTTATATAGAAACAAGCGTTCTGAATAGGATTTTTTTTCTGAAAGCATCGCATATATTTTCGGTAACCCGGCTCCCACGATCATAATCGGATAGCCCAGCTGGTTCGTCCGATGAAGTGCCGCTATCAGTGCACCAAGTTCTGCAGACTTCATATACTGGATCTCATCAATAAAAAAACAGATCGGTATCTCTGACTGATAGGCCGCCTCTCCCAGAGTCGTAAATACATCTGTCAGACTCTGCGTAAGGTTCGAACTTTTATACAGCTCTCTTTCCTGAACAGATAAGGAAAAGGTACTGTCGTTTGGATCAAAAGAAATCACCAGAGATTTAATTGCCTCCAACGGTTTCTGAATCAGATGTTTAAACTTTTCCTTTGCACTGATTTTTCGTAAAAATGCCTGTGAACAGCTTGCAATCTGCGAAATAAAGTCATTCCGTTCCTCCACTTCGATATGCTTGCAGAAAATATTTTTTTCTTCCGCTTTCTTCTGTAAGCTATTGATTAAAACCGTTTTCCCCACCCCACGCAAACCGCTGAAAATCACGGACTGCACAGGGATATTATAAGTCATCGCCATAAACAGACTATCTATATTTTCAAGATCATCGGCACGACCAGCAAGATAAATTGGCATTAATCCAGCGCCTGGTCTGTATGGATTTATTTTGAACATTATAAATGCACCTCCTACCCGTATTATTTCATTGTAATACGTCTGCGTCAATACTTTTTCGCAATTATACGTTTCTTATCGCAAAATAATCCAGATAAACACAGATAAGTTCATTAATCCAGTACCGGTCATCTGCTTATTGTCGCTGTCCATCCACACAAGCATCCATAAAAATGAAAATACAAAAGATCGACTACATATCCATTTCCGATACACCGTCGATCTTTCATATTTTTCTGTATTTTCCAATTTTTGTCAAAATATTGTGTATGTAACCGAACCTCCACACAAGCAGTTTCCTGCAGGTTTTTTACAAGATTTACAAGATTTTCTTGATTATATTTTTCCCATTCAACAAACTGAACTTTGAACCATAACTTTAAGAAATAACTCATAACAAATAAATCAATATCAATAAACAATAACCCATCTATTTTTTCCACGCTATGTATGTTCAATCTTGTACGGATAACTTTGATATTTTATCACTCTAAATATCTTACAGATTCATCAGAAGTGCAGGGAAATCTTTCTTTAAAAATCTACTTCAAATTCTACTGTCTGATTATATTTATCAAGCGACATCTGCATTAACAAAATCATATCAGATACACGCTCATATTCCTGTTTGATCAGTGCCGGATCATAGTTGATATAACGATATTCTGCTATCGAATTTCTGACCCGGTAAGAATTATCAAGCCGCTCCTTCGGAAGTTGCTTACGCATCATATCGAGTATATTTTTACGTTTGTTCAACTGCGCCATCTTGACCAAAATTGTATCAATGCTCATTTTCTCATCGCCAACCGGTACTTTTGCCATAGCATTATTCAGATTGATTGCATGCTTGAGCACCGCTATCTTAGCATCGATATCTTCAATAATCTGTGCCACTTCCAAATAGTCATATTCCGGGATCACCGGCTCTTCATTAATTGCTGCGATGTAAGTACATGAAGTTGCTTCCTTATTTACCCAAAATGCCTTATCCTCTTCCAGACTCTTTAATTTTTTATTCGCATAGGCTGATGTCATCTTCTGCATAACAAATCCCCCTTCTCATTATCATTTTACTTCTGCTACTGTATTTACTATAATACTTTGTCGTTTATATTTCACTAAACTGCTGGTTTACAAAGGAAAGTATTGTTAACTATTGGGGAATATTTTTCGAAAAACGGTTGATTTTTATAAAAAATAAGGTAACAGCTCCATAAACGAACAATATCCCCGTCAATGACGAGGATATCTTCTATACTGGTATGCAATAATCTGCTCAAAATAATAAAATTGTCGATGCTTGGCAAGGATCTTCCAGACAGCCATTTGTACACCGCCTGCGGATTCTCGAATCCCATAGCTCCCTGAATATCTTTAACCGTATAACCATTCTGTTTCAGCAAACTCTTGATTCGATTGCCTGTTTCTTTTTGTTGAATTGATACAATCCGATGATGGTGCCTACCCAGATAGTTCCGTCTTGTCCGTCGAGCAGCGAATAGCAACTGTTGTTGAACGAGACAGCTCCCGGAAATGTGTAATTCTTTATTTGTCGGGTGCGGGTGGACAGATAGCTTAACCCTCCTCCATGACTCCCTATATAAACGCCATCGTCGTCGGGAAGTACACATTTGATATTGTCCGACTGCAATGCGTGTGCATCCTTGCGGTTGGCCCGGAAGACGGAGAAATGGTTGGTGCGGCGGTTATATTCATTTAGTCCGCCATCGTTGGTTCCGATCCATAGGTTTCCTGTAAAGGGATCTTCTACAATGCAACTGACCGTATTGTCACTAAGTGAATTTTTATAGGCGGAATAAGTCATGGTGTCAAATGCCGGTGCCATAGCATGATAGTAGCTCAGTCCTCCGTAGAATGTCCCTACCCATATGCCGCCTTGATTGTCTTTCAGAAGAGAACGTACGGAGTTGTGGCCTAGCGAGTTTCCGTTTTCATGGGAGAAGGTGTATTTTTCCATTGCTTCGGTTTCCGGTTCAAGGATAAACAACCCGTTGATGGTTCCGATCCACAGATTCCCCTTGTCGTCTTGCGCCAGAGTGCGTACAGTTCCTAACGGCTCTTTTTGTTGTCTGTCTGTATATGGGTAGTGTTTCTTTATCTGGAATTTGTCGTCCATGCAATATACTCCGTTTATAAAAGAGCCCATCCAGTAGACACGTTTTCTGGGATCGTAGACGATGGAGGAGATTACTTCGTTTTTCAGTTCCGGAAGCAGCCGGACTATGGAGTTATCTTGTGGCAGGTAATGGTAAATACCGGTGTGAGTACCCAGCAGAACCTCGTCGTTTGCTTTGCGGATGGAATAAACGGTTGTTGCTTGCAGGTGAGGATGTAATTGCATCAGTCCGGTCTTCTTGTCAAAGACCGCCAGTCCGTTGTTCGTGCCAAGCAAAAGCTGTTGCTTGTCTTTGAGTTCCTCAATGGCAAAAATCTGTACAGGCGTTCCTTCGGGTAAAGTATAATTGGTGAAGTTGTTTCCTACGATATTGTATCGCGATAATCCAGTCAGAGTTCCTACCCATACCGTGCCGTCCGCATCTGTGTAGAGAGAGTATATATGACTGTTGCTGAGGCTGGTACTGTCATTCAGATCCTTATGAAAGGGGGCGAATCGGTAACCGTCATACCAATTCAGCCCATCCATTGTTCCTACCCAGATTTTTCCATTATGGTCTTGCGTCAGGGCAAGAACAGTACTTTGAGACATTCCGTCGTTTACCGAAAGTCGTTTGAAATGAATACGACTGGAATTATGGGCTGCCGCTTGGCAGAGAGACAAACAGCATAAGAGACAAATGCTGAGCAGGATGTTTGCGGGCATATTTCGGTTCTTCATAAACGTTGGATAATCAATGTGATTACTGATAAATGCGAAGGTAAAGATAAACATCTTTCATTCAATAGCCAAACATCGTATCGAAATATTGCTTTATCCTGCTCGTTTGCATGGTATTTGTTATTGCGCCATCCGGGTGGAAGCCGGTATATAGTCAGTTTGTTCCGTTACACCGTATTTCCCGTTCGTTTCGTCATAGAGTAGCGAAGAAGAAGCGTATCTACGCAGATAAGTGCTTCCTTCGATTGTCGGGTTACCCGGAGAATAACTGAATACGGTAGGAGTGTTACGGTTAGTCACAATCAATTCTGCCGGTTCCTGCGGATTAAGGATAGCTGTTATGTCCCAGTCGCCACAGTAGAAAGTATCTCCCTGACGGGTAATTGCGGGTACCTGTTCCGTATTCGAAGCTATTTGGATAATGGTCAATATACGGTTCCGTTCGCTTTGCGCGAAAGTACCGGTCAAATGCCATAAGGTTGGATATTGGGGATCAGGCGTTTCCGTTATCGGTATAATGGTCTGGTCGGTTTGCGAAATATCGGAAGATATGTCGCTGAATTGAGAAACTTTAGTATAGAACCCTTTTTCCGTATTTGCTGTCTTCCAACTTTTGCGGGTGTTGTCTATAGAGAATGGGGTGGGACTATGCAACAGCCATTCCCATTGTACAGGCTCGTTTGCTTCCAGTTCGTCGTAGATGAGCATGGTCTGCGGATAAAGTACCAGTATGTGACGTTTGTATTTTTTCAACGGAGTTTTACCGAAACCGTTTTCCGGAGTTTGAGCAATGCCTGCGCTTGCGAATAAATCGGTCCAAGACTTCTCTTCACTGATACCGTTATAGGCTTTCGATGCGTCTCCCAGACAATAAGCGATGTGATTTCCGTCTATGGCCCTCAGTACTTGTCCGTATCCCGTCAAGGAATAAGGTTGTCCGATACCATTCACCAGAATGCTGTTATGACCGCGCGTGTGCCGATACCACAGCAGATTGTAGGGAGTGTTGTTGGCTCCGATGTAATAGCCGCCGTTTCGGAATACGTCATGACCTCGATAGAGCAAGGTGAAACTGTTCTGATCGGCAACGGCATGGCTGTTGGACCCGAATGTACTCGAACGGAAAGCGAGTGAGAGGTTATTGTCTATATGCTGTAAGTCCGAGTGGATGGCCACCTCTCCTGCATCTTTATACCATAGTAACTTGGGAGAATAAGACGGCAACTCCTCTCCCGAATAAATTTTCGGACTGATCATACGATACAGACGCATATCTACGTCTGTGACTAATGTCTCGTCGCATTGCTTGGCATACCAAGAGGCGTATGCGTCCCCCGTCTCTCGTGCGAGGAAGTCGGCGAAAGCTACCCGTTGCCGGTCGGGGGTACTTGCTTTCTCGTTGCCGTCTCCGAAGCTGGTGCTCTTGGATTGAGGAGGCCAGGCGTATACAAGTGCCTGACCGGCATTCCGATACCACGGATGAGTAAGGAAATTACTGCCTGTCAGTGTGGAAAACAGCGACGGCATATAAAAAAGAGTTTTCACATTGGCGGTGAAGTATCCCACACCGTTTTTCCAAAGCCCGCTACGGTTGTATCCGGCGTCCGGAGCGCGGGCTGTCCAAAGCTCGTAATAATATTCAAGCATTTCGGAACATTCTTCCGTATATGCGTCTTTGTCGAACAGGACGAGTGCGGACTGGAAGAGAATGCGCATATTGTGTTGCCAGAAGTGGTTATCGAAGAAGCGGTTTTCCTGCATTCCCCGATACATCTTATAATAGTGGCGGGCAATCTTCATCAATAGCTCTTCAATATCTCTTTTCTCCTCTGCGGAAAGCTCGTTGAAAGCGATGTCGTATATTTCGATAAAGATAATGGCAATGTTGGTGGAGCCGAAGTTGGTTGCGAACAGCTCTTTATCGGTGAGACTTGGAAGCTTTTGTCGCATATATCTTAGAATCTCTTTCATCTTGTCCAGATACTTTGTATTCTGCGTCAGATGATAGGCTTGATAGAGCATATCTACATGGAGCTTTATGTCTTCGGTGCTCTCAAAGTCGAACGGGTTGGGATAGGCGGTAGTATAATCGATCCCTGCTGCGGTATTGGCACGTCCGGTCAGAGCCTTATATTCCCGGTGCTTGGAGGCATTTTTGCGTGCCTGTTCCAAGTAGTTGTCCAGAAAACAGTATAAACGGGGATGGGTGTGGGGGATATTAAGAAAGAATGTATCAAAAGTCGGTGTTACAAATTTAGGAGTGTCATCCTTTATCTCGAATGAGTAGGTAGCGCTCCAGGACTGTGGCGTGCCGGAGACGATGGAACGGAAACGCCAGTACCAGGTACCGTTGTTCATTATTTGGTGTGGATTGAACATACACCACGGCTTTGGTTCGGACACGATGGTTTCCGCATCCGGAAAGTCTTCTTTTTGTGAGAGGGAAAATTGAAGCTGCTCTCCGGTCATCATATCTTGGGGCACGATGAACGGGGCAGGGTTAATGAATATTTCATTGTCCGCTTTGGGGTATGGCTTCTCGCGAATCTTGTCGTGCCATGCATCGGGAGATTCGGTACTGTCGGCTATTTCTTTGTTGTCTGTCATGGGGAGGGAATCATCGCTGCATGAGGTAGCTAATATCCCTGAACAGATAAGGACGTAAAAGAGGTCCCGGAAGCGGAAGTATGTTTTCATAAGATGGTTTGATAAAAAGTGAATGAAAAGAAGTTAAGGATAAGCAAGGCATTGGGGGGCCTTGCTTATCTTGACTTGATTATTGTGTTCGCTTTTGACTGTTTATTCTAAAATGGTGAGGATAGGACGGATTTGTCCTTGTACACCGGCTTTGTCGGGGGCTGTGTTGAAAATGGGCTGAATTTTGGTATTAGCGTCCAATACATTATTAGTAAGTGTGATAGGGCTGATGGATTTGTTGCTGACACTGCTGGAAAGTAAGTAGCGTGCCGATGTTGTGGTATGAACAAATAGGTTAGCGCCTTCTATTGCGTTTATGGCATTGACAAATGTCTCGTTTTTAGCAGTCTCTTCGAAACCATAATATCCGATTGTCATTTCTTTTAATTGATTGATGGAAGGTATGTACCATCCGCTTGACTTTTCAGGAGTAGGCGTATTTGTTTTGAAAGCAAGGTATTTCTCAATTACGGGATATTTGTCTGTATTATTGGTATAACGTTCATCTGCAAAAAACGCCTTTGTATTTTCATATCCAGTTTTGTTTAACTCCATTCCTGTGAAATCAATATCACTACCTTTAGCACAAAATTCCAGACGTGTATTAGTCGGTGCGCTTTCCAGTGCGACTACATATCCTTTAATAGCCGTATATTCGCTACCGTAGTTAGATGCTACATCTCCATCCAATGGTGTTGTTGCGAATACGATACCGACACACGGATTCTCTGCATCCTCTTTCAATTCTGCGGAATATGTACCGTCTTTATAATAGAAATCACCAATTTCCGGATTTACTGTCGGTACGACAGGCTCGAGGTCTCCACCGTCTATGTCCGGATTCCATTCTCCGAAGTCTGTATCAATTTGTGTGTTTGCAGAAGATTCCGCTATGAAATATCCTCTGATTTGTGTACGTGTATTCTTCTTGACAGGCACATTGGCGGGGATAGCAACGGTGCGTCCGCCGTCCTCTGTTACAAAAGTCAGGGCTATTTCTCCTAAAACATCGTCTTCTGCGAAGACATAACAAGAGAAAAGTTGCAAATCGGTTGTCTCACCGGTAGTCTCGCCTGTTCCGATTGGTTCGGTGGCTGACATGATAGCGTCAATCATCTCCGTAGAAACCTTGCCTGTTGAAACATTAAAAGCGGCTGGAATCTTCTGGCTGACAGCTACTGTCTGGCATTTGTCGAAGTTTGCCTTGCTCTTGTCCGAAACAATCAGTTTGGCGAACGGGCGGGTCAGGGTGACATTCAGCGGGTTCTCTAAAGAAGCTTGGCTCTTTTCAAAAGAACCTTGACTGGAGAAAGCGTCGCAAGCGTCACTATTGTAGAGCAGGCTTGCATCTTTGATTGTGACTTTGGTAAGGTCTTCCGTATTGTAGAACTTGTCGGCGTAGCGTCCGGTTACTTGGTCTTTGCTTTGTCCCTCAGCGGGGATAAAGTCCGCCCACATCATATAATTATAAGTCCCGGCGTTTTCGAGTGCAAAGGTGAAAGAAAGCTTTCCGTTAGTGGCTTCGGTTCCTAATTTTTCTTCCCGATAGACCTGATTACCATCTGCATCGCTGATTTCGAGGATACAACGCAGGTAGTGGTCGGTCACTTCGGGGATAGCACGTGTTTGTGCAAATTCAGAGGGTAATTCAGCCGAGATGTTGACTAAATTGTTAGAGCTACTTGAAGCTCCCGGAGCTTCTTCTTGGCTACATGCGGCAAACAGCCCCATGAGCAGCGTGATTGCGAAATAAATAAAGTTCTTTTTCATAATGGTAATGATTAAAGTGTATTATAATTATTATTCGGTTGGAGTGATGGGAGTAACATCGATAATGATGTCCTCGTCCTCAAAGTCAGGATCGAAATCAATACCCGGACTGGCGGTCATAAAGTGTCCCCGTATATTGGTCTCCTTGTTCCGTTCATAGGGTATTTTCAGATTTTGGTAGCGTGCCACGACTTTCTTGCTCTCATTGGTTATCTCGATGGTCACCGGGACAGAAGCTGTGCTCTCGTTATTGATGAGCAGATAGTCGAATCCGATAGTGAACTCGTCCTTGTTCTCTAATCCTCGTAGTGTTGCTAGTTCAACCGTCTTGTTATATTCCATATATTGCAGGGAACGCTTCAACTTTCCGGTGAGTGCATCGAATGCGGTGGGCAGATAGTAGTTGTACTTCACGGTAATAGTAAACTTCTTTCCCGTGATTTCTTTCTTGTCCACTTTCTGTAGGAACTTTTCGACATCTGTGGCTATCAGGTTGTAGCGTGCCATCGGACGGATCATTTCGATATCTGTCGGCACGGTGACATTCCATTGGTCACGATAGGCGCTTAAATCCAGCGAAGTGCTTCCGTAAAAAGCGTCATAATACTTGGAGTTGGCTTTATAAGGAGTGGCTCGCATGATAAATCCTTTGTCTTCCGCATTGTAGAAGAGTTGGTAAGTGTCTCCTGTTTTACCTGTATAGTCCGCCCATACGGCAATCTGATACTTGCGGGCGTGGAGCTTCAGTCTGACGGGTATGCTGATGGTGGTTTCTCCTGTCTGCACCTTTTGGAAAATAACTTGCGACGCTACTTTCTGTGTACCCTCATAGGCAGAAACCGTGAAACGATGTAGGAATTCAGTTTCTTCTTCCGCACGGGTGTTGCGGCTGATGTCTATCGGGTCGAAGGGTGTTTCCAAAATCAGGTTGGTCATGATATTGACAGCGGTAGGGTCTACTCCGATTTCTCCGTCAGCCGTCAGCTCCGGATCTTCATGAATACAGCTACTTGCAAATACCGGCAATAACAGCAGGCAACCCAGCGTACGAATAATAGAGGTATATGTATTTCTTTTCATAATCGAACTGGCTTAAAAGTGATAAGACAATGACAAACCGAGACGGGTAATTCCCCAATAGTTACGGCTTCGGGTTTCTATTTGAGCTCCGTTGTCTATATTATAATAGGTGTTGTACTTCATATTGGCATATCCGGCGCCTAAGGTAAACTCCGCTCCCCAATGGCGGGATAAGGGAAGCTTATATCCATAACTTACACCTGCTCCCAATAGTGGGCGGCCGGTATCCTGATAACGGTTCTCGTCCCATTTCACATTGAAGAATGCCATGTGGGCGTGTACTCCGAAGAAATGGCCTGTTCCGGCTTTTTTCAACCACCAGCGTCCTTCGGGCTGGATAGCGAAGGTACGGACTGCGTGTTCGCTACTGATATCCCAGCCACTGAACATGACGGGCAGTTCAACGGAAATATGTTTGCTGCACTGTATTTCGAATGCAAGGTTCGGCACAGCAATGGCATCGTAGGCAATATTCGTTTTGAGTGCCATATAACGTTCGGAAACTTTGCGTTGCCGAGAGACTTTAGTCTTAGGTTGCCGGGACTCTCTTTTCGCTTCCTTTTTCTTAGGAGAATCGTTCACAACTGTTTGCCCTTGTCCGGTAACGGGCTTGAATACGATTTCTTTTTCGCTCGCCGATGTCTGTATGCGCGGGCGTTTCCCGTTTTGTTTCTGCGGTTCCTGCGGGTGTTGTGTTCCTTCAGACGGAGAACCCGCCATTGCTGTCAGAGAGCAAAGTAGCAACAGGAAGCCTTGTACCAAGTATCTTTTTGTTTTCATATCTTTCAGGTTGTTTTTAGATTTCCAGTTCAGGCAATTTGTCTACTAAAGTCGTTTCGTAACCGTCTTCGCGTACGATGGTAGCTCCGCCTTTATAAGTAATGTTCACATCTTCCCCTTTTCGGGTGGAACGGATGAAGAAAGACGGAGTGCCTTCTGATGATATGTTCACTTTGATAATCCAGCTACCTATCTTGATACGTCCGTCGGGCAGTATCTGCGGGTCGGCGGCAGGCTTGTTCAGCGCATGTGTGTTGATGACCGTTGCGAAACGATATATTTGTTTCTTTTCGGAAGTAGCCTTGAAGTGCCAGTGGTTGGGGTAAGGAGCGAACTTACCGTTTGCATCCGCCCGTAGCCAGTTGACGGCGGGAACGAAGAACTGACTGGTGGTATCCGTTTTCAATGCACCGCTTGAAAAGAGGTAAGCGTCGGAAGCGCCGTTCTTGTTGGTGGCCTGTATGTGTACGAACTTATCTTTCTTGGTAACACTCATCGGCTTGATGACTGTGTGCAACAGATAATCCCAAGTGACAGGCTTGTCCGCTTCCAGTTCGTCGTAGATAAACATCAGTCCCGATTTGCCTAAAGCAACCGTATGTCGTCTGAAAGTTTTCAGATGATTCTCGTCCCAGCCGTTGGCGGGAGTATATTCGATGCCGCCCTCTTTGCCACGTTCCAGCCAAAGGGGGGAAACCTCTTTTCCGTACGCATTGGAAGCGTCACCGAGCACATAGCCGATTTTCTCGCCTACATAATAGCGTGGAATCCAGCCATAACCCTCTGTACCGATACGCTGCCCCATACCATTCACGAGGATTGTGTTGTGAGCGCGGGTGGAACGGTGGCAAAGCATACTATGCTTGTCTACAAAGGCGATGTGATGGCCGCTGCTGTAGAAGAGCGAGTTTCCTCCGAAAAAGGTGTTGAACGCATTTTGGTTGGCTATGGCGTGTGACGTGCTGCCGTAAGGACTGCTGCGGAAGCTGAACATGGCGTTGCTGCCTACGCGATCCCAGTTGGTCATGAAAGAGGCAAGACCGCTCTGAGGAAAGACATATCCCATCGGGAGTGAGGTGAGTCCTTCTCCTGTCGGCAAAGGTTTGTCACATTGGAGACGGAACCATGCCAGGCTACCGGATTTTACGGTTATAAGACGCTTGTGATAGTCGGGAGTAGTGGCGACGCGACGTACATAATCGGCTGCGTATGTATTGCCGGTTAGTCGTGCCAATGCGTCCAGATAGCCTACACGAATCGAATTCGGTTTTAGGTTGCCTTGATGTCCGCTACCGTTTCCTCCGGATTTGGAAAAAGGAGGTTGCTGGTACATGGTGTACATGACAGAACCTTGATACCATGGATCACTGAAGAAATCGAAACCGGTAACGGTACTGTAAAAGTAAGGAACTTCGATGAGTGTGCGGAAGTTGACAGCGAAATAACTGTCGCCATTGTGCCAGGCACCGTCCTTGTTCAGACCGGGGAATCGTGCCAGCCATACATTGTAACAGTAATCCGCCCATACCGTTGCTTCGGGAAGATCACCATACACGCTGAATGCGGCGAATGTGAAAATGCGAAGTGTCATTTGCCAGACATGGTTGTCAGCAATATGGTTCTCCAGCCGGTTGTTGAAGTTCGCATAGAACTCACTTCCGCGTCTTTTTATTTCTTTCAATAAATCCTGTTTTTGCGGCCCGGTCAGCAGATCATAGAATGAGTCGTATGCCAGTGAACTGAGTGAAAGCATAGTAGCGGCATTGAAGTCCCCCATCACGTTTTTGTTTTTATCCCAACTAAGCATTTCCATGATGCGTTTGATAGCCTCTTTGCTGTAACGGGTATCTTTGGTCAGCAGGTAGGCGCGTATCAGGAGTTCCACGTTACCCTCTTCTTTGTCGATGATGCGGCGGCTTTCACGGGTTAGCATGGCGCTGCGCTGCATCTCGCTCTTCAGTCCTTTGGCAAGGTCGGCTTTGATGTCATTAACGGATTGCATCGGAATTGTCAGAACCTTGTCTGCACGTTCCAGATACCATTGATGTTCGGGCTTGGACTTGCTGTTGTTCATAAAGTCCGTCCATTTATCTTTCTGTACCAGGATGCGCGGATGATTCTTAGGCAAACGTGCCTGCATCGTCTTGAATGATGGCGGACAGAATTTGTCCGGATTGGCTTTGACGGTGAATTGCAGGATAGGAGACCATAAAGTATTTCCGTCTTCCACATATCCGTACTGCCAATACCATACACCGGTGCCCAGATCCTTTTCCGGGTTAAAGAAAGGCCAACGGCTTTCCACCTGCACAACATTGCTCTTCATGGCTGCATTCTGTGAATAGCGTAACTGGTATTTCAATTGCGACTTGTCTATTTTCTTCTTGGTGGATTTCATTCCGTCCAATACCTCTTCGGAAGTATCTACATCTGCATGAAGCGGCCATTGGAACGAAACGGCACGGTCGTTTACCGTCGCTTTGTCCAGCGGGGATGGGGTGGAGAGCATCTCGTGCATGAGAGTTACCTCGTTCAACTTGATCCGTGCGGACTTTTGCTGTGCCTGCATTCCGGAGATTGCCGCCAGGCAGCAGAATAGTATGGTGCTAACTGATCTTTTCATGGTACTATTAATAATTAGGGTTGTTCTTATTTTCTAACAGCGGGTTCAATTGCAATTCATCCAATGGGATGGGGAACAGTTCGTGCTTTCCTTTTTGGAAATTCTCTCCGGCAGGGTAGGCGGTTGTGGTACTTGTGTTCACTTCCGAACGGTTGCCAAACAGCGACAAGGCATCTTTGATAATGCCCCAACGGATAAGGTCGTATTTGCGTTGTCCTTCAAAAGCTAACTCAAAGCCACGCTCCCAAAATAATGCTGTACGGAACTTGCCCGCATCATCGCTGTCGGAAATAAACCGTAGTTTGTAGACTTTCTCTTTCATCAGTTCCTGATAGTTCTCCGTTGTGATTTCCCGCGCACCAGCACGTCTGCGTACACTATTGAGCAGCTTCCAGGCTTCAGCGGTATTTTCTGTCTCGTTATAGGCTTCGGCAGCCATCAATACTACATCCGAATACCGGATCAGGCGGATATTCACCCAAAAGCCTTTGTTGGTGTATTCCTTACGCAGTGCGGGGTCGGTATAAGCTTTTTTGTTGAAGTAAGCTCCCATAGCCGGAGAGACGGGGGATTCACCATAAGGTTCGTTGGTGTTTTCCGGGGTGATCGGTTCATCGTCCGTTTTGCGGAAGTAGAGCAGGGTGGCGTTTTTACGCGGGTCACCTGTCTCGTAGGCGTCTGCCATCAACTGGGTTGCCATGTGCCATCCCCAGCCTAAGTCCCACTGACCGGCTCCGCGAACGCCTTGCA
>ENA-OPCD01001626-OPCD01001626.1-human-gut-metagenome-genome-assembly--contig:-NODE-1626-length-17004-cov-2.725235_pt1 | contig 17004 bp, 14 predicted proteins | sample MGYA00241560_ERZ501471 | MGnify/ENA primary metagenome ERZ501471 (study PRJEB25962, sample SAMEA2042578) | human gut metagenome | biome: human gut; feature: human-associated habitat; material: faeces...
AAGCGAATATATGCATTTTTTGGTTGTACATAGTTTTCTTCTTGATTCTCTAAAGCCCCCATTAAAAACTTTGTAACTTTTTCTTTACTTATGCTTATACCATTTTTTAATGTTAAGTCATTTCGGTTAAAAAAATTTTGACTTTCAAGTAACTGCTCTAAAGTATTTCTACTTACTTCTGCCCCCAATTCTCCATAAGTTGCTGTATAGCTTTTACTGTTTATTGTAAAGCAAATTTCTGTGTTTTCTATGCTGTTTTCTATTTTCTCCTTTACCTCTTCTACTGAAAGCCAAGAGCAATCTATTCCTTGAATAGTTGCTTTTCCGAAATGTGTGCGAGAAAATTCGTAAACTCCTACTAGTGCTACGCCAATCACTAAGATTAGCACTAAGCCTAGTTCTAAGAGTTTGTTTCTCTTTCTCCGCACCTTCTTGTAAGATACATCCTTTCCTGCCATAACTAAAAAATCCTCTCTATCCATGATGTGTCTTAGTTTGTTTTACTTAATTTACATAAAATTATTGATACGATAGTATTATATCACTATTTACATAAAGTGTCAAAAATATTTTCTAATATGTCTTCTATACAAGTTACTGGTATAGCGCCTTGTTTAATAAGCTCATTTGTACTATATGAGTTATCACTAGTTATATTACCTGGTATACAAAATATATCTTTACCATGTTCTAGTCCAAAATCTACTGTAATTAGAGTTCCACTTTTTCTTCTTGCTTCTACAACTAAAATTCCATCTGATAATGCACTTATTATTCTATTTCTAGCAGGAAAATGTATTTTATCTGGTTTTGCATTTAGCTCATATTCTGTTATTATAGCTCCACCATTTTTTATTATCTCTTTATAAAGTCCAATATTTTCTTTTGGATAAATATTATTAAATCCGCTTCCTAAAACAGCAATAGCCTTACCATTTGCTTTTACAGTACCCCAATGTGAGTATGCATCTATTCCTCTTGCTAATCCACTAATTATTGTTATACCTTTTTTAGCTAGTCCATAGCCGAATTTATAAGCAACTTCCATACCATATTTTGAGCAATTTCTAGAACCAATTATTGCTATACTTTTATTATTTAATATATCTATGTTTCCTTCCAAATACAATTTAGCTGGTCTATCATATATTTGCCTTAATTTTTCTGGATAAGTTTTATCATTTTCTTTTATTATTTTCAATATAATTCCTCCTAAATAATTTTTATCACATATTTTATAAATATAACTTTAAAATATTTTAATAAATTTAGATTTCTATCTTTTTAGCTTTTTTGTTTTAGTCTTTTTATTTTTCAGTTTAAACAAAAAAAGAGCTCACTTAAGTAAGCCCCCTATTCTATTTAATTATATTTATTTTACTTTTATTTGTTTCTTTTTTTATTTTTACTTTAATATTTTAATCCATAATAAAAATTCACTTTTATACATAAGTTAATTTTCTTTTTTATTTCTATTTTTTTGCATTTTGTATTATATTCCATTTTGCATTTTCGCAGCTTCTACAACATTATTCATTAGCATTGCAATTGTCATAGGTCCAACTCCACCTGGTACTGGAGTAATGTAAGATGCCTTTTTTTCTACGTTTTCAAAGTCGACATCTCCTATTAACTTTCCTTCTTCGTTTCTATTTATTCCAACATCTATAACAACAGCTCCATCTTTTACCATATCTTCTGTAACAAAATGTGGTCTTCCTACAGCTGCAATTAATATATCTGCATTTTTAGTGATTGCTTTTATATCTCTTGTTTTTGAATGGCAAATTGTTATTGTAGCATTTTTATTAAGTAAACATTGTAATAATGGTTTTCCTACAATATTACTTCTACCAATTATTACTACATTTTTTCCTTCTGGATTTATATTATATTCTTCAAGCATTTTTACAACACCATATGGAGTACATGAAATAAAAGATTTTTCTCCTATAGCAAGTTTTCCAACATTTATTGGATTAAATCCATCTACATCTTTTCTATAATCTATTTTGTTAAAAGCCTCTCTAATGTTTAATGGTTTCGGAATAGGACTTTGTAATAATATTCCAGATATATCTTTTCTATTGTTTAGTTCTTCTATTAACTCCAAAAGTTTTTCCATTGTAATATTACTTGGAAGCAAGAATTCTTCAAAGTCTATACCAATTTCGTTACATGCTTTACTTTTATTCCTAACATAAACTTGTGATGCTTTATCTTCTCCTACCATTATTACTGCAAGTTTTGGATAAACTTTTTTCTCTCTTAATTTATCTACTTCTACTTTTAAATCTTGTCTAATTTTCTTTGCTAGTTCCTTACCATCAATTATTATTGCCATATTTTCCCTACCTTTCTATTGTATGACTAATGCATTTACTCTGTCAACAACTTTTTCATTACATTTTTCGACATATTCTACTATATTTTTTTCTGTTAGTCCAAATATATCTTCTATTTCTTCTGTTTTTCCGTGTTTTATAAATCTATCTGGATAACCGAATTTTTTAAACTTAACATTTTTTAAGTTCTCTTCTAGTATAAGTTCTTCTATAACTGTTCCAAGTCCCCCTTCTATTGTTCCATCTTCTATTGTTATTACATTTTCTGTTTTTTCTATAGATTTTATTATTGTCTCCTTGTCTAGAGGCTTTATAAATCTTGCATTTATTACTTCTGCATCTATTCCTTTACTTTCTAAAATTTCTGCAATATTTTGAGCTTTTGCTACCATTTTTCCAATTGCAATTATAGAAACATCTTCTCCTTCTTTTAGAATTTCTGCTTTGCCTTTTTCTATGCTTTTATGAGTTAAAAACTTTGTTTTTTCTTCTCCACCTCTTGGATAACGTATTGCAATTGGTCCATTGTAATTTACTGCAAATTCAAGCATTTGCCTTAATTCTATAAAATCTTTCGGTGCCATTATTGTAATATTAGGAATTATATTTAAAAATGCTAAATCAAACATACCTCGATGTGTCTCCCCATCATTTCCTACTACTCCTGCTCTGTCTATACACATTACAACATGAAGTTTTTGTGTACATATATCATGAATTATTTGGTCATATGCTCTTTGATAAAAAGATGAATATATTGAAACTACTGGAATTAACCCTTCTTTTGCCATACCTGCTGCCATTGTTAAAGCATGTTGTTCCGCTATTGCTACATCAAAAAATCTATTTGGAAATTCCTTTGCAAAATTTGTTAACCCTGTTCCATCTCTCATTGCTGCTGTTATTGCCACTATCTTGTCATTTTTCTTTGCAAGTTTTACAAGCTCATCTCCAAAAATTTTTGAATAATCATCTTTTTTCTCTTTTAAACTTTTACCAGTTTCTTTATTAAATGCACTTGTTGCATGAAATTTATCTGGATTTTTTTCTGCTGGTTCATAACCTTTGCCTTTCTTTGTTATAACATGTATTAATATTGGACCAGATAAACTTTTGGCTTTTTCTAATATTTCTTCTAGTTTTTCTATATTATGACCATCAACAGGTCCTAAATATTTAAAACCAATATCCTCAAAAAACATGTTAGGCAAAAACAATTGCTTTATAGAATATTTTATTTTTCTTACTAACCTTACTATTTTTTTACCTATAAATGGTATTCTCAACGTAATTCTTTTTATATAGTTATTTGATTTATTATAAGATTTTCTTGTCCTTATTCTTGTTAAAAATGTAGAAAGTCCTCCAACATTTTTAGATATGCTCATTTCATTATCATTTAATATAACAATTAAATTTGTATTACTAGAACCAGTATCATTAAGTGCTTCAAAAGCCATTCCTCCTGTTAAAGCTCCATCACCTATAACTGCTATAACACTATTTTTTTCTCCTTTTATATCTCTTGCTCTTGCCATTCCAAGTGCCGCAGAAATAGATGTACTACTATGTCCTGTGTCAAAAGCATCATATTCGGATTCTACTGCTTTAGGAAAACCTGCCAAACCATTTAAACTTCTTAGTGTACTTATTTTGTTTTTCCTTCCTGTTAGAATTTTATGTATATAAGTTTGATGTCCAACATCCCATACTATTTTATCTTTAGGAGTATTAAATACACTATGCAAAGCTATAGTAATCTCTACTACTCCTAAATTTGAAGCTAAATGCCCACCTGTTTTAGAAACAGTATCTATTACAAGCTCTCTCAAGTCTTTAGCAAGTTCTTGCTTTTCTAAAATATTCAATTTTTTTAGATCTTCTGTATTATCTACTTGATTTAATATGTGATACATTTAAAACCACCTTTTTAATTTTTGTTAATTATATCACAAATTTATTACATTTTTGTTAAATTATTGAAAAAAGTTTTTTTACATGTTAGAATTATATGGATATAAAATGGTTAAACTATTAAAATAAATATAAAATTTAGTTGCTCATTTATTTTAAAGAATATAATCATTATATCACAATTAAAAAATATATAGTTTTAGGTAACTTTAAAAACCTAAATATATTATACAAGGAGAGAGTAAAATGAATAATGTAAAAAAATTCTTATTTACAATTGTTTTAGCAATTTTACTAGTAACTTTATCTACTTACGTATTTGCCACAGATAATAATGGAAACAACAATAGAACAGCTACAAATACAACAAATAACACTGTTTCTAATACTACACAAACAACTGGTGGAAACTCAAAAGTTACAATTTTTGAATTAGTGAGTGATAAATCTTGCAACTTAAACTTAGGTAATAATGGAAGATTTGAAAAGAAAGTTGCAGACTTCAATGCAAAAGAAAAAAGCATTACACTACAATTAAGTTTGGTAAATACCTCTTCACCAGCTAATGTAACAAAACCTTCTGAATTATTTTTAGTAATAGATAATTCTAACAGCATGGTAGAAAATTCAGTAGAATCTGGAGTAACAAGAAAAGAAGCAGTCATTGAATCTGCTAGTAATTTAGCAAACAAGTTACTTAAAGCTTATCCAGATTTAAAAATTGGTATTGTGAGCTTTTCTAGTAAAGATGGCGCAGAGGGAACTTTAGCAGATGCAAAATTAGAACAAACTTTAACAAATAATGTTACTGAAGTAAAAAATGCACTTGCTAATATAGAAACAAGCGATGGTTCTAGAACTAATATTGAGGCTGGTCTTACAATAGCAGAACAAAATTATACAAAAGAAGATAATACAAAAGTTTTAGTATTATTAAGTGACGGAGTTCCAAATAACGATACACATGGTCATTTTTCTACTTATTCTGGAGAAGTTGCAGCTAATACAAAAGCAAAATTACAATCACTTGATGAAAAAGGAATTAATATAATTGGTGCAATGATTGGTTTAAATGGTGAAGAAATAGAACCACTTACAAATAGAACTTACCAAGATCTTGCAGAAGAAATTTTTGGAACACCAGATAAACCTACAGTAGGAAAGTTCTATTATGTACAAGACAAAGAAATAGACAAAACACTTAATGAAACAATAGTTAATATACTTGTACCAACACCTGTTACAAAGCTAAACAATGTAATTATTAAAGACTATTTTCCACAAACAATTATAGATAATTTTAACTTTGAATATGTTGCATCACCTAACATTGGAAATGTAAGTACACAAATAGATAAGTCTGATAATAGTATTACTTGGAAAATAGAAGTATTAAAAGAAGATGAAGTTGCTACATTAAGTTATAAACTTACTTTGAAAGATAACTTTAATAAAGAAATTTTAGACGAAATATTACCTACAAACGAAAAGATTGATATTACTTATAATGAAGATGGACATGTTAATTCTGAAGACTCTCCTACAGTTAGAGTAAAAGAAGAAATACCACCTCAAAAAGAAGATAACACAATAGCAAAAGATCCTATTCCTCAAACAGGAAATAATAGCTTTATTGCGTTAATTGTAATCGCTGGTACAGCTATAGTTTTAGCAATAATATCAATTAGATTAAAGAAACACAGTAATAAATAATAATAAATAAATTTAAAATTACTATAATATTCATAAATATTTACATTAAAAAATACCTCTGGTTTAACCAGAGGTATTTTTAACATAGAAAAAACGTTGATTCTTCAACGTTTATCAAATATTATATTCACTTAAATCCTTTAACATTTGAAGTAAATAATCTCCTTTATTAGTTTCTCTTTCGTCTTTTTCAAGATTTCGTTTTCCAAAACATACAAATCCATTGCTCTCATAAAATTCTACTAATTTAGGGCTGTCTTCACACTCTAGAAATACATATCTTCCTCCAATTGCATTCTGAATTTCTTTTATCTTATTACAAGCAAATTTGAGTAATATATCTCCTGTAATCGTCTCATTATAATTATTATAAAAATTTTTTCCAATTTGTCCTATTAGTGGTAAAGCTATATGATATCCTTTAATATCTTCATCATAATTTGCAAATCTTAATAAACGTTTTCTTTTTGTTTTACTAAGAATAAATTTTTTTATTATTGTCGATTTATTTGTTATTGCAAAGTAGCCTGCAATTACATTTTTTTGTTTATATGAAGACATTACAATATATGTTCTTGAAATATCTTGTTTTGAAAATTCTATAGCTCTATTTTTTATAAAATATTCTACATCTTTATTTATGGGACAACTAAATTCTTTTAGTAATTCTTTGGTATTATTTTCTCCTAGCTCATTGTAAATATCTTTTAAATTTATTATTTGATATGCCATTTACTATCTTGCAAACAATTTCCTAATTTGTTCTGGATTTTTAATTTCTTCTACTCTTTGGTTAATAGTTATCTCTTTTGATTTCTTCTTTTCTGCGTTTTCTAATGCCTTTAAAAATCTTTCTGCTTGTTTTCCATCTTTGATAACTATATTTTTTAAAAAAGACTTTGTTGCCATTGTCATCATCTCCCACTATATTATATGCGATATTTACAATTATTATAACATAATATTATGTAAATTTCAATTTGTTTTTTATACATATTATGTTTAATAATTCTATCACAGTAAGATATAAAGTCAATATTTTTTATAAAAAAATCTCATAATTGGTGATAATCTTCCATTATATAAAAATTTAATAGAGATAGGTTAATTGCCTATTTTTTCTATTATATACTGAGTATATGGACAAGTTTTGGACAAGTAAGCTATTTTTTTATAAAAATAAAGCTTTCAAAAATCGTTGAAAGCCTTGAAGTTACTGGTTGGGGTACTAGGATTCGAACCTAGGAAATGTCGGAGTCAGAGTCCGATGCCTTACCGCTTGGCGATACCCCAATTTTTATATTTTAGTTTTAAATAATGCTTTATGGCAAATACTAAAAGCATTATTTAAAACATATATTTTATATTATATCATAAATTTTATAAATGCAATACCTATTTTTTAAAACAAAATTTCTACACATGCTTTTGTATAATAATATTCCACTTTTACTCCAAAAACTTCTTGCAATTCACTTATTGTCATTTTATACGGAAGCTTATTTCATTACTCTAATTCTCTAACAACTTTATCATATATTGCTTGTGCATCTATTCTAAAATATTTCATTAAATCTGTAGCTTTTCCAGATTTTCCAAAACAATCTGGTATACCCATTCTTATAACTTTAATTGGATATTCCTCTGATAATACTTCACATACAGCTGTTCCAAGTCCACCAATTATGCTATGATCTTCCACAGTAATTACTTTACCTGTTTCTTTAGCACATTTTACTATTAATTCTTTATCTATTGGTTTTATTGTATGAATATCAATAACTCTTACATTTATTCCACTTAATTTTAACATTTCCTGTGCTTTTAATGCTTCTGAAACAGTTACTCCTGTAGTAATAATTGTCGCATCCATACCATTTCCTATTTGTATTCCCTTACCTATTTCAAATTTTTGGTTTTCTTCGTATATGACAGGTGTAGCAATTCTTGCAAGTCTTAAATAAACTGGTCCTTCTATTTTAGAAATTGCCTCAACTGCCCATTTTGTTTGAATATCATCTGATGTACTTATTACTGTCATATTTGGAAGCCCTCTCATTAAGTTTATGTCTTCTAGCATTTGATGTGTAGCACCATCTTCACCTACTGTAATTCCTGCATGAGTTCCGCAAATTTTAACATTTAATTTTGGATAAGCTATACTACATCTTATTTGGTCATATGCTCTCCCTGTAGCAAATGCTGCAAATGTGCTTACATATGGGACTTTACCAAATGTAGAAAGTCCAGCCGCAATTCCAATCATATTTTGCTCTGAAATTCCTACATCTATAAATCTATCTGGAAATTTTTTAGCAAATAAAGATGTTTTTGTAGATTTTGCCAAATCTGCATCTAACACTACTACATTTTTGTTTGTTTCTCCTAACTTCTCCAAAGCCTCGCCAAAACTTTGACGAGTTGCTATTTTTTCTTCTTTCATTAACTTTCCTCCTAACCAGCGTTTATTTTTTATACTAACTATATTAATAATATTCATTTTATTCTAATCAATATCTATTTTTATATTATCTATAGACAATATTGGTTTTATTCTAACTAGCATTTTTTATACTATCTATAACTAGTTTTATCTTAATATAATCTATTTAAAAACTAATTTTAATATTATCTTTAAAAAAACTATTTGTTATTTAATTCTTCTATGGCATTTCTATATTCTTCTTCATTTGGCGCTTTTCCGTGCCATCCTATTTGATTTTCCATAAAAGAAACACCTTTTCCTTTTACAGTTTTTGCAATTATTATTGTTGGCACTCTTTTTTTATTTCTTGCTGAATTAAACGCATCTATTAAGCTAGTTATACTGTGTCCATCACATTCTATTACATTAAATCCAAAACTCATAAATTTATCTGCAATACTTGTTGGATCTATTATTTCATCTATATTTGTTTCTAGTTGTAGACCATTGTTATCTAAAATAACACACAAATTATCTAACTCATTTTTACTCGCAGTCATTGCCGCTTCCCAAATTTGCCCTTCATCTATTTCTCCATCCCCAAGCAAACAATAAACTCTACAGCCCGCACTATCTATTTTAGAAGCCAATGCCATACCAACAGCTGCAGATAAACCTTGCCCTAGAGAACCTGTTGTCATATCTACACCTGATATTTTTTTCATATCTGGATGTCCTTGTAAATTACTTCCTATCTTTCTAAAAGTCTTTAATAATTCTTTATCAAAATAACCTTTTCTAGCCAAAGTAGCATATAAGGCAGGACTACAATGACCTTTTGATAAAACAAATCGATCCCTTCCTTCTGCATCTGGTTTTTGCGGATTTATATTCATTTGATTAAAATATAACACTGTTAAAATATCTGCACATGAAAGAGAGCCTCCTGGATGTCCCGATTGTGCCTCGTATACTTCTTCTATAATATCTTTTCTTATATCATTTGATATTTTTTCTAATGCATCAATACTTGTAATTTTCAAAAAACATTACCTCCTTTAAATAAATTTTGTATATCACTAACAAAGATTTTACCATTTTAATTAATTGTAATTTTCCTTATATAGTATTCTGTAAATCAATAGTGAATACTTTTTTACTACAATATTGTAGTTTTATATATTAATATTTCAATCTAGTTATATCATAATAAAAAATTAATTACAATAATAAACATAAAGTTCTATTCTATATTTTAAAGCATATTTCAAAGCATATTTTAAAACATTTTTTTTAACATTTTTTTTAACATTTTTTAAAGTATATAACTTAAACTCTACATATCAAAAATATACAAAAAAAGATATAGTAATTTTGTAATACCTCGAAACTATCATCAAAGTATAAAAAATTATTATATCTTTTTTTATGTCAAATTTAATAGATTATTAATTAAATTGTAAATATTATAATCTATTTATTAATATATAAATCCTTTACAGTTGGTCCATATAGCATTTTCCCTGTATAATCATATCTTGAACCATGACATGGGCAGTCCCAAGTTTTATCTAAGTTATTCCATGAAAGCTCACATCCTAAATGTGCACATTTTGGTACAATTGTGTAAATTCTCCCTTCTTTATCTTTATATGCTCCTACTTTTTCTCCCTCAATTTCTATTATCTTGCCTTCTTCATTTTTTAAACTTGCTTGTTCACTTTCTGGCAATTCAAACTTTTTTAAAACAAGTGAGCTAACAGTTTCCTTAAGCATATTTCCCACTTCTTGTCTATTCTTTACTGGTTCTACTCTTGTAGAAATAAAAATATCTTCATATCTATTTTTTCTACCTATTATCATATCTGTAATTATATTTGCAGCAATATTAGATGTTGTTATTCCCCATTTATTAAAGCCTGTTGCTACATGGGCATTTTCCCACATGTTTGAATATTTGCCAATATAAGGTATTTTATCCAATGTAATGCAGTCTTCTGTATTCCAATAATTTTCTACTTTTCCTTGTGGATATATTTGTTTTGCTATGTTTTCTAATTTTTTATATGAATTACTTAAATCTGTTTTCTCTCCTGTTTTATGGTCTGCCCCCACCACAATTAATACATATTCGTTATCTATTTTACTATTCTGTTTCTCTTTCACTCGTTTTCTATTTTCTTTATCTTGCTTTGCATAATTTTCAATATTTCCATCCACTACATCTTTTATTATATTATTATCTACTTTTGCCATTCTTAATGAAACTTTAGGATTTGTAGATGTTATATACATTCCGTCAAATAATTTTTCTTTTACAGGTATAGATATTCCATAACTTGTAGACTGATACATTTTCATAAAATAAAAACCCGGTATATTTATTATTGGATATTTTGTTGTTATTACTAAATATTTAGCTTTTATTTTATAACCATCTTCTGTTTCTAAATAATAGTAATCTTTTTCATCTCTTACGTCTACAACTTTTGTATTCTCATATATATTTGCTCCTAAATTTTTACATATCTTTGCAAGTTCAATAGTATATTTATAAGAATTAAACTGCGCTTGATTTTTAAACCTTATAGCAGCTAATGGATTTAATATTAATAAATTTTTATCAATATCTTCTCTTTCTAAATATTCTGCATGCCCTCCAAACCCTCTAACTACTTCTACTTCATCTTTTACTTTTTGTACCTCTTCTCTGTTAGCAGCTAACACATAAGCAGACTGGCATTCTAAATCACATTGTATTTTTTCCTTTTCTACAATTTTTTTGATATTTTTTATTGCATCTTCGTTTGCATCATAATATAGCCTTGCAAAATCTTCTCCTTTAGAATCTTTTAAATCTTTATAAAATAGCCCATGTTGACTTGTAATTTTTGCCGTACTATTTCCAGTTGTCTGAAAACCTATTTTTCCCATATCCAGTACTGTAACTTTTAAATTTTCTTTTGTTAAATAATATGCTGTACTTATTCCTGTAATTCCTCCACCTATTATGCATATATCTGTCTCAATATTCTTTTCTACCTTGTTATATTTTTCTTTATTTTTTTCACTATTTATCCAATATGAATTCATAAAAATCACTCTCCTTAAATGTAATTATTTACATTTAAGGAGAGTTTAATCAATTTATTTATAAATTTTAGTTAGATTTTTAAATATTTAATATATTAAAAAACAATTTATTTAATTATTAGACTTCAATTAATTCATAGCTTTCTCCATAGTATTCCTTCTTTCTTTAACTATATATATGTTTATTTTCTATATAATTTATATTACATATTTTCATATCTTCTACCTAATAAAATTTGTATATGTAGTTTTTTCTACCTTTGGTAATTCTATTCCCTTCTCTTTTCCTGCCTCTATGCACTTTAAATAATAAGCCATATTTCTTGCTAAAATTCTCATAGTCTGCATACCTTCTTCATCCTTTTCTACTTCTTCTGGAGTACTTCCATGTACCATATTCCAATATCTTGAAGAAATAATTGGCATTTGTGTAATTCCAAAATATTTATTTAATTGATCATATGTAGATGTTGTGCCCGCTCTTCTTGCTGAACTTATAGCTGCAGCTGGTTTATACAAGAAATAATTTGATTTTTTTCCACATGAAGCTGAATAGAATACTCTATCCATAAATGAAGTAATTGCTCCTCCTGCAGATGCATAATGTACTGGGGAACCAAAAATAAATCCATCAACATCTTTTGCTTTTTCTACAAATTCATTTACTACATCATCAAATACACATTTACCTGTTTTAACACATGTTTTACAAGCTATGCAACCTGAAATAGGCTTTGTACCAATCCAAAATATTTCTGTTTCTATTCCTTCTTCCTGTAATGTTTTAGAAATTTCTTCTAAAGCTGTATAAGTACACCCATTCTTATGTGGACTTCCATTTACCAATAAAACCTTCATTATAAATTCCATCCTTTCTTACTTTACTCAAAGACACATATAGTTAAATTAAAAATTTTATTTCAGACTATTACTTCTAAATTAATATTAAGCTTTAGTAATATCTTAAAAGTTTATTTAACTATATTATTATATTTATAGATATATAAATTTATGTTATTAATAATTTAACATTATATTTCTATAATTTTCAATATTTTTTAACTAAAAATCTATTAATATTATTCTCTAAATTTTATGAACATCACTAAAATTTAAAAAACACTCTTCTTCATGTGAGTATATAACTCCTATTGCTTGTAAATAAGAATAAATAATTGTAGAACCTACAAATTTCATGCCTCGTCTTTGTAAATCTTTAGAAATATCATCTGATAATTTTGAAGTTGTTTTTCCTATTTCATAAAAAGTTTTTCCTTTTGTATAGTTTTTAATATAATTTTTAAATGATCCATACTCTTTTTGTATATTCTTAAATATTCTTGCATTCCTAATACTAGCATTTATTTTTAATTTATTTCTCACAATTTTTTCATTAGATAATAGTTCCTTTATTTTTTCTTCATCATACTTACAAATTTTTTCTATATCGAAATTGTCAAAGGCTTTTCTAAAATCTTCTCTTTTATTTAAAATACATTCCCAGGAAAGTCCTGCTTGAAAAGATTCCAAAATTAACATTTCAAAAAGATATTCTTCATTAAAGTTTGGTTTGCACCATTCTTCGTCATGATATTTTATATAAATTTTATTTTTTAAATTACACCATTTACATCTTTTCATAAATCTATACCTCTCTTTGAAACCAAAAAATTGCTCATATTATTTTTTTAAATTTTAATAACACTATTTTATTTCTTATTCTACATCCACATCCTGTTAAACTTCCATTTATCCAACTACTCTATGGCATGGAATAATAATGCATATCAATTTTATAATAGCATAAAAGGAAGTAATTTTCAATTTTATTACTCCCTTTTTGCAATCAATAAATTCTTTCATTTTTAAATTTTAAACTAAAATAGCAAATAAAATATAAATAACATAAATTGTAATTAAAAGTACTCCCTCTTTTTTATCTAACTCATTATTTTTATTTATATTTGATACAAATTTTAGAAGTATTGTTACAGCTATTAAGACTAACATAGTCATATTAAAATTAGACATAAGCTTTATTGGGCTAATTACAGCTCCTAAGCCTATTAGTAACAATAAATTTAATATATTTGAGCCAGTTATATTTCCTAGCAATAAATCTGTTTCATTCCTTTTTGCTGCTATAATTCCTGTTATAATTTCAGGTAATGCCGTTCCAACTGCTATTATCGTCATACCTATGATATTTTCCGAGAGACCGAATTTTTCAGCAATTAATATAGAATTATCTACTACAAAATTCGACCCGAATTTTAAACCTAATATTCCTAATATTAAGTAAATAACAATTATTACTCCAGAGTTAATTTCTTTTAATTCAACTTCTTCTATTATTTCTTTTTCTATAGTTTTATTTTTAATTGTTTTTTCTTCATAAATTGTATAAACAATATATCCAATTGCACAGAAAAGCAATATAACGCCCTGCCACCTGTTAATTATATAACTTTCTTCTAATTTAGTTATATTTCCCAACAGCAAAACTAAACACATTGCTATAATGCAAATAGGGATATGTGTTTTTACTATTCTTTTATCAAATTTCACTCTTTTTACTAATGCTGAAATTCCTAGTACAAGTAGAAAATTGCAAATACAACTACCAATTGCATTCCCTATAATTAAGTCTGAATGTCCATTTATTGAAGATGTTATTGTTATAAAAATCTCTGGTAACGATGTTCCAATCGCTACAACTGTTAATCCTATTATCGTTTCTGACAAACCAAATTTTTTTGCTATACTTGTAGCAGACTTTAATAAAAAGTCTGCTCCTTTCACTAGTAAAACAAAACCTATAATTATAAATATTATTTCTAATATCAAAATTGTTCTCTCCTTAATATACTATAACTATTTTTTACTATACTTTAAATTAATTATAAAACAAGATAATTATAATACACAGTAATTTTTATTTTTATAAAAATTACATATTTGAATATTTTAAAGGTGATTTTTATAATTATTCCCCAACATAATTGGGTGATTACTCTGAAATTATTAAAATTAATTTTAACTTATCTTCGAATATATAATGCTCTTAATGCATTTAATATGGCTAAAATAGAAACACCTACATCTGCAAAAACTGCTTGCCACATATTAGATATGCCAATTGCACTTAATATAAGTACTATTAATTTTATAGATATTGCAAATATTATATTTTGTTTTACTATTGTCATTGTTTTTTTAGAAATTTTTATTGCATCTACTACTCTTGATGGTTCATCTGTCATTAATACTACATCTGCTGCTTCAATAGCAGCATCGCTTCCAAGTCCACCCATTGCAATACCTATGTCAGAAATTGCTAAAACTGGTGCATCATTAATTCCATCTCCTATAAAAGCCAAGTTTCCATTTTCAGATTTATTTTTCATTAATTCTTCTACTTTTTCTACTTTATCACTTGGTAGTAATTCTGTATAAACCTCATCTATGCCTAATTTTTTAGCTACATTTTCACCAACTTTTCTCTTATCACCTGTTAGCATTACAATTTTCTTTATATTATCTTTCTTTAGTTTATCAATTGTTTCTTTCGCATCTGTTTTTATCTTATCTGATATTACAATTGTTCCTGCAAATTTGTTATTAACAGCTATATAAAGTATTGTTCCTATTTCTTCACTTTTTATATAGTCAATACAATTTTCTTTCATTAATTTTTCATTGCCGACCAGTACACTTTCTCCGTCAATAACAGCTCTTACACCCAATCCAGATAACTCCTGTGTTTCAGACACTTCCTTATTAACTATTTCTTTTCCATATGCCTTCTTTAAAGAAATTGCTATTGGATGATTTGAAAAACTTTCTGCATATGTAGCATATTTAATTAAATCTTCTTTTGATATATCTATTGGATTTATTTGTTGTACTTCAAAAACTCCTTCAGTTAATGTACCTGTTTTATCCAATACCATAATTTCTGTATTAGAAAGTGCTTCCAAATAGTTGCTTCCTTTAACTAACACACCTATTTTAGAAGCTCCTCCTATACCTCCAAAAAAGCCTAAAGGTATTGATATTACTAATGCACATGGACACGATACAACTAAAAATGTTAATGCTCTATGTATCCATTCTATCCATTCTGCTCGATTAAAAATCATTGGTGGAATTATTGCTAATAAAACTGCAGTAACTACTACTATAGGCGTATAATATTTAGCAAATTTACTAATAAAATTCTCTGATTTTGACTTTTTACTACTTGCATTTTCCACTAAATCTAATATTTTACTAGCAGTAGATTCTCCAAATTTTTTTGTTACTTTAACTTCTAATACTCCATTTTCATTTATACAACCACTTAATATTTCGTCTTGTTCTTTAATTTCTTTTGGCACTGATTCACCTGTTAAAGCAGATGTATCTATCATAGAAGTACCTTTTACTATTATTCCATCTAGTGGCACTTTTTCTCCTGGTTTTACAACTATAATATCTCCAACATTTACTTCTTCTGGGTTTATTTTATCTATTTTCCCATTACGTTGTATATTTGCAAAATCTGGTCTAATATCCATTAAACTTATTATAGATTTTCTAGACTTATCAACTGCATAATCTTGAAATGCTTCTCCTATTTGATAAAATAACATAACAGCTACAGCTTCAGGATATTCACCTATAACAAATGCACCTATTGTTGCTATTGCCATAAGAAAATTTTCATCGAATACTTTCCCTTTAAAAATATTTCTTATTGCTTTTAAAACGATTTCCAGTCCTACTATTAAATAACTTATAACAAATAATCCATTATTAATTAATTGACTTTGCAAAGGAACAATCAACGCTACTAAAAATAATATTAGAGCTATTACAATTTTTATTATTTCCTTCTTCATAAATAATTATCATCCTTCCTTGTAATCTTTTAGTTTAATAAATTTTATTACATTATTAAAATTTATTATATTACTAAAACTTATTGTATTACTTATTTTTTCGCATTATCTAAATTTTTTTGTATTACTTAGATTTTAAAACTTTCTTTAAATTCTATATAATTATTTTTTATGTTCAATATGTTCAAGTCCTAATTCAAATGATTTCTTTACATGGTCATCATCAAGCATATAGTAAACTTCTTTTCCCTCTTTTCTACATTTTACAATTCCTGCTCTTCGAAGTGTTCCTAATTGATGTGATATAGATGATTTACTCATACCCAATACATTTGCTATATCACATACACACATCTCATGCTTATCTAATGAAAATAAGATTTTTGCTCTTGTTGTATCTCCTAACAATTTAAAAAAATCTGCTAATTTTAAAAATGTATTAAATTCTGGCAAATTTTTGCTTACATTGTCAACTACATCTTGATGAATAACATTACAATCACAAATAAATTCGTTCTTTGACATACATTTACCTTCTTTCCTATTAGTTTTCCCTCAAACTAAATTTTTAATTATAGATTTTTTATCTGAATAAAATATTCTAATTAAAAATTAATAAAATATTTTATTA
>ENA-OPCD01001637-OPCD01001637.1-human-gut-metagenome-genome-assembly--contig:-NODE-1637-length-16937-cov-3.383545_pt1 | contig 16937 bp, 13 predicted proteins | sample MGYA00241560_ERZ501471 | MGnify/ENA primary metagenome ERZ501471 (study PRJEB25962, sample SAMEA2042578) | human gut metagenome | biome: human gut; feature: human-associated habitat; material: faeces...
CCGCCCCCGGACAAACGGCGGACGCGGTGGCGGTGTGGGGCAGCCAGGTGGACTATCTGAAAAGCGTCTCCAGTCCGGAGGGAGACGAGGTCCCCAACTACCGCAGCCAGGTGGTCCTCACGGCAGAGGAGGTCCGCAGCCGGGTGCTGGCCGCCTATCCCGGGGCCGGCCTGTCCGGCGATCCCTCCGGCTGGTTCGGGACCCCCGCCTCCAACGGCGGAGTGGTGTCCAGCATCCCGGTGGGGGGCGTCACCCTCACGGGCAGCCAGGTGCGCACCCTGTTTTCCCTGCGCTCCGCCGCCTTCTCCGTGGCCTGGGATGGGGCAGGCTTCACCTTTTCCGTCACCGGCTATGGACACGGGGTGGGCATGAGCCAGTACGGGGCCAACGCCATGGCCAAAGAGGGCAGCTCCTTCCGGGATATTCTCACCTGGTACTATACCGGCGCCCAGGTGGACGAACTATGGACGGAATGATCCCGGCGGAGTCGGAAAACCGGCGTTCATAAAGAGATAGACTGTGCCGCATCCAGCGCGGCACAGTCTATCTCTTTTTGGGAAAATGAGACAGGGGCGCGCCTCCCTCCTGCTGGTCAGCCCATGCTCTGGATGCGGCCCTGGATCAGCTTGCCCACCGTGTCGGCGAACCATCCGATGGAGGGGATACGGGTCAGGTCCCTCCCATAGATCTTGTGGGCGGCGGCCAGGTCGGCATCAATGTGGGTATTCCGGTACCGGTAGGCTTTATCCCCTTCAGCGGGCACAAAAAGTCCTTCTTCGGCGACCTGCATTGCCTGGGTAAGGACGCTTATCGCTTCTACACAGAGAGTAAGGCGGTCACCACCCACTGGTTCGATGAGGAGGAGAAAAAGGCAACGGAAGTCTCCACCTGGGACGGCACCATCTAAGCCGGATAAACAGCGAGAGCACACCGATTATGGTGTGCTCTTTTCTTATACTTTTACTTTTTTTATCCGTTTACTTTTTTTATCCGTTCTCTTTGTCCGTGCCAATCAGGCCCTGACTTTCGCCGTATGTATCGGTAAGCCGAGCGCCGGAGCCGTCGGCTATATATTATACTACAAAACAGCCAAAACCTCAATACTTTTTCTTTCTCTCTCGGTGGTGTATAATATGGGTACAGAGGTATGCCTCTGAATTCCCAAAGGGGTGATAGTATGATCAACATTACGGCAAGAGGATTTGACCTAAAGCAAGGCACCAAAGACGGTATTGACAAAGAATTGCAGCGTATTGAAAAAATGCTGCCTGACAACGCCTCCTTTGATGTGACCCTAGCCAAGGTAAAGGACGGCTACAAGTGCGACATTACAGTCAAGTACATTGGCTCCTTTATCCGCGGCGAGGCACGGGCAGACAAGATTGAGCCGGTCATTGATATGGCAGTAGACGACCTGAAGCGAAAGCTGCGCAAGCTAAAGACCTACCTGGTAGATAAGAAGCGTAAGGGCGGCATTGACCAGATCGCCTCCATGCTGGAGCCCATAGAAGAAGTGACCATGGACGACTTTGAGAGCTATGACAGCTCCGCTGTGGATATTCAGCGCAAAAAGAACATTCAATTGCAAATGATGACCGACGATGAGGCCATCGTGCAAATGGAAATGCTGGGACACAGCTTCTTTGTTTATCTGGCGCCGAACGGCCAAACCTGCGTGATCTACAAACGAGGCAAAGGCTACGGTCAGTTAATTTGTAGCTGACCGGCGTACACCGAAAAACGCATTTTTATTCAATTTTGCCGTGAGTGAAAACTCACGGCAATCTTTTTTGTGCAAAGTGGAAAAATAGATACGCGTACATTGACTAATACCTATGATATTGGTATAATTTATACAAAAATAAACGGAAGCAATGCTTCTGAAGAGAGGGATTTTGTATGACTTATACAGAAAAAGTGCTGGCAGATCTGAAAGCAAAGAACCCGGATCAGCCGGAATTTATCCAGGCCGCCACAGAGGTTTTAGACGCATTGGCGCCGGTGGTCAACAACGATCCGAAATACCAAAAAACCAGCTTGTTGGAGCGGTTGGTTGAGCCGGAACGGCAGATCATGTTCCGTATTCCGTGGGTGGACGATCATGGCCAGGTGCATGTAAACCGCGGCTATCGCGTGCAGTTTAACTCCGCCATCGGCCCCTACAAAGGCGGTCTGCGCCTGCACCCCAGCGTAAACTTGTCTATCATCAAGTTTCTGGGCTTTGAGCAGATCTTCAAAAACAGCCTGACCGGCCTGCCCATCGGCGGCGCCAAGGGCGGCTCTGACTTTGACCCCAAGGGCAAGAGCGATATGGAAGTGATGCGCTTCTGCCAGGCATTTATGAATGAGCTGTATAAATATGTAGGTGCGGACGAGGACGTACCCGCCGGCGACATCGGCACCGGTGCCCGCGAGGTAGGTTACTTATACGGTCAGTACAAGAAACTGACGAACCGCTCCGAGGGCGTGCTCACCGGTAAGGGCCTGAGCTTCGGCGGCTCCTTGGCTCGTACAGAGGCTACCGGCTACGGCCTGGTGTATATTACCGAGGAAATGCTCAAGGACCACAATAAGGATCTTAAAGGTGCTCGTGTGGCCGTGTCCGGCTCCGGTAATGTGGCCATTTACGCCATGGAGAAGGCGCGGCAGTTAGGTGCAAAAGTCATCTGCTGCTCCGATTCTACCGGCTACGTAATTGACGAAAACGGCATTGATGTAGAGGCTGTAAAGCAGATTAAGGAAGTGGACAGAAAGCGCATTTCTGTGTATGCGGAGAGCCACCCCACCGCCACTTATGCAGAGGGCTCTGTGTGGGACGCCGTGACCTGCGATGTGGCGCTCCCCTGCGCCACCCAGAATGAGATCCACGCCGCGCAGGCGCAGCGCCTGGTAGACACCGGCTGCTACGCAGTGTGTGAGGGCGCCAATATGCCCACGGACGCAGCGGCCACAGAGGTGTTCCTGCAAAATCACATTCTGTTCCTGCCCGGCAAAGCTTCCAACGCCGGCGGCGTAGCCACCTCCGCACTGGAGATGGGCCAGAACTCCATTCGCTCCAGCTGGACTTTTGACGAGGTAGACGCCAAGCTGCAAGGCATCATGGTCAACATCTACCACAACATGAAAGAGGCTTGCGAAAAGTACAATGCCCGCGACAACTTCGTTGTTGGTGCCAACATCGCCGGCTTTATGAAAGTGGCCGATGCTATGATGGCGCAAGGCGTGGTTTGATCCAACAAATCTCATATAAACACAAAGCAGTCTGCTACGGCAGACTGCTTTTTCTTATTGACAAAGGAGCAAACCTGTGTTATGCTTTATACATACCATTGGTATGTAAGGAGGAGCTATGAGCAGGAATAAATACCCGGAACAGACCCGGGAACAAATTTTAGATACCGCCACACGCCTGTTTTTGCAGCAGGGGTACGAACACACCACCATACAGAATATCATCGACCAGCTGGGCGGCTTGACCAAAGGCGCGGTGTACCACCATTTTTCCTCCAAGGAAGCGATCTTAAACGCCGTTGCCGCCCGTATTTTTGAGAACAATTCCCTGTCCGCCACTTGGCAAAAAATCGCAGTATCCACAACATTAACCGGCAGTCAAAAGCTGACCCAAATGCTGCTCGCTGCCATTACAGACCCACAGGAAGCCCAATTTCGCAAACTGGGTGTGCAACTGCGTAACTCTCCCCAAATGCTGCGCGACTTGCTGTATCGCAGCGTAGAAGAAATTGCGCCTACCGCCTTTTTGCCGGTGGTCGAAGCGGGCATTGCCGACGGTTCGCTGCAAGTGGCCGAACCGACAGCCTTTGCAGAAGTGGTGGCGCTGCTTGCCAATCTTTGGCTAAGCCCGCTGGTATTTGCTGATGGCCCGGAAAAGCGGAAGCAAAAGCTGGCATTTCTCTGTACCCTTTGCGAACCCACCGGGCTGGACTTAGCGCCCTTGCAACCTTATTTAGATCAATTATAAACGCCCATTCGCCCGCTGCTTTGCAGCGGCTATTCTTTGAATTTATACATACCGTTGGTATGTAAGGAGGAAATATGGATACTTACACAAAAAGAGAACAGACCATCTATCTACTGGGTATGCTGGGTCAAAACTTGATATACGGCGTGATCGGCACCGGGCTGACCTACTATTTTCAAAGTGTGATCTTTTTGCCTGCACTGGCCATCAGCACCATCACCCTGCTATCTAAAATAGCCGAATTCCTGTGTGATCCCTATGTGGGTATGCGCATTGACCGCAGTCAAAATACCAAAGGCAAATGCCGCACTTATCTTATATTTTCGCCGCTGCCGATTTTTATTTTTTCGCTGCTCTGCTTTCTTAATCGTCCATATACGGCAGCAGAAACATCCACCGCTCGCCTGGGTATCTTACTGGCTGCCGGGCTTAGTTTCATCGGCTTTGGCATTTGCTTTTGCTTCGGCGACGTAGCGCTATGGACATTGCCAAACTTAATGACAAAAAGCCGCAAGGACCGCAACGCATTGCTGGCACAGGCACGGATCGTTGCAGGAATTTGCGGTGCCGGTATCAGTTTGCTGCTATTGCCGTTATCTCAGGCTGCGGGCAATCACTTTTCCAAACAGCTAAACGACCCTACCTTAGGGCTGCAAATGGGGACCGTCTTGGTCTGTGGCAGTTTTTTGTTCCTGGGCACGCTCCTGTTTCAGCCGGTAGGCTTTTGTACCCAGGAGCGCATGACCGCCCCGCCGGCAGAAAAGCGCAGCCTATGGCAAAATCTTACGGAAATGTGGCGCATGCAAAGTTATCGTCGCATTTTGCTCTCCGGATTGCTGCGCACACCTAGCGGGCTAATGAATTTGCTGCAAATGACCGTGCTGTCTTACTACTTTGGCAATAACGGGCGCACACCTTATGTGCACTATATGCTGCTCTTAGGCATTCCGGCCTTTTTAGGCCAACTCATCGCCGCAGGTGCAGCTCCCAAACTGGCAGACAAGCACGGCGCAGCCACCACATTTGCACAAGCCAATGTGTTTGCAGGACTGGCTTTATTGGCCGCCTTTGCGCTGTTCCTTTGCCGACCGCAGCAGCTAACACAAGCCCTGCCCTTTACGCTCTTGATCCTGCTTCTGTTTTGTAATATGTTTTGCTGCGGTCTGGTCAATACCGTGCAATCCATTTTAATTGCAGACGCAGCAGACCTAACGGAGAAAGAAAGCGGCATACGCCGGGACGGCATTTTTGTGTCCGGGCAATCCTTACTCATCAAGCTGTCCACCGGTGTGTCTGCTTTGCTGCAAGGGCTGGTGTTTTCGATCAGTGGCTTTAGCGGAACCGCCGTCCGTCAAATTAACCGGGCGCTATATGCCGGTGCCGACTTCGCAACGGATCCGTCATTTGCAACGCCGCGCTTCGCTATGTTCTTTTTATTTCTGTGCCTGCCGGGGATCGCCTATCTGCTTTCTGCGCTGCCGTACAGGAAAGGCAGAAATCCACATAAGGCACCTGTATAAGCGCCCTCTATACGTTGTTCACATCAAAATCCATACAAAAAAGCGCAACCTTTATGGGTTGCGCTTCTTTATTTTGTTCGTGCGCTTTATTGTGCACACGGTGGCTTATAGTTCGCAACAATAAACGCCCAGCGTTTGTGTTTTGATCGGGTCGCTATTGGGGGTAAAGAACAGCAAGTCCGTATCTATGGTTTTGATTTTGGTGCGAAAGCCCGCCTTGCCGTACAAGTGCATATTCCGCTCGTTGGCTTCATTTACCGCAAGGGTCAGCTTTTCAAACCCATTTCGCTTTGCATATGCCATCACGGTATGCAGCATTTTGGTGCCAACGCCTTTATTTTGCCACAGTCTTTTCACTTCAAAATTACACAAATAGGCCACGCGCTGCCCATCGGCCACCTGCAGGTCTTTAAGCTTTACAACCAAATACGCCTTGCCGATGAACAACTTGTGATAAAACGCAAAAAACGGTATAAGCGTTCCGTTTTTGACCAAATTTTCAAACTCGGTCTTTACATATTTTGAGTCCGTATAATGCTTTAGAAACACATCTAAAGTGGGAACAACGATCCGCGTGTGCGCCGCTATGGATCTTTTCAGCATAAAAAGCCCTCCGAAAAATACGGAGGCGCTCCCAACAGAGTGCCTCCCATATTCTTTGCTATTTCTTTTTACAGTGCAGCGATGAGCGCTTCCATTTGGTCCATTTTGCGCTCCATGTCCGCCACCAGGGCAAACTGGTTGCGGGCACGCACCAGGTTATGCTCCGGGTAAGCGGTCTTAAAGTAGGTGTCGCCGTTCAGGTAATCGGTCAAAAAGCGCATACCGCACTCAAAGGTCATCAACTTGGCAGAAAAGGCCAACTGGTCGATCTCCGTTTGGGTCAGGCTCTCCCCCGCCTGGGACAAAAAACCCTTGGCATAGGCACCGAAATACTCCAGATCCAAACTCACCTTGGACAGGTCTGCCTCGTCCTCGGCAGCGGTGTTGGCGCCAAAGCGAATAGAGTCGCCAAAATCATAATGGGCAAGACCCGGCATGACCGTGTCCAGGTCAATCACACAAATGGCCTCGCCGGCGGTGGCGTCAAACAGCACATTATTCAGCTTGGTATCATTATGGGTCACCCGCAGGGGCAACTGCCCGGCAGCCGCCAGGTCGCTAAGCCGATGGGTGTCTGCCTTGCGGTCCTTTACGAACTGAATTTCCGCCTGCACAGCGGCGGCACGACCGGCCTTGTCGGCTTTTACCGCCGGGAGAAACTCGTTCTCATACCGCCACAGGGTGTTATGGAAATTCGGAATCGTCTCATACAGAGTCTCAGCCGGAAAATCCGCCAGCAGGTGCTGGAACCGGCCGAATGCCTCGCCGCTCTTTTGGAACAGAGCTGCGCTCTCCACCGCGTCATAGCTGATAGAGTCCTTTACAAACACATAGGCGCGGAAGTAGTCCCCATCCGGTGCAGTGTAATACTGCGCGCCATCCTTGGTCTTGATAAAGTGCAGGGTCTCCCGGTCCGGGTCGCCACCGGCAGCCCGAATCTTCTCCTGCAAAAAGGAAGTGACTGCAAACACATTCTGCATCAGCCGGTCAATGTCACGAAATACATTGTGATTGACCTTCTGCAGCACGTACCGCTGCTGACCGCCCTCCGGCAGATCGGTGGTAATGATATAGGTTGTATTGATATGGCCGTTGCCAAAGGCCCGGCAATCCGCCGTCTTGCCCTGGAAATCAAAGCGGTCGATCACCTGCTGAATGCTCTCCATACAAGGGTCCTCCCTTATTCTTGCGCATACGCTCAAAATGTCCTTTTATTTTACACTATTATGCCATCTTTTTCAATACCTAAAATAAAGACCGTACCAACTATGCCAGTCGATACGGTCTTACTTTGTATAAATTTTGACTTACTCTCGGCGCAGCGCCTCAATAGGCGACAGCTTAGCAGCCTTGCGGGCCGGGTAAATGCCGAAAAACAGCCCAACACCGCTGGAGAATGCCAGTGCCAGCAGGATCACCCACCAAGTGATCTTGGGGGTAATATTGATAACGGCACAGGCCGCATACGCGCCTGCAATACCCAATACCAGGCCAATGATACCGCCGATCAAGCACAAAATCACCGATTCGGTTAAGAACTGCAAGGTGATTACCTTGGTCTTGGCGCCCAAGGACTTTCGTATGCCGATCTCCCGCGTTCGCTCGGTTACGGACACCAGCATAATGTTCATCACGCCGATACCGCCAACGATTAGGGAAATGGCACCTACACAGGCAATAAATGCAGTCAGCACCTGCATAACAATATCTACGATCTGAATATAGGTGGCCATATTCTGGGCAATATACATATTCTTGGCAAAATTGCCGTGGGCCGCTTTCAAGTAGTTGACGGTGGCGTTACCTACAGCGTCATTGTCTGCACCGTCCTGGGCGATCACGAAAATGGAGCTCAGGTTGGAGTTGGCGCCGGTGATCTGGGTCAGCGTCGTGCATGGCATAAACAATGCGATCACAGGAGAGTCCTCGTTCTGCTGAAACATAGTTGACAGAGAGGAACTGCCGCCGGCGGACTGGGCAATCTGGTCAATATTGGCCACACCCGCTATCTTAACCTTCATGGACTTACCGCTGGAGGACACAGTCACATACTCGCCGGTCACATCTTCATACCCAAATACACTTTGCGCACTGTTAATACCGATCACGGCAATAGGCGAATTGGCGCTGTACTCCTCATCGGTAAAGAACCGACCGTAGGTGCAGCCTTCGGTCAAGGCGTACTGAATATCACTGTTTACGCCAACCAGCATGGCGGTAGCTTCCTTGGCCTGGGAGTCAATGGTGGCCTTACCAAAGCCCATCAGCATAGGCGAGCAGCGATCTACGCCGTTTACACGGCTTTTAATATTCTCTACATCCTTCAAGGTAATGTAGTCGTTGTCCGTAGCCTGGGTGGTATCCACCGAGACCATCACGGCGTTGGAGCCCATATCCTCGATTAAAGAGACGATATAGTCCCGGGCACCGGTACCGGCTCCCACAATCATGATCACAGAGCTGATACCGATAATGATACCCAACATCGTCAGGAGCGAGCGCATCCAGTTCGCCTTTATGGCTTTGACAGCGATTTTAAAGCTTTCTGAAATGTTCACAAAAAGTGCTCCTTATTTCGTTGTACTCAGTTTGTCAACCACTTTAACCTTAAAGGAGTCTTCCTTATAGGTAGTGGATGGTGCGGCAACGATCTTGTCCCCGGCTTTCAGGCCGTCGGTTACCTGGTAGGCGCTGTCCGACATGGCGCCGGTGGTAATGGCAGTCTTGGTGACCGTCTTTTTCTCCTCGTTGTAGAGGTACACATAGGTGCCGGTCTTATCCAGTACAATCGAGCCGGTGGGCACGGTTACAACGCCCAGGTACTCACCGGTGCTAATCACCACATTGGCTTCAAAACCGATGATAATGTTCTCGTCCGGGTGTTTCACTTCTACCGTACACTCCACGCCTGCACCGGAGCTGGTTAGGCTGGACAGACCGCTGATACCGGCCATGGAACCTACATTGTCCAAGATGGAGCCGGTAGATCCGCCGGTGGCGGTAGGCGCCTTGGCAGTCACCTCGCCCTCATACTTACCGTAAGCGGTGGTAATGGTGCAGGGCATACCCACCTTCACCCGATGGTTATCGTACTCACTCAGGCTGATGGTCACGACCATGGTGTTCATATTCTCCAGCACAATGCCGTCATTGACCAGGGAGGTCTGCTCCCCGGGTACCAGATCGCAGGTGGTGATGGTGCCGTCAAAAGAAGCGGTCCAACCGGCCTGCAAATCCTTGTTTGCGTCCTGCAAAGCGGTCAGGGCACTCTCTGCACCCTCCATTACGCTCTTTTGTGCGCTGACAGCGGTGTCGGAAGCCTCTACCGCATACATTTTGGACTGCGCATACAGGGCAGCCAATTGCAGCTGCTTAGTGGTCAACTGTATATCCGTCGTACTGGTCAGGTCTTTTGCAACGCTCTTCCAGTCAATTTCCTTTACAGCCTGGGCAATACTCTTTGCCAGCACATCGCCCATCACTTTCAGATTGTCCTCGTTAATCAATCCGTCGCTGATGGCGTCACGAATGGCCTTTTCCACTGCGTCGGCGATGGCGTTGCCATCGGTAATATTTCTATCCAACGCCTTACTGATGGCGTCCGCTGTGGTCTTCATAATCTGCATCATGGTATCCACATCATTGGTCATATCGCGAATATTATCGGCAATCTCGGCCAAAGTATCGGACAGATCCGCGAGCGCACCGGTGGTGCTGGTCTTCTCAAACTGCGCAATATACTGCACGTTACCACGCACCTGAACAGTCACCTGCTTGGAGGACTTCAATTTCGTGCCGTTGGCATCGTACCAACCGGAGAAGCTGTAATCCTTAGCAGGAACAGCCTTGATCACCACATCTGCACCCTCGTCATACTTACCTGCACTGGTAGAACCGGCGGTATTATTACCCACCTGCACGGTACCGTAGCTCTCCTGGCCAGCCAGCACCGTTGCCTTTACCGTATAGGTAGCGGCCTTAGCGGTGGTTGCTTTGGTGGTAGTCACCCGCGTTGTGGAAACTGTGGTCGGCAGCGTGGTGCGGTGCTTTTTCGTTGTGGTCTTCTTCTTTGAGGTAGTGGTATTGGCACGCTTCTGCAGCTTGGCAATCTGCTTTTCCAGCGTGTTGATCTGCTTATTGACCGCTGCCAAATTCGACTTAGCGGCAGTCTGATTGCTGCGAGCGGTGTTGTACGCCTTCTTAGCGTCCGTATAAGTCCCCTGCAATTTGGAGATCTGGGCGTCCACATTAGAGGTATCAAAGGTAGCCAGTTTGTCGCCCTCTTTGACCTTGTCGCCCTTTTGGACAAACACTTCTTTTACAGTTGCCACAGTGCCAACCTTGTATGTACGGCTGGCGCCTGCGGTCACATCGCCGGTAGCGCTGACCGTCTCATAAATATCGCCGGTAGAGATGGTGTGCAGGGTCACCTGCTCGCCGCCGTTGACCTTGCGCACAATAAAGATACTGGTCACGATAATGGCGATCACCAACACGATGGCGATGGGAACGATAATTCGTTTTTTGCTCTTTTTAACAGTTGCCATAATTTCGCCTCTTCGATTAAAAATTATACAAAGTGTGTAACGTGTCTATTATATCACAGGCTGTATAATTGTCAATAACAATTTGTAAAATTCATAGCCTATTCACATTTGCCGGCAGCCAATGCGCGGGCTCCAATGTCTTTTCTATAATGCACACCGTCAAAGTGTACTTCCCCAGCAGCGGCATAGGCGGTATCCAGCGCCGCCTGCAAATCGTCACCCAAGGCGGTAATGCCCAGCACGCGCCCGCCGGCAGTCACCAGCTTGCCTTCCTTTTGCGCTGTACCGGCATGGTACACGGTAACTCCCGCTCGCTGCCCATCGGTCAGACCGGTGATCTCCAACCCCTTGGGGTAAGACTTGGGATAACCGCCGCTGGCCAAAATTACACAGGCGCAGGCTTTATCACTCCACCGAATGTCCAGCTGGGCCAGCGTACCGGTGTTAATGGCGTCAAAAATATCCATAATATCCGTTTCCAGCCGGGGCAGCACCACCTGGGTCTCCGGGTCGCCGAAACGGCAGTTGTATTCAATCACCTTGGGGCCCTTAGGGGTAAGCATCAAACCAAAGTAGAGGCAGCCTTGGAAGGTGCGCCCTTCGGCATTCATCGCCGCAATGGTGGGAAGGAAGATGGTGTCCATACATTGCTGTGCCACTACTTCCGTATAGTACGGGTTGGGGGACACGGTGCCCATACCGCCGGTATTCAGTCCCTTGTCGCCGTCCAGTGCTCGCTTGTGATCCATGGAGGACACCATAGGCCGCACGCACTTGCCGTCGGTAAAGGCCAGCACAGACACTTCCGGCCCGGTAAGGAACTCCTCCACCACAATATGATTGCCGGAGGCACCGAATACCTTGTCCTCCATAATTTCCTTAACACCGGCCACCGCTTCTTCCAAAGTTTCCGGAATCAGCACGCCCTTGCCCAAAGCCAGACCGTCTGCCTTAATGACAGTGGGGAATTCGTTTTTCTCCGTAATGTATTCAATGGCCGCCCGGGGATCGTCAAATACCCGATACTCGGCGGTGGGAATATGGTACTTTTGCATCAGATCCTTGGAGAACACCTTGGAGCCTTCAATGATAGCTGCGTTGGCTCGAGGGCCAAAAGTGGCAAAGCCAGCCGCGTTCAGGGCATCTACCATACCGGCCACCAGCGGATCGTCCGGGGCCACTACCACCAGGTCTGCCTGAATCTCCTTTGCCAGCGCTACGACGCCGTCTATATCCATCGCCGCCACATTGTGGCACACTGCATCATAGGCAATGCCCCCATTGCCCGGGCAGCAATGCACACTGTCCACTCTGGGTGACTCTTTGATCTTGCGCACCAATGCGTGCTCGCGGCCACCGCCGCCTACCACCAAAACCGTCATATTCTTTGACCTCCAAAAAAGACTTTTAGGAGAACTGCCGTTTTGCCGCCAATTCTCCTGTATTTTCTGTATTTTATTTGTTTTTATTGATAATCCGACTCTCTGCCTTACCGCTCTCCAAATCAATAAAACGGGTAAAGAGGGAAACTTTGTTGTCCTCGTTCAGGCTGTCCCAAATCATTTGAGTAAAGCTGTCCAGGTCGCCGTCCATCTCCACCGGCACCGGCTCGCCCTCAAAGGATGGGATCGGATCGCCGTCGCCCTTGTAGGTGTGGATCAAATGGCCCAGACCGGGCACCGCTGCATACTCAAAGAAGTAACGCAGGCAGGAGTCACCCCGACCCATATTGGACTTTAAGATGGACAGGTTGTAGTCGCCGTTTGGCTTGACAACGCCGCTGATTCTGGGGGTGTAGTTGGGCGCGTCCGGCTCAAACTCCCGGGTAAGCAGCGCGTGGCGATAGCACTTGCCCTCTGCCATAAAGTCATAGATGGTATCCGTCTGGTCACCGTTGGTGACAATGGTCTTGCCGTCCAAGCACAGCACCGGGTTGTAAATGATCAAAGACGGATCCTCCATCTTGCTCTCATCAAAAGCCTTGGTGCGAATGCCGCCACGGTCGTTCTCCTCAAACACACGATTGCGGGAATTGACGCTGCGCCCCATAATAAAATAGGCGATCATTGCCGTTTTCCCGTCCTTGCTGCGACCCAACACGATCCCGCGGCCGGGATAGCTGTTGCCGGACAGCAGGGTTGAAAGCTGTTGTATCTCCATAATAATCACCATAGCCTTTCAGGCTACATACCGTTCATTAAAAATCATTAACACCTTGCTGTAGCCTGACAAGGTGTTCATGGTGATTACAGCCATCTCAAAATTATGCCAAAGGCAAATTTTGAGGGCAATATAATCTGTATAGTGTGATTTTTCACACTATACCTCAATCTAAAATACGGGTCTTGTTGCCCGTAATCTGAATTTTATCTTGGCAAAAGAGTGCCACCGCCTGAGGCAGCAGCTGCCATTCGCACTGCTCCATCACCCGTCGCTGCAAAATCTCCGGGGTGTCCCCCTCCAGCACCGGCACCGCCTTTTGGGCGATGATGGGGCCGGCGTCGCAGTCGGCAGTCACAAAGTGCACCGTAGCGCCGGTAAGCTTGACTCCGCTTTGCAGCACCGCCTCATGCACATGGAGCCCATAATAGCCCTTGCCGCAAAAAGACGGGATCAACGCCGGGTGAATGTTCATCATTTTGCCGGGGAAAGCGTCTACCACCTGTTCATCGAGAATGGTCAGGAACCCGGCATACACCACCAGATCCGCCTGCTCCGCCAGCAGCAGGTCCCGCATGGCAGCAGAGTAAGCATGTACATCCGGGTACGCCTTGCGCTCCAGAACCTTACCGGGAATACCGTGGGCCGCAGCTCGCTCCAGTGCATACACGCCGGGCTTGGAAGCGATCACGCAGGTAATTTGCCCACCGGGGATCTCTCCCCTGTCTTGGGCGTCCAGCAAAGCCTGCAAATTGGTGCCCCCACCGGAAACTAACACGACAATGCGCTTCATACCAGCTCCACGCCTTTCTCGCCGGACTTGATCTGGCCGATGATTGCAGCCTGCTCCCCTGCCTGTTGCAGGATCCGCACGGCCTCGTCCGCCTTCGTGGCGTCTACGGCAATCACCAAACCGGTGCCCATATTAAAGGTATTATACATATCCCGCTCCGGAATGTTGCCTTCTTTGGCGATCAGGTCAAAAATAGGCTTCTTAAAGCACTTGTTCTTCTCAATCACAGCGGTGAAACCATCTTGCAGCATACGGGGCACATTCTCATAGAAGCCGCCGCCGGTAATGTGGCTGATGGCGTGCACCCGCACGCTGTCCATCAGTGCCAGCAGGGGCTTTACATAAATACGGGTGGGCGTCAGCAACTCCTCGCCCAGGCTCTTGCCCAGCTCAGGCACCTGCACATGCAGCCGCTGAGAAGAAATGTTAAACACCTTGCGCACCAAAGAGAAGCCATTAGAATGTACGCCGGAGGAGGCCACGCCGATAAGCGCGTCTCCGGCTTGCAGCTCCTCACCGCTGACCAACTTGCTCTTTTCGCCAACGCCAACAGAGAACCCGGCCAGGTCATACTCGTCCTCCGGATAAAAGCCGGGCATCTCCGCAGTCTCGCCGCCAACCAGAGCGCAGCCGGCCTGCACACAGCCCTCAGCCACACCGGCCACGATCTGCTCAATCTTCTCCGGGTAGTTTTTGCCGCAGGCAATATAATCCAGGAAGAACAGGGGCTTGGCACCAGAGCAAGCCACATCGTTAACGCACATAGCCACACAGTCGATGCCTACGGTGTCGTGCTTATCCATTAAAAAGGCGATCTTCAGCTTGGTGCCTACACCGTCTGTACCGCTAACCAGCACCGGCTCTTTATAGTCGTTCACCGGCAGTTGAAACATACCGCCAAAGCCGCCGATTCCACCCAGCACGCCGGGCACGGTGGTGCGCTTTACATGGGCCTTGATCCGCTCCACAGACTCATAACCGGCGGTCACATCTACACCGGCTGCCGCATAGCTTGCACTAAAACTCTTTTCCATTCTCAGATCTCCTCCAGTTTCTTTTGCAGGTCTGTATCTTTTTGGCGCACAGCAGCGGCCATATCCGCCCGCATTTGCACCAGTTTGTCCATTAAGTCGTCATTGCCCACAGCCAGAATTTCCGCTGCCAGCAGCGCTGCGTTCTTAGCCGCATTGACCCCAACGGTAGCCACCGGAATACCCGGGGGCATCATCACCGTAGCCAGCATGGCGTCCATTCCGTCCAGCACCTTAGCGCTGCACGGAATGCCAATCACCGGCAGCGTGGTGGAAGCGGCCAACACACCGCCCAGGTGCGCCGCCATACCGGCGGCTGCCAGGATCACGCCAAAGCCGTTCTCCCGGGCACTCTCTGCAAAGGCCATAGCCTCCTTTGGGGTACGGTGGGCGCTCATTACATGCACCTCTGTCTCAATGCTCAGCTCCCGCAGCTGCTTAATGGCCGGTGCCACCACCGGCAGATCGCTGTCCGAGCCCATAATGACTGCAACTTTTTTCATAAAACTGTCCTCCGTTTGCGGTGGCGCACCGGGCGCGACACCGGGTATGGCAAGTATTTTTTCGTTTATATTACGGCTATTATACGCTATATGCGGTGCTTTTTCAATAGAAAAATACAAAAACCAACCCGTGTTTCCACAGGTTGGTTTTCTCTGTTAATCGTAAATGCTTTCGTCCAGCTTACCGGCACCGATAAAACCGGCAGCGCCGTCCATATCCGCAGCGGTAATTCGCCCGTCTCCGTTAAAATCCAGCAACCGCTCATACGCGCCATCGCCCCGGTCAATATCGACTGCGTACTGCTGTAAAGTCACCAGATCCCGGGCGTTCACATACCCATCGCCGGTCAAATCATAGGCCATCACCGGCACATCGCCCAAGTCTACGCTCTGTGTAGTGACCGTTACCTGCACCTGGCGGCATAAGTAAAAATCCGCCCCCACGGTCAAGGTATAAGTACCCGGCGCCACGGCAATAGAAAATGTGCCGTCCTCGCCGGTTCGCACGCTCTCATCGCCCAACTCTATCGTCGTGCCCACCAGCAGATAATTGTGGGGGTGACTGCCGTCCGTGCTCTCCATTGCCACCGCACGCCCGGTAATGGTGTAGCTAAGCGCCGGTTGATAATTCCCATCATAGCTGCTGCCGCAGCGCCGGCAGGTGTAGCGGGTGTAGCCCGCCTCCGTTGTCGTCGGCGGGATCACCACGGCGGTATAATCGTGCCCCAACGCCGGGGTACTGATGGTGTCGGACAAATGCGCTCTGCACCGGGTGCAATAATCATAAGTATAACCCGGCAAAGTGCATGTGGGCTCAACTCGGTGGGTGGCAGGCGCCGTATGCCCCAGCTTGGCAATCGGGGTGGCATAGCTGTCACCGCAAGTGCAGGTATAAAGGATTTGGCCGTCTGCCACGCAAGTGGGTTCTGTGCGTTGGGCGGTGTACACATGGGTGTGTACTTGCACCGGCACAGCAGCCGTTTGGTCACCCCAGGTCAGTGTGGCGGTGTATGTGCCCTCTGTCCAGTGATGGGCAACCTGATCGTCCGTCAAAGAAAAGACATGGCCGTTATAGTTTTCCTCTGTCAGCGGCAGGGTCACCTGGTCCCCGGTATCATAAGTGATGGTAATTTGCAACCGATCGGTAAAGGCGTTCAGGTCAAAGTAAGCATAGGTCTGCCCATCGCTGTCCGTGCGCGCCGTGCTATCCACACCGGTGACCAGCACCTGATCTGCCGGGAATGCGGCAGAAAAGCCGATCACTTTACCCGGATACAAATACGCCGTGTATGCCCCCAGGCTGTGGTTATTGGTCACTTGAAAATAATAGGTCTCCCCTGCCTGCAAAGTACAGGTGAGATCAAAATTCAGATCATAAAGGGAACGGTCGTCGCTGCTTTGCCCCAGATCCGTCTTGCTGCCGTCGCATAGGCGCACCACCGTATCCACACTGCCCATGGAGTAAAAATGGTAAGTACCGGTAGCAGTAGGGGTATAGCGATACCAATCTGTACCGCTGTAGGATTGAAATGTATTGCCAAAGATGGTGCCTTGGGTCAGCTCCAGCGCCGGATCAAAGGTAATCTGTGCCGCTGCGTCCGCATAATGCTGGGCAGTGGTGCCGGTCAGTCCCCGCAGAGTAAAAGCAGTCATGGGGCGGCCGTCCTCATCCTGGTACCCAACCGCGTACTGACCAAAGCCGGTGCCCACCGGGAACTGGGCAGCGGTCAGCGCCTTGCAGTCAATAAAGGCACAGGCGCCCAGCTGCAAACTGCCGGCCATATTGTCAAACTGAATATCC
>ENA-OPCD01001652-OPCD01001652.1-human-gut-metagenome-genome-assembly--contig:-NODE-1652-length-16866-cov-4.462078_pt1 | contig 16866 bp, 10 predicted proteins | sample MGYA00241560_ERZ501471 | MGnify/ENA primary metagenome ERZ501471 (study PRJEB25962, sample SAMEA2042578) | human gut metagenome | biome: human gut; feature: human-associated habitat; material: faeces...
AACATATCCTAATTTAAAACTATATATATTTGATGATTGTATAAAAAAAAGGTGTAATTTAGATTTATTTGAAAAATATATCACAAATTTTTCCTATGAGGTTTTGCCATATTGTGAAGAAAATTTAAATTACATGGGGGCTTTTGAAAAATTGGTGCAAAGATCAGATGGTGAATATATTGCTTTTTGTGATCAAGATGATATATGGATGGATGATAAAGTTGAAAAGTGTGTCGCATATATGAATGAAAAGAATATCGACTTAGTTGTTACGGATAAACAAATAATTGATGAAAATGACAACGTCACTTGCAGTAGCGTTAGAAAACATAGCAATAAAAACTATGATAATTGGAATACTTACGATGATATAACTAAATATAATATCTTTGTTACTTATGCAGTAGGAATGAGTATTATAATGAAAGCTAGCTTTGCAAAAAAGTCTTTACCATTTTCAAAATACACAGGTCATGATAAATGGGTATTGGCGTGTACTTCTACAGAAGGAAAAGTAGGGTACTTAAATTTACCTTTAGTTCAATATAGAAGACATGGGAAAAATGTTAGTGGTGTATTAGTTGGAATAGAGACAAAGGAAGATTATATCAATCAGAGAATAATGCCTGATTTAAAAATGATTGAAGATTTTAAACAAAAATATCCTAATCACAAAGATTTAAATGAAATTGAGAAATTTGCTAATGCTAGAAGAACAGGTAATATAAAAACCTTATTTAAATTGAGATATCTTGCACCTGACATTGCAAAATTTGATATTGTGACAGCTCTTTTACCCAAAAAGTTATTTTCATTTATGGTAAAAATTGCCCAAAAAATAAGTTAAAAGGATGAAAGAAACAGATATTGGAAAATGAAGAAATATTTGCTAGTATTATTGTAATGTGTTTTAAGAATAAAGAGTTACTTGAAAATATTGTTTGTTTAGTTTTGAATCAACTGTTCAAATCTTATGAATTATTATAAGTGATGATTGTATATCAAATTTAAATAGATTATTTTTTGGGACTGTTTCAAATAATTAGAACAAAAATAAATAGATCTTACAATCTATTATAAAAAATAGAAGCTCATTGATTATAGAATTAATAAATTTAATAGTATTTTTTCAAATATTGAGTATTTTGATGTGATAATAATGTTAATATATAATAGTATAAGAAAAATGGATAAAGAGGTGGAAAAATGCAAGTAATAAAATATATGTTTCAACCACATGGTGATGATAGAGGACAACTTGTTGCTCTAGAAGAATTTAAAGATATACCTTTTAAAATTAAGCGAGTGTACTATATGTATGATACAGGAGAAGGAGTCCGTAGAGGATATCATGCACATAAAAACTTAGAACAAATTTTAATTTGTATACATGGAACTTGTAAAATATTATTAGATAATGGTAAGGAAAAAAAAGTTGTACCATTAGAAAAACCATATGAAGGATTGTATGTGGCTAATAATATGTGGAGAGAAATGTTTGATTTTTCTCCTGATGCAGTATTGCTAGTATTGGCTTCAGAAGCATATGATGAAAGTGATTATATTAGAAACTATGATGATTTTTTAGAATTTATTAAGGAGAGTGAATAGAATGAAAATACCTTTTGCAACATTTAAACCAATGCATGATGAAATAAGAAAAGATTTAGATCAAGCATATAATAAAGTAATTGATAGTAATTATTTTATTCAAGGAAAAGAATGCGAATTATTTGAAAAAGAGTTTGCAGATTATTGTAATGCTAAATATTGTGTAGGTGTAGCAACTGGATTAGATGCATTATATTTAATTTTAAGAGCGATGAATATAGGTAATGGAGATGAAGTGATCGTTCCATCAAATACATATATTGCAACAGCTTTAGCTGTTTCATATTGTGGAGCAACACCTATATTTGTAGAACCAGAATTAGAAACTTATAATATTAATCCAGCTTTAATAGAAGAAAAAATAACAGATCAAACAAAAGCAATTATAGCTGTTCACTTACAAGGAAGACCTGCAGATATGGATGCAGTTAATGAAATTGCTAAAAAACACAATTTATATGTTATTGAAGATGCAGCTCAAGCACATGGAACAGAATATAAAGGTCAAAAAGTAGGTACTTTATCAGATGCAGCTGGGTTTAGTTTTTATCCAGGTAAGAACCTAGGCGCTTTAGGTGATGGAGGAGCAGTTGTTACAAACAATAAAGAAATTGCTGATAAAGTTAGAGCTTTAGGTAATTATGGTTCAGATTACAAATATCATCATATTTATAAAGGAACTAATAGTCGTTTAGATGAAATTCAATCAGCATTTTTACGTTGTAAATTACCACATTTAGATAAATGGAATGAATATAGAAGAAATGTAGCAAATAAATATTTTGAAGGAATAAAAAATCCATTAATTAAATTACCATTAAAAGATAGTGAAGATTATAGACATATTTATCATGTATTTGTCATTAGATGTGCTAAAAGAGATGAATTAGAAAAATATTTAAATGAAAATGGGATTGGGACTGTAAAACACTATCCTATACCAATGCATTTACAAGAAGCATATAAAGATTTAAATATCAAAGAAGGAAGTTTACCAATTGCAGAAGAAATTAGTAAAACTGTTTTAAGTATTCCAATGTACTATGGAATGACAGATGAAGAAGTGAATTATGTTATTGATAAACTAAATGCGTTTAAATAATGAGAGGATAATTATGATTACATTAAGAAAACTTCAATTAAAAGATGTTCCATTAATGCTAGAATGGATGCATGATGAAGAAGCAAAACATATTTTTCAAAATAATTTTGCTGAAATAGATGATGTTGCAGCAAAAAAGTTCGTAGAAAATTCTTTTAGAGAAGATCAGCAACATTTTGCAATTGTTGATGATCAAGATGATGAATATTTAGGTACAATTTCTCTAAAAAATATTGATTTAAAAAATAAAAATGCTGAATATGCAATTAGCACAAGAAAAAAAGCAAGAGGAACAGGTGCCAATCAAAAAGCAACGGAATCATTATTAAAATATGGTTTTGATAAGTTACAATTGCATAGAATTTATTTAAATGTATTATCATCTAATAAAAGAGCAATTTCTTTTTATAAAAAATGCGGATTTATTTATGAAGGAAAATTTAAAGATCATTTATTTATTGATGATAGATATCAAGATTTAGAATGGTATGCTATATGTAAAAAATAAGAGTATGATATGTATGAAAAAGTTGATTCATAATGTCTATGCATATCTAAAAGAAGAAAATATATAATAAAGTATTGAAATTATTAAAAAATTAAGATTGTTCAAATATTATATTGTATGTTTATGATGATTGTGTAATTGAAAAATAAGTATAGATATCATAAAAATATATTACTCATATTGATTTGTGCAGGTGTTGAAGGAGATTTTTTGTTAGCTTATTAAAGAAAATAGCATAAAAATACACAAGCAGTGAAATAAAAATAAGGGATTATTTGCTTTCACTGCTTTCTTTATATATAATTGCTTTGAAAAAAGGAGAGTTTAAATGGTTAAATCAATAATATCGAAATATAAAAATGTTCCTGTTGAAGTGAAAGCTTCTATTTATTATACAATTTGTAGTATTGTACAAAAGTGTATTGTTTTAATAACGTTACCCATTTTTACAAGATTAATGACAACTCAGCAATATGGGCAGTATAGTATCTATCAATCATGGATGAATATCGTAGCTATTTTTGCTACTTTGAACTTACAATATGGGTCATTTGATACAGCTATGATTAAATTTGAAAATGATCGAGATAGATACATATCTTCTATCCAAGGGATTGTTTCAGTTTTAACATTAATAACTTTAATTATATACATCATAGCTCCAGTATTTTGGAATGATTTATTGGAATTACCATCAATACTTGTTCTTGCAATGATTGTTGAAATATTGATGAGTACAGTCTTAACTTTTTGGACAAATAAACAACGTTTTATGTATAAATATAAACCAATGATTATTGTAACTCTTATCATATCAGTCGCATCTCCTTTAATAGGGTTGGTTGGTGTACTTTTATTTGAAGAAAAGGGAATAGCACGTATTTTAGGAAATACTGCAGTATATCTATGTATTGGTTTAATTATATACATTTATCAATTATATAAAGGGAAGGCTTTATATGATAAAAAATATTGGACATATGCTTTAAAATTTAATATACCTCTTATACCATATTATTTATCACAAATGATATTTAATCAATCTGATCGAATAATGATTAGTAGAATGTCTGGCCAAACAAATGCAGCATTATATAGTGTTGCTTATCAATTCGCGGTTGTCTTAGTTTTTGTTATTAACTCTATCAATAGTTCATTTGTTCCTTGGACATACAGAAGTATTAAAGATAAAAAATATAATATGATAAAAAAAGTAACAAATATTATTATAATATTTATTGCTACAATGTTGATTGTACTTATTTTATTTGGCCCTGAAGCTATTGCTATCTTAGGGGGAAGTAAATATAAAGATGCTATTTGGGTCGTTCCTCCAGTAGCAGGAAGTTTATTATTCTTATTTTTATCACAATTATGTATAAATGTAATGTTCTATTTTGAAGAAAATAGTTATCTTGTTAAAGGATCTATATTAAGTGCTGTTTTAAATATTGTTTTGAATTTCTTACTTATTCCTGTTTTTGGATACGTTGTAGCTGGGTATACAACTTTATTTTCCTATATTGTTTTTTGGTTGAGTAATCTATATTATATGAATAAATCATGTAAAGATAAAATAGAAGATTATAGATATGATACATTGTTTGATTGGAAAAAAATATTTATTATTGCTACTGCTTTCACGATTTTAATTATTTTATTGACATTTACATATTATACAATTTGGTTAAGAATTATATTTGTAGGTATAATAGGAATTATTGTTTTATTAAATAGAAATAAAATAATAGAATATTTTAAATTAATAAAAGGATAAGATGAATATGGATAAGACAAAGTTAACGTATAAAGTTGCTAGAAAAATATATGATTCATACCGCTTTTTAGTAGCCGATTTTAAAATAAAAAATTTAAAAAAAGTAACAAACACTAAAAAAAAGATAGTATTTATTTCACAAATGTCTAATTTGTGGATCAATGTAGATGATTTATATAATCAATTATCTAATGATGATCAGTTTGAAACATATGTTTTAATGATTCCAGAGTTTGATTATTCAAAAAAAGAATTTGATATCCAAACAATGAATACAAAGATTTATGATTTTCATAAAAATCATAATCATCAAAATACAATTAAAGCTTTTGATCAAGGAAAATGGTTTGATTTAAAAAATATTAATCCAGACTATGTTTTTTATGAAAGACCTTATAGTTCTTACTTACCAATGGAATATAAAATATCTACAGTTTCAAAATATACAAAAACATGTTATTTACCTTATGGATATGAAATGATGAACTATATTTTTGATACTTCACTTAATGTGGATTTCTTTAGATATTTGCATATCTTTTTTGCGGATAGTTATGTTACAGAATCTTTTAATAAAAAAAGAGCACCTTTATCTCATCGATTAGGATTAAGAAAAACGATATTAACAGGACATCCTATATTTAATGCTTTTAATAAAGCACAAAGTGAAGATAATCTATTTTGGGATAATGATGATCAACATTTTAAGATTATATGGGCTCCTAGATGGACAATAGATACGCAATTGGGAGGAAGTAATTTTTTAACTTATAAAGATAATATAGTTGATTATGTTGAAAAAGATAAGAAAAGAAGTCTTGTTTTTAGACCTCATCCACTTACATTTAAAAATTTTATATCTTTAGGTTTGATTACATCCGATGAAGTAGATGAATATTTAAGTAAGTTCCAAAATAATGAACAGTTATATTATGATCAAACATCAGAATATTTTACAACATTTTGGCATTCAGATGTTTTTGTAGGAGATATTTCATCAATTATACCTTGTTATTTTTTAACGGGTAAACCTATTATTTATTGTCATACTGATGCTGTGGATGATAATGATATTATGAAAAAAATATTTAGTGTATCTTATAATGCTTATAGTTTTGAAGATGTAGAAAAAATTCTTTTGGACTTACAAAATGGAATAGATCCATTAAAAGAAAAAAGATTAAAATTAAAAGATGAATTATTTGAAGATAAATATGTAAAATATGTAACTCAAAATATAATTAAAGTTTTAAAAGATAATTAAGAAAGGAAAAATACATGAATATAGAAGCAACAATCATTGTAATGGTCTATAAAAATTTAGATCAAGTAAGACAAACATTAGATTCTATAAAAAAGCAAACATATTCAAATTATGAAGTTATTGTAAGTGATGATGGTTCACCTAATTATACGCAAGAAGACTTTGATAAAATCACTGAACAGTATAAAAATGAATTTACGTACTTTAAACTTATAAATAACGGAATTAATAGAGGAACTGTCAAACATTTTAATAGTTTGATTAAACAGGCAAAAGGAACAATCATTTGTCCTTTATCAAGTGGAGATCAATTTTATAATGAAAATTCTCTACAAGAAATTATGAATGCTTTTGATCAAGAAGATAAACTTATATATACTTCGAAAAGAATGATCAAAAAAGAAAATAGTATAGAATATTATCCAAGTTTATATCAGGTTTCTTTATTAGATCAATCAAATCATTTTTTTGAATATATTATGAAATACGGTAATTTTGTATCGGGGGCTTCTACTTATTATAAAAAAGAAATTTTTGATAAATATGGATTGTTTGATGAAAAATATAAGTTATTAGGAGATTATCCATTCTATGTTAATCTTGCATTTAATAACGAAAAAATTGGATATATTGATTATCCAACAATTCAATATGAATTAGGAGGTATTTCTACAGCAAGTAATAGAAATCCTTTATTAGATCAAGATTATGTAACTTTATTTAAAGATGTTTTATCTCAAAAAGATATACATTTATCACATATGACAAAAAGAGCTTTAAACTATAGAATAGATAAAATTACAAAAAAAAATAATTCTTTTTTAGTTCAACTATTGTATATAGATGTTGTTATAATGCTTTGTTTAAATAAAGCAGGAATTATTAAGGGGGAAATGTGGGAAATTATGAGTAAATTAAAAAAACAATTTATATCTAATATACCATATTATGTATTATTCTTTATTTTATTATTTATACATATTCAATTGAATGTAAGTACAGGTGATGATGTAAATTTTGCAATTCGAGCAAAATCAATGACTTTTACAGATTTTAATATATATAAATACTATAATTGGTCTTCTAGGCAATTGATAGAAAGTGTACTTTATTTTATTTCAGTTCATAGTCATGTTTGGATGCTTTTAAACTCATTAGTTATTACAATTATAGCTAAATTAATAGAAGCAATATTTTGTAATCATACAATAAAAATGAAAATACTTTGTTGTATTGGAACACTTATCTATCCCTTGATTGATATGTCTTCTGCTGGTTGGATGGCCACAACAATTAATTATTATTGGCCATTAGGCGCTATTTTAATAAATTTATATTATTTAAAAAAAGCAAATAATCTTATTAAATTGAAATGGTATGAATATATTATTAGTTCTATAGCCTTATTATTTGCCGCAAATCAAGAACAAGGTTTTGCAATTTTGTTAGGAACTTATTTCTTCTATATAATTTACTGCTTTATCAATAAAAGGAAAATTAGTTTTTTTGTAATTTTAAATATTGTTTTAATCATTGCATCAGGAACATATATCTTTACGTGTCCTGGAAATTGGGTGAGAAAGAAACAAGAAGTTAAAAATTGGTTCCCAGATTTTGGAACATTATCCTTTTTTAGAAAAATTGAAATAGGAATTTCTTCAACTGTTTATCCTATTTTATTTAAAAATAATGTACCAATGTTATTTTTATCATCAACACTTTTAATAATTATTAATACTTTTAAAAATAGTTTAGTGAAAGCAAGTACAATGATTATTTTTGTAATGACATTAGTTTTTGGTGTTTTAGGAAAATATTTAGTAGACTTATATCCAAATATTTCTTTTCTATATTCTATATTAGGGAAATACGGTATTTTAAGTTTAAGTAATTTAAAATCATTTTTTCCATATATTATGTTTTTAATAGAATTTATTGCATTATTAATCATCATATTATTTTTAATTAAAGATAATAGAAAAAATATAGATATTTTTATTATCTTATTAATTGGCTTTGGATCAAGATTTATGCTTTGCTTTTCGCCAACTGTTTGGGTTTCAGGAAATAGAACCGCTCTATTTTTCTATTTTTCAATGATTATAGCAAGCTGTTTATTAATTTCTAGATATCATCATAGAATAAAAAATTTAGATTATTTTATGGCTATATTTGGAGTTTTTGCTTTTTGTAATATTATTAATTGTTTAGTTTAATAAAGCTAGAAGTAATTTGAGAATATCAAATTATTTCTAGCTTTTATTTATTAGTTATATTGTTTAGAGTTTTTTTTGATGATAAAATGAATACAAGGGAGGTTTGAGCAATGAAAGGTTATTTGAAGAAAGGAATAGCATGTTTCATTTTTCTATTTTCAATTTCAATGAGTCTATCATTTGTTTCGGCATTAGAGAGAAATGATGAAGTAAAGATGAATGATGTTGTTGAAGTAAAAAATGGACTTTATAAAGAAAACGGGAAAGTTTATTTTTATGAAAATGATGTAGCAATTACAGGTATTGTTAATGATAATGGAACTTTTTACTATGTAAATGCAGATGGAAATGTTAAAACAGGATGGGTAAATGATCAAAATCACTGGTATTTTGTAAATAATGATGCTACTTGTAAACAAGGATGGTATAAATATTACGGTAAATGGTATTATCTAGATGCTAATGATGAAACATATCCATCATCAGCAATAACAAATCAAGTAAAAGAAATTGATGGAATCAAATATCATTTTGATGAAAATGGTGCTATTAAAACAGGTTGGATAAATGATGATAATCATTGGTATTTCTATGATGGAAATGCAAGTTTAGTAAGTGGATGGTATAAATACTATGGTAAATGGTATTATTTAGATGCTAATGATGAAGCATATCCGTATGCTGCCATTACTAATCAAGTAAGAGAAATCAATGGTGTTAAATATACTTTTGATGAAAATGGTGCTATTAAAACAGGCTGGATGTTAGATGGTAATGATTGGCATTACTATGATCAAAATGGAAATAAATGCACAGGTTGGGTTTATGTTAAAAATCAATGGTATTTATTAAACGATGCAGGTGTCATGCAAACCGGATGGCAAAGAGTTTCTGGTAAATGGTATTATTTAGATGAATCAGGTCAAGGGTATATGTACACGGGTTGGCTTGATTTGAATGGTCAATGGTATTACCTAAATGCGTATGGTAGTATGTTAACAGGCTGGATAAATGTAAAAGGAACTTGGTATTATATGGATGCAAGTGGGGCAATGTGCACAGGTTGGAAGCAAATTGCTGGAACTTGGTATTATTTACATTCAGGTGGAAATATGGCTATTGGATGGTTGAAAGATAACAATCAATGGTATTATTTAAATTCATCTGGAGCAATGTTACATGATACGTATTTTGAAGCATTTTATTTTACTTCTAGTGGGGCTTTAAGAAGCGATAGTGTTTATGATTCAATGACAAGTAGAGCAAGCGGATACAGTAGTGCTACTAATTATTTGATTTTAGTTGATACAGCTAATTGTCGAGTAGCTATTTATCAAGGTTCTGTAAATAATTGGAACAATATTCATTATTATAGTTGTGCCCCAGGTAAAGCTTCAACACCTACAGTTAAAGGTGAATTTACAGTTGGAATAAGAGGATATTATTTTGACTCAGGATCATCTAGATGTTTCTGGTATACACAATTTAAAGGAAACTATTTATTCCATAGTACTCTTTATAATAAAAATGGTACAATTCAAGATAATAGAACAGGAATTCCATTATCACATGGTTGTGTAAGACTTGAAATACAATATGCTAAATGGATTTATGATAATATTCCTTCAGGAACAAAAGTAGTAGTATATTAATGTGAATTTGATGAGGATACTTAGAGTATCCTCGTTTTTTTTATATATTCTTGAAAAGAAATGGCTTACATGGTTAAATGAATATAAGGAGGGAAATCATGAAAAAGAAATTATTTATTGTATCACTTGTTCTTTCAATGTGTTTTTCTATGTTAAGTATAGTCAATGTACAAGCAAAAGAAACAATTAGAGAAGATCATTATGTAAATCCTATTTATAAAGATGTAAAAAGTAGTGTTGTTCATCATGATATTCAAACATATAGTTTAGAAGATGTTGAATATACAAGTGATCAAGAAAAACTTGTAAAGATATTTAGAGAAAAATTAATTAATAGAGAAAGTAATATTGTTCTTTATTATCATTGTGATGAAGAAATTACACAAGAATTTTTTTCTAATTTAGTACATCAGTTGTTTCAAAAGGCCATCAAACATACTGGTAATGGAAAAGAAGGAGACTATCTTAAATGGCACTGTCAAGGGTGGACAGTAAAAGCATCCATATCTGTAAATTCTAATAAGGGATATGATTTAAATATTTTTTATGATGTATCTTATTTATCTAGTTTAGAACAGGAAGAAAAAGTAGATGAAGAAGTCTCTAATTTATTGAAGTCATTAGATTTATCAAATAAGACAGACTATCAAAAAGTAAAAGCAATCTATGATTATATATGTTCAAATGTTACATATGATCATGATAACTTAAATGATAAATCCTATTCATTAAAATATACAGCTTATGCAGCTTTGATCAATAAAACAGCAGTATGCCAAGGATATGCATCGTTATTTTATCGCTTAGCATTAGATGCAGGTGTAGATACAAGAGTTATTTCAGGTGAAGCAGGGGGACCACATGCTTGGAATATCGTTAAATTAAATGGTAAATATTATAATCTTGATAGTACATGGGATGCAGGAAGAAGTACATATGCTTATTTCTTAAAAAATACAAATGATTTTGATGATCATGTAAGAGATAATGACTATCAATCAAATGAGTTTATTGAAGAATATCCAATGTGGGATGAATCTTATACAGAAATTGATTGTAATAAATATGGTCATAATTATAGTGAACCTATATATAAGTGGTCTGTAGATAATATGACAGTCACAGCTCAAAGAGTATGTGCAAATAATTATGAACATGTTGAAGAAGAAACCGTTACAGCTCAAAAAATTGTTAAAGATCCAACATGTACAGAAAATGGAATAATTACTTATATAGCTAATTTCAAAAATAATGCATTTAAGCCACAAACAAAAATAGTAGATGACAAAAAAGCAACAGGGCATAAAGTAGTTGTTGATCAAGGTAAAAAAGCAACATGTACAGAAGATGGATTAACAGAAGGAAAACATTGTTCTGTATGTAAAGAAGTCATCAAAAAACAAGAAGTGATTCCAGCAACAGGGCATAAAGTAGTTGTTGATCAAGCTAAGGAAGCAACATGTACAAATACAGGTTTAACAGAAGGAATACATTGTTCAATATGTAATAAGATTATTAAAAAACAAGGAATCATTCCAGCTTTAGGACATGATTTTAAAGATGGAGTATGTACAAGATGTCATAATCAACTAAAAGGACAATGGAAACAATCAGGGAACAAATGGTGGTATCAATATGAAGATGGAACATATCCAAAAAATGAATTCATTACAATAGATAATAAACTCTATAGATTTGATCAATATGGATATATGCAAACAGGATGGTTCAGGGTCAATAATGAAGATTACTATGCTACATCTAGTGGAGCTATCAAAGCACAATGGGTAGGATCAGGAAATAACTGGTACTATGTAGACGCTGATGGAAAAATGGTAACAGGATTCCAAACAATTTCAGGATCAAAATATTACTTTGAAACAAACGGACTTATGAAAAAAGGATGGTTCAAAGTCAATGGAACAGATTACTACGCATCAACAAGTGGAGAAATCAAAGCCCAATGGGTAGGATCAGGAAACAACTGGTACTATGTAGATGCAGATGGAAAAATGGTAACAGGATTCCAAACAATTGCAGGAGCTAAATACTACTTTGCAAGTAGTGGATTAATGCAAACAGGATGGTTCAAAATCAATGGAGCAGATTACTATGCAACATCTAGTGGAGCAATTACAGCCCAATGGGTAGGATCAGGAAATACTTGGTACTATGTAGACGCAGATGGAAAAATGGTAACAGGATTCCAAACGATTGCAGGAGCTAAATATTACTTTGCAAATAGTGGATTAATGCAAACAGGATGGTTTAAAATCAATGGTGAATATTACTATGCAGCTTCAAGTGGCGTAATTAGTGCCCAATGGGTAAAATCAGGAAATAACTGGTATTATGTTGACGCTAATGGAAAGATGGTTACAGGAGTTTATAAAATCAATACAGTAGTTTATCGTTTTGATGCTAATGGTGTTTGGCTAGGATAATTTAATTCATTACAATTTAGTAGAAAGCAGCTCAGAAATATTTATTATATTATTTTTGAGCTGTTATATTTATAATTCAAGATATGAATGATTTATTGTTGTAAAGGTTAATTTAATATATACTTATTATGTATATATTTAATAGAAAGGAATTTTTTATACAAAAAGATTTGTGTAAAAAAGTAGTAGAAATTTAAATGGTAGAAACAAGTGTTATTATGGCAACTTATAAAGAAAGCATAGAATGTTTAAAACAGTCCATAGAATCAATTATTAATCAAACATATAATGATTTTGAATTTATTATTATTTTAGATAATCCAGATAATAAAGAACATATAGCATTTATAAATGATTATGTATGTAAGGATGAACGTATTAAATTCTATATAAATGATAAAAATATGGGGCTAACAAATACTTTAAATAGAGGACTTGAACTTGCTGAAGGAAAATATATTTGTAGAATGGATGCAGATGATATTTCTGAATTATATAGAATGGAACATCAAAAGAAGTATTTGGAAGAAAATGATTTTGATTTAATAGGTGGAATTTCACAAATGATCGATGAGGATGGAAATACTATTTATTCAATAAAAAAAGTTCCAACTGATTTTAAAAAGATAAAAAAATGTATTAAATATAATCAAGTTATTTCTCATCCAACATGGTTTGGTAAAAAAGAAGTATTTGATAAGTTAAATGGCTATAGAAATATGCCACTTTGTGAAGACTATGACTTTACATTAAGAGCAATACTTCAAGGATTTAAAATTTCTAATGTGAATGAATGTGTTTTAAAATATAGAATGACAAAGGATAGTATATCAAGATCAAATTTATTTGAACAATATTTATTTGCTAGATACATTACTAAACAATATAGTGAAGGAAAAGTAAGTGAAGTAGAAGAAGCTAAGGCGTATGTAAAGAAGAATTTAAGTGATAAAAATGCAAAGCATTATTTAAAAGGAAATGAGAGATTTAATAATGCATTAAATAACTTAGAAGAGAAACAATATATTCAATTTATAGCAAATGGTATTGCATTACTTTTTACTTCTAAATATTATCTTGATAAAATATTTAGATTTGTAATGGTTTATTTAAACTCATAATATATTAGTAGAATATTGATTAAAAAATTGGGTAGTAATACAAAAAAGTATTACTACTTTTTTTGTATTTGAGTAGATAAAAGGGTTGTTTGGTTTGAAAATATATAAACGAATATTTATGTGTAATATACTGTAGATAGGGAGGAAAGAACATAAGAAAAGTATTTTTAAAAGTAATGTGTATTACTATGTTATCTCTAGTTATGTCAATAACTATGTTATCATCAGTAAGCGCAAAAGAAGCGAGTATTGAATATCAGGGAGTATGGACTGATTATGCAGCTAAGGAATATGCTGCTGGTGATGGAACAAAGGAATCTCCATATTTAATTAAAGATGCTTCTGAATTAGCTTTATTAGCAAAAAATGTTAATGAAAAGGAAGAAAAAGATAAATATTATGAATTAATTTCTGATATTGATTTATCTGGACATTTTTGAAATCCAATTGGGGATGTAAAAAGAAAGCTAAATGTTTTTTATGGTGGAAATTATTTCTATGGCGTATTTGAAGGAAATAATCATACCATTAAAAATCTAAACATTATACAGAATAATCCTAATGATGATAATTACTATTATGGATTATTTGTGTGGAATTCTGGAACAATTCAGAATTTAAATATAATAAACGCTAATATTGATTGTGATAGAGTTTCATATATTGGTGGAATTGCTAGTGTAAATGAAGGAAATATTAATCAGTGTTCGTTTGATGGCTCTGTTAGTGTAAGTAATGATGTAGGAGATATTGCTGGAATAGTAGGAAGACAAGTGAATGGCAGAACAGTAAATCATTGCAAAAATAAAGCACAGATAAAGGCAACAACTCAAGATTGTGATTATCTTGGAGGTATTTTAGGATTTAATGAAGACGGATATATTAAAGACTGTGTAAATGAAGGAGAGATTATTGGAAATAATCAAATTGGAGGAATTGCCGGAGAAAATGATGGATTTGATGGACATGGCTATATAGAACGATGTATAAATTTAGGTAACATTAAGGGAAACGAGATTGTTGGAGGAATTACTGGAGAAAATCATAGAACAGCATCTATAATAAATTGTGAAAATATAGGGCATATAACAGGAAATGAGTATGCTGGAGGAATTTCAGGTGCTGCTGGCGTATTAGAAAAAGACAAAAAAGAAATAAGATATTGTATTAATATAGGAAAAATAGAATGTAATTCATATGGAAATGCAATTGTAGGAGCACTATATGCAGCATCTAGTGGTGTAATTACAGCTCAATGGGTAAAATCAGGAAATAACTGGTATTATGTAGACGTTGAAGGTAAGATGGTCACAGGAGATTATGAAATTAATGGAGTAGTTAATCATTTTGATGCTAATGGTGTTTGGATCAATTAAAAATTTAACCAGAAGACAGAGAATATCTGCTTCTGGTTTTCTATTTTTTATAGATTATAACTAGTTTATTTTTTTGTATTTGTTATAATGTCAATTGTAAGACAAGAGGGGGATTGTATGAAAAAAGGTAAATTATTAAATATTGCTTTATCAATAGCGTTTATTAATATTTTATTTGTATGTTTTTCGATTATAAATGTTAATGCGGAAGAAGATACAGATACATTAAATACAAGTGATGGGTCGACTGTAATGGAATCTGGTTGGACGAATAAAGAGAATCAATGGTATTATTATGATCATGGTGAAAAGAAAACAGGATGGTTACATACGGATTATTGGTACTATTTAGATCAAGATGGAAAAATGGTGACAGGGTTAGCTTCTGTAGGAAATCAACAATATTACTTTAATCAAACAGGGGCCATGCAAACAGGATGGATCCAAGCAGATGGAACATACTATTATGCAAATAATAGTGGATATATTCAAAAAGGTTGGTTGCATAAAGGGCCTTGGTATTATTTAGACCAAGATGGAAAAATGGTCACAGGGTTAGCTTCTGTAGGAAATCAACAATATTATTTTGACCAATCAGGAGCTATGCAAACAGGATGGATCCAAGCAGATGAAACATACTATTATGCAAATAATAGTGGCTATATTCAAACAGGATGGTTGCATAAAGGATCATGGTATTATTTGGACCAAGATGGAAAAATGGTTGTAGGTGATTATTATATCAATGATCAATATTACTATTTTAATTCTAATGGAGATTTGCAATTAGGTTGGTATTATAGAGATAATCAATATTATTATCTTGATTCTAATGCGGTTCTTGTTAAAGGATGGAATAAGATTACTAACAAATGGTATTATTTTAATGATCAAGGAATTATGCAAACGGGTTGGCAATTGATTAATAATCAATGGTTCTATTTAAATGCTTCTGGTGATATGCAAACAGGATGGTTAAAATCAGGTAATAAATGGTATTATTTAAATAAGAGTGGTGTCATGGTTACTGGTTGGGCACAAATTGGATGGAAATGGTATTATTTTAATGAAGATGGTGCAGCTGTTAAAGATGATGTAGTTATTGATGGTAAAACATATACATTTAGAGATGATTATTCATGGATTTCAAATTGTACGAGAAAAGAGTTTGTAGAAAGAGCTAAAAGATATTTGGGATGTAATGAAAAAGATGGATCATTTAAGAAAATTATTGATTCTTATAATAAACTAGATCCATTACCTAGAGGTTATAAAGTAAAATATACAGATTCTTGGTGTATGACTTTTGTTTCAGCTATGGTGAGAGAATGTAATTTACTTGACATTATCCCAGTTGAATGTTCATGTGGTAAAGCAGTTGAAAAAGCTCAAGCAATGGGAATTTGGCAAGAAAATGATGCTTATGTTCCTCAAATTGGTGATATTATTATGTATGATTGGGATGATAATGGAAATGGTGATAATACAGGATGGCCTGATCATGTAGGTATTGTTGCTGAAGTGAATGGAAATACTTTTAAAGTTATTGAAGGAAATAAAAATGATGCTGTTGAATATAGAACAATGACTGTAAATGATAAATTTATAAGAGGATATATTACACCTAAGTTTTTATCATAGAAGAAGGGCGCTCTAAATAATCGAGTGCTTTAGCGAAATTCGCTCTAAATTATTAAGGGGGATATTGATGTGGAATCAGTATTCCCTCTAAAATATTCTGTGCTTTTTTAAGAGGAAAATTAGGATGATGTCTGGTCCTGGTTTTCCTCCTTTT
>ENA-OPCD01001666-OPCD01001666.1-human-gut-metagenome-genome-assembly--contig:-NODE-1666-length-16792-cov-2.979984_pt1 | contig 16792 bp, 11 predicted proteins | sample MGYA00241560_ERZ501471 | MGnify/ENA primary metagenome ERZ501471 (study PRJEB25962, sample SAMEA2042578) | human gut metagenome | biome: human gut; feature: human-associated habitat; material: faeces...
GTCGCGACGCCCGCCGATCACATCGCCGGTCTGTAAGGAGGTCCTATCATGAGCGAAACCAATAACTCGAACGAGGTCGTCGTCAGCATCAAGAACCTCCAGAAGGCCTTTGGCGATAACGTGGTCCTGCGCGATATCGATCTGGATGTGCACAAGGGTGAGGTCGTTGTGGTCCTGGGCCCCTCGGGTTCGGGCAAGTCGACGTTTCTTAACCTGATCGGCGGCCTGGAGGATGCCGACGCCGGCTCCATCATGGTGGACGGCTGCGACCTCACGGTGCTCAAGCCTACCGACCTGGGCGAGTATCGCCGCCGTGAGCTGGGCTTTGTCTTCCAGTTCTACAACCTGGTGCCCGACCTCACCATCAAGGAAAACATCGAGGTCACGGCACACCTGTCCAAAAACCCGCTCAACATCGACGACCTGCTGCGTTCACTGGGCCTCTACGAGCACCGCAACAAGTTCCCGCGCCAGGTCTCGGGCGGCCAACAGCAGCGTTGCGCCATCGGCCGTGCGCTCGTCAAAAACCCGGGCCTGCTGCTGTGCGACGAGCCCACCGGCGCGCTTGACTACAAGACGTCCAAGGAGATCTTGCAGCTCATGGAGGATGTCAATCACGAGTACGGCTGCACCATCATCATCGTTACCCACAATGCCGCCATTGCGCGCATGGCCAATCGCGTGCTGCGCCTGCGCGACGGGCGCATCGTCGAGGATGAGCTCAACGAGTCGCCCGTCGCGGCCGCCGAGCTCGATTGGTAGGCGGCGCCATGACACCTCTCGCAAAACGTCTCCCGCGCGAGCTGCGCCGCAATATTGGCAAGTACCTGGGCATCTTTTTGCTTATGTGCGGAAGCATCGCTCTCACCTCGGGCTTTTTGCTCGCGGCGCATTCCATCGGTTGTCTTATCGACGACATGCGCGATGCGTACACGATTGAGGATGGCCGCGTGACCACCTCCTTCGAGGCCACCAAAGACCAGCTCAAGGCCGCCGAGGATGCTGCCGGCGACGTCGGCGGCGTCACGCTCTACAAGAATTTCTCTATCGATGCCATCATCAAAAAGGCGTCCGGCGACGACGGCACCAAGCGCACGCTGCGCACCTATGCGCACCGCGCTAAGGTGGACATTGCGTCCTACTGTGAGGGCAAGCAGCCCAAGGCGGATGACGAGGTGGCCATCGACCGTGTCTTTGCCACCAATAACAACCTGTCCGTGGGCGATAAAGTCGAGCTCGAGGGCCGAACCTACACCATTTGCGGCATCATGACCCAGCCCGATAGCCAGGCGCTGTTCCTCAACAATTCGGACTTTACGGTGAACACCATCACGTACGGCGTAGCCGAGGTCACCGATGGCGGCTTTGCCGCGCTCGAGGATGCCGGCGGCGCGCCTGCCTACACCTACTCCTTCACCTTTGCCGATCGCGACCTCCCCACCGCGGATCGCATCGATGCGGAGCAGGATATGGTCGAGGCGCTGACCGACGCCGACGCGCGCGTGGACGATCTGATCGACGCCGATTCCAACCAGGGCATTGGCTACGCGCGCGACGACGTAGACGGCGACTCCATGATGTGGATGACGCTGCTCGACATCATCATCGTAATCATGGCGTTTGTCTTTGTGGTCCTTACCGATGCCACCATCGAGGAGGAGAGCGCCATCATCGGCACGCTGCTCGCCAGCGGCTATCGTCGACGCGAGATCGTGCTGCACTACCTTGCGCTTCCCGCCATCGTGGGCGTGGTCGCGGCGCTTTTGGGCACTGCGCTCGGCATAGCGTTCTTTACCGAGCCCATGCGCAGCCTCTATTACGGTTCGTACAGCCTGCCGCCCTTCCAGGTGTACTGGAGCTGGGAGATCTTTGTGAAGTGCGCCGTGGTTCCCGCCGTCGCGCTCATCCTCATCACGCTGGTGGGCCTGCTTCGCAAGATGGGGAAGACCCCGCTGCAGTTCCTTCGTCACGAGGCGAGCGGCAAATCGGGCACCAAGCGCGGCCTGCAGCTGCCGGAGCGCATGGGTTTTGTTTCCCGCTTCCGCCTGCGTATCTTCCTGCGCAACCTGGGCAACTTCGCCACGCTCTTCGTGGGCATTGCATTTGCCTCGCTGCTGCTGCTCTTTGGCCTGGCGATTCTGCCCACGATGACGCACTACGCGGACAACCTCGAGACGGGCCTGGTCGCCGAGTACCAGTACACGCTCAAGGCTCCGCTGGAGCTCGAGGGCACTGCCGAGGAGCGTGGGCAGTGGTCAGCACTCGAGCGCTTGCAGTCGGTTGACGGCGCGCTGCTTTCTGCCGCTCAGGATGCCGATGACGAGCTTGACGACGCGGCCGATACAGCGCAGGCGGCAGCCGATGCTGCGACCGCATCTCCGTCTGCCGAGAGCCTGGCCGTAGCGCAGGATGCGTTTGCCAAGGTCCAGGACAAGAAGGATGTGCTCTACGCGCGCCTTGACGATCTTGCCGATGCCCTCGGCTGCAACCGCGATGAGGCTATCGACCTGATCGACAAAGCCTCCAAGATTGACACTGACAACGACGATATTCACCCGGTCAATACGACCGACAACGGCGCGGGCGCAATCGCGCAGGCCGAGAAATATGCCGTTTACCAGCTGCAATACGACCGCGGTGATGGTAATGGTCAGGAGACGATTTCCGTCTACGGCATCTCGCCCGATTCGCGCTATTGGAAAGACCTCAACGTCGGCGATGGGCGCGTCGTCTTTGGCGGCGGTCTGCTCGACAAGTTTGGCTGGAGCGAGGGTCAGAAGGTCACGCTCGGCGACAAGTACGAGGGTGAGCATTATTCCCTTGAGTACGCGGGCAAGGATTGTGCCTGGGGCTCCAAGTCGGACATGAATATCTATATGAGTATCGAAGACTTTAACGAGCTGTTCGACAACGACGCCGCCTACTTTAACGGCTATGTGAGCGACGAGAAGCTCGACCTCGATGCGCGTTACTTTGCCGGCGACACCACACCCGACGACATGCGCGCCGTGGGCGACCAGTTCATCGGCATGATGAGCAAAATGATCGGCATGATGGTTGGGCTTGCGGTGTTCATCTTCTTGCTGTTTATGTACCTGCTGACCAAGGCTGTGATCGACCATAGCGCCCGTTCGATCAGCTACATGAAAGTCTTTGGCTATCGCGATAGCGAGATCTCGCATCTGTACATCCGCTCGATCACACTGTGCGTGGTGGTGTCGCTCGTGCTAAGCCTGCCGATCATTATTGGCTCGCTCACGGCCATCTTCCGCTCGATGCTCCTCGCCTACAACGGCAATATCGAGATCTACGTGCCCGCTTGGTCCATGGCGGCGTGCGTGGGCATTGGCTTTGCGACCTACCTGGTCGTGGCGCTGCTACACACGCGTTCTATCAAGCGCGTCAGTCTGGCCGAAGCCCTCAAAGTCCAAGAGTAGTCATCGGGGACGTTTCTAAAAGACTAGTCGCTGGGGACATTCTTTCGCCGCCCGGCAGGAAAGGGACGTCCCCAACGACTAGGTTTCGCGCTTGACTTTGACCCTACTTCAGCGGGTACCATCCTCTTATGTCTGTAACGCCATATAGACCGAGGGGATAGATCTATGACCGCAACTGCACCCGCAGCACCCGCTAAGGTGTACTTCACCAACCTGCGCACGCATGCTCGCGAGAGCCAGCTCGACAAGCTCAAGCGCCTCATCCGTCACGCCGGAATTGAGCAGATCGACTTTGAGAACAAGTTCGTCGCCATCAAGATTCACTTTGGCGAGTTGGGCAACCTGAGCTTTTTGCGCCCCAACTACGCTCGCGCCGTCGCGGATGTCGTGAAGGAGCTGGGCGGCAAGCCCTTCCTCACCGACTGCAACACGCTCTATGTGGGTAGCCGCAAAAACGCGCTCGAGCACATCGACACCGCCTACCAGAACGGTTTTACTCCGTATGCCACGGGTTGCCAGATCATCATCGCCGACGGTCTCAAGGGCACCGACGAGGCGCTCGTCCCGGTCGAGGGCGGCGAGTACGTGCGCGAGGCCAAGATCGGTCAGGCACTCATGGATGCCGATATCGTGATTAGCCTCACCCACTTTAAGGGCCATGAGCAGGCCGGCTTTGGCGGCGCCATGAAGAATCTGGGCATGGGTGGCGGCAGCCGTGCCGGCAAGATGGAGCAGCATGCCGCCGGCAAGCCGAACGTCGCGACCGAGCACTGCGTTGGCTGCCGTGCCTGCGAAAAGATCTGCGCGCACAACGCTGTCTCGTTCACCGACACCCGCGAGCGCGAGCTTGCCAACGGCAACACCCGCACGGTGCACGTGGCCGCCATCGACCACGATCGCTGCGTGGGTTGCGGACGCTGCATTGCGGCATGCAACCAGGACTGCATCAAGCCCGGCTATGACGCTGCGGCCGACGTGCTCAACTGCAAGATCGCCGAGTACACCAAGGCCGTCGTCGACGGCCGCCCGAGCTTCCACATCTCGCTTGCCATGGATATCAGCCCCAACTGTGATTGCCATCCCGAAAACGACACGCCTATCGTCAACGATATCGGCATGTTCGCGAGCTTCGACCCGGTCGCCATCGACCAGGCCTGTGCCGATGCCGTCATGGCGTCCGAGCCGCTGCCCAACACCGAGCTCACCGATAGCGCGGCTAAGATGGAGCACAACCACGAGCATCTGGAGGGCGAGCAGGCCAAGGACCCCTTCTGCATCACGCATCCCGACACCGACTGGCGCGCCTGTATCGCACACGCCGAGAAGATCGGCCTGGGCACGAGCAAGTACGAGCTCATCGAGGTCAAGTAGCGCCTAGTTATTGGACAAATGAAGCGCTTTTCTGGCGCAAGTAGAGCAAAAGCCGCCCGTGGGCACAGCGCTCACGGGCGGCTTTTCGGAAGTATGCGGCAAATTTCGAGACCGCCGAGCACACGACGTTTTTTGGCAACAAAACCCCTGATAAATTGTTGGTAAAACTGCGGTCTGGTCGGCAGTTCCAGATTTTGCCGCATACTTTCGAAAATAGGGGGTCAGATAAAGCCCCAGACGTTGCTTTTTGCCTAAAAATACTCGTCGAGGAAGTTGTCGACCGTGTTCCAGTAGAGCTCGGGGTCAACTTGCGCACTCTTGGCGTGGGTGGCGCCATGGATGGTGAGCTTTTGCTTGACTTTGCTGGCGCACGCGTCGTAGTTTTGGTCGAGCATGTCGTACGGCACAAAGGTGTCCTGGTCGCCGTGGATAAACAGCATGGGAACCGTCGCGTGTTTGAGTTGCTCCACACTGCTCGCCTTATGAAAGTCGTAGCCCGCGCGCACGTTGCACACCAAGTTTGCTACATCGAGTAAGGGAAAGCTGGGCAGGCCGAACACGTCCTTGAGCTGCAGAGAAAACTCGTCCCAAACACTCGTATAACCGCAGTCCTCGATAATGCATTTCACGTTTGCGGGCAGAGATTCCCCCGCGACGTTCATGGCGGTTGCCGCACCCATCGACTCGCCAAAGACCAGGATGCGCGCCTCGGGGTCAGCTGCGACGATCCGCCCAATCCATGCAACGACATCGAGGCGCTCGGGCCAGCCCATGCCGATATAGTCGCCGCCGGAGCGCTCGTGGGCGCGGGCGGCAGGCGCGAGCACGTTCATGCCGCGGTCGTGGAAGCGCTTGGCGTATCGGGCCATGCCGATGGGCTCGTTGGTATATCCATGCAGGCAGACGGCGTAATCGTGGGTGTTCTCCGAGGCGGCAAAATACCAAGCGGCAAGTTCGGTTCCGTCATCTGCGGTGAGGCTGCTGCTCTCGCGATTCTCTTTAAACCATGCCCGCGCCTCGGTATCCTCGGCATCCGGCTGCTCACCTTCTTTGTCGTTCTTGCTATCCTGCATCATCTTCATGGTGTAGGGCGCTTGGGGATTCAGGGCAAAGTCAAACAAAAAGTTGCCGGCAAACCCCAGCAGCGCGACAACGAGCACCAGCGCAACGACGCCGGCTATCTTGAGCTTTCGATGGGAACGTGCGTTTTGAGCCATGCGGTATTCTCCTATAAGATGTTAATACATCAACATTTAATGCAAGCGCATTATGGACGTTCGCCGTTGATGCGTCAACAGGCAAAGAATGGGTAAACAAAGGGTCACGTATGGTGCAAATTTCGCACGTACCTAGACGCTTTGATATAGTGTTGAGAACTCTTTACGTTGGAGGATGTAACCGGCATGTCCGATTCGAGCGACAGTTCTAAGCCGCGACCCAAGACCGCGGCCGTTCCACACTACACGGTGGGCGAGGAGATCATGAACTCCGTCACCCACGGTGTCGGCTGCCTGCTGGGCATCGCGGGCCTGGTGCTCCTGATCGTATTCGCTGCCCTGCGCGGCGGAGGCCCAGCCCATATGGCCGCGGCAATTGTCTATGGCGTCAGCATTATCCTCGAATACCTAGCCTCTACGCTCTACCACGCGATTCAGCCCGCGCGCGCCAAGCGCGTGTTTCGCATCATCGACCACAGCTGCATCTACCTGCTCATAGCCGGCAGCTATACGCCGTTTTGCCTCATCACGCTCGCAAACGACGGCGGCGCTGTGCTGTTCTTTGCCGTATGGGCCATCGCCATCATCGGCATCGCCCTCGAGTGCTTTATGCGCGAGCGTCAACCGCATTGGGTAAGCGGCCTGGTCTACCTGCTGATGGGCTGGCTCGTTGTCTTTAAGCTGCCCGAACTTGTGGCGCTGCTCAACCCCGTGGCACTTGCCCTGCTCGCCGTCGGCGGCGTGTGCTACACCGCGGGCGTGCCGTTCTATATCGCCAAAAACGTGCGCTATCTGCACAGCGTGTTTCACCTGTGGGTGCTCGCCGGCAGCATCTTCCAGTTCATGGCGGTGATCCTCTTCGTAATCTAGCGACCATGTCCGCGCGCCCGCGTCCTCGTTTGGGCGCCGGTGCAATTGCCGTATCCGCCGTCAACGTTTTAATCCGACGTCCCGAATCTTGGAGGTTCGAGAAACTCCCGATGGACATAACCATCTCCCTTATCACCACCCTCGTTTTGACCCTCATCAACGGCTACTTCTCCATGTCCGAGATGGCGCTCACCACGGCAAAGCGCGCCGTGCTGGAGCACGAGGCCGAGGAAGGCGACAAACGCGCCGAGCGCGCCATTAAGCTGGCCGCCGATTCCGACCAGCTGCTCGCCACCATCCAGGTCGCCATCACGCTCGTGGGCTTCGCCTCGTCCGCCGTCGCCTCGACGAGTCTGTCCGACCCGCTCGCCACGTGGCTCATGAGCTTTGGCATCGCGCCGCTCTCTGCCATCGCGCGCGGTCTGGCGCCGGTCATCATCACCGTTGCGGTCGCCTTCCTCTCCATCGTAATTGGCGAGCTCGTGCCCAAGCGCATCGGCCTGGCCAACGCCGAAGGCGTGTCCAAGCAGGTCGTGGGACCGCTCTCCGTGTTCCAAAAGATCGCCCGTCCGCTCGTGTGGCTGACCGGCGCTTGCTCCGATGGTCTGGCCCGCATCCTGCGCATCAAGAGCGCCGACGACCGCCAGAATGTCTCGGAGGAAGAGATTAAGTACATGGTCTCGGAGCAGGACGACCTGCTCGACGAGGAAAAGCGCATGATCCACGAGATCTTCGACCTGGGCGACACCGTTGCCCGCGAGGTCATGGTGCCGCGCGTGGACACCACCATGTGTGAGGACGACGAGACGGTCGCCGACGTGCTGTCCACCATGCGCCAGACCGGCTTCAGCCGCATCCCCGTCTATCACGAGGATCCCGACAACGTCGCCGGCATTGCGCACATCAAGGACCTGATTCAGCCCGCGCTCGACGGCAAGGGCGACCAGCCCATCGCCGGCTTTTTGCGCGACGCCACCTTTGTGCCCGACACCAAGGACATCCTGCCGCTGCTATCCGAGATGCAGACCTCGCACGACCAGATCGTGGTGGTCGTGGACGAGTACGGCGGCACGGCCGGCATCATCACCATCGAGGACATCGTCGAGGAGATCGTCGGCGAGATCGAGGACGAGTTCGACCCCGACAACAAGTATCTCACGCGCCTTTCGCGCCGCGAGTGGCTCGTTGATGGGCGTTTTTCGTGCGATGACGCGATTGAGCTTGGTTGGCCGCTCGAGGAAAGCGATGATTATGAGACCATCGCCGGCTGGATTTTGGAGCTTTGCGACTCGGTGCCCGACATCGGAGAGGTGTTTGAGGTTGCGGGGTACAAGTTTAAAGTGCAGTCGATGCGTGGCCAGCGCATCTCGCTCATTCGCGTGATCGCTCCGGCCGAAACCGATAAGAAGGATTCCGAGTCTTCGGCAGAGAAGCCGGCGACGTCGGGTGCGGGCTCTGTGGATCCGCACGATGGCGACGAGTAGGGCAAGGAAGAGTAGGGGAGAGTTATGGCAGGCCTGTTCAACATCCTTAAGGTCACCGTCAGCGAGGACAAGATCTGCGCGCATGTGCTGGTGAACCCCGGCATGCCGCTCATGACCTCGGAGGATATCGAGGCCACGGCGCGCGTGTATTACCTGGTGCCGGCGATTGCCAAGCACCTGTGCCTGGGTGATTCCGGTCGCGAGTTCCAGGACTGCATGGGCCAGACCGAGCTCTGCCACCTGCTGGAGCACGTGACGGTTGAGCTCATGAACGAGACCGGTCTTGCCGGCAGCATTTCGTGCGGCCGCACGCGCGTAAGCGAGCACGACGAGCGCGTCTTTGAGGTTGAGCTTTCGTGCCCCGACGACGCGCTGGCCATCGGTGCGCTGTCTTCGGCGACCTTTATGATGGACTGGGCCTATCTGCACGCCGACCAGCCTGCCCCCGACGTGGAGGGCACGGTCGCGGGCCTGCGCAACCTGGTGCTGGGCATGCGCGCCGAGGCCGAGGGCAAGGATCCTCACGAGGCTGTCGCCGCTGCGAACGGCGAAGATGCTGCCGAGGACGAGGGCACTGACGAGGGCGATGTGCCGGTCGACGCCGAGCCCGTTGCCGATGCGACCGCCGAGCCCGTTCCCGCCGAGCCCCAGGGCGTCCCCAACTTTGACGACGAGCCCCAGGTGGCGATTGATACCGAGGGCGCGGTTGCCGAGAACCACGAGGCCTCCGCTGCCGTCTTTGGCGGTGCGGCGACGGTTCCGGCAGGGCCTGCGCATGAGGGCGGTCTGCCGCTCGTGGACGGCGCCGGCGAGGACCCGGGTGCCACGGTTGCCATGCCGGCTATGCCTCAGGAGTAGGCCTACGCGTTTATCACCATCACGTACCTGCGCCTTTGCCGTACGCAGATGAGCGGAGCGGCAAGTGATGCGCTGCGGGTATAATGGACAGCATTCAAACGGTGGGCACCGACGTGCCCGCAGGAGAGGAATGATCATGGGTAAGACTTTCAGCTTTGTCTCCGGCGCACTTTTTGGTGCCGCTGCCGGCGCTATTGTCGGTGTTGCTCTGGCCCCGCGCTCGGGCGCCGAGACCCGCGCCATGGCTGCCGATATCGCCAACGACGCCTGGGACAATATGCGCGACACCTACGAGCACAGCGCCGAGGAGGCCCGTGCTGCGGTGAATGACTTTGGCCCGATGGTCGACGCCAAGACCGACGACCTGCGCGCCAAGGTCGACCTGGCCCGCGAGCGCATGGACCAGCTGCGCGAGCAGCTCAACGACGCTATTTCGGGCGGCAACGTGACGCCTGCCGCCGACGTCGTGGTCGAGAACGCCGTCGAGGCTGATACCGAGGCTGCGGAGCCCTCGACCGAGGCATAATGCGCGCCGGGGATTTTGTCGGCGCCAAGATCTATCGCAAGCCTACCGAGGACAAGCGCACCAAAAAGGACGGCACGCCGCGCAGCCCTAAAAAGCTCGGAAAGATTCACTTTCCGGTCTTTACCCCGGGCGGTACGCGCGTGGTCGGCTTTATGGTCCGTCAGTCCGATATCGCGGGCATGATCGAGCGTCCCGACCGATTCGTAGCGCTCGACGCCATTGGTGTCTACGAGGGCGCCATCGCGGTTGACGACGTCAAGGGCACCTACGATGCCGCCGCTGCCAAGCGCCTCGACATCAACCTGGACGATTGCATCATCTGGGTCGGTATGGACGTGCGTACGGAATCGGGCGACGTCGTGGGCTATTGTTCGGACGTTGAGTTCAAGCCACGCTCGGGCATCGTGCAGGCATTCTATGTGACCGCCGGTGCTGCTTCGAGTGTTTTGGTCGGTGACACGCAGGTGCCGCCGACGATGCTGCGCGGTTATGCGGACGGCGCAATGATCGTTTCGGACGAGGTCAAGTCGCTCGGGTATTCGGGCGGTGCGGCTGCCAAGGCCGCCGAGGCCAGCGTCGTGGTGGGCGACAAGGTCAAAAAGGGCGCCAAGGTGCTCGACGACAAGGGATCGGTTGCCGTGGACAAGGGCAGTCGCGCACTGGGCAAGCAGCTCGGCAAGACGCGCGGCATGTTCAAGGCCTTTAAGGACGAATACCAAAAGGCGAGCGGAGGCTCGTCAAAAGCTACAAAATAGCGACGTACCAAATGATGGGAGGCAAGCCGGAGACCTGTTGCTCCGGCTTGCTGTGTTTATGGGGGAGGGCACATGCGCCAAAACGGATCCAACTTAAACGGGCGTTCGGGTGCGCGTCCGACGGCGCGCCGCGACCTGGGGCAGCTGCCCAGCGGTCAGCGCAAGCGTCACCGTAAGCCCGGCGCGATGTATCTCAACCATAGCCGCGGCTTTAGCGACCGCAGCGCTCGCATCGGCAACAGCCGCACACCCCGTCGTTCGTCTCGCCTGCCCTATGCGCTCATTGCCGTGGGCTGTGCGCTCGTGCTGTTTATCGCTGCCGTCGTGGGCTACGTCAACCGCAGTGTGGACGTGGAACTTAACGGCCAGAAGACCGCGGTGCGCGTGGGCTCTACGCTGCAGAATCTCATCGACGACCAGGAGTTGACTGATACCTACGACGCAGGCGACCTGCTGGCCGTCGATGACAGCGTGCTCAAGCGCCATGGGGGCGAAAAGCTGTCGGTGAAGGTCGACGGCAAGCGCGTGAAGCAGGGCAAATGGGATAGCCGCGAACTTGAGGGCGGCGAGAAGGTGACGGTCAAGGATGGCCGTAACACCTACGAGAAGCACGAGGTTCAGGCTACGGTTATCGAGCCCAAGCTCAAGGTCGAGGGCACGGGCGCTATCGAGTATGTGCAGACATGGGGTGTCCAGGGCCGCTCCGAGGTGTGGGTTGGTGAGCAGTCGGGCAAGACGCAGGACCGCGGCGAGGTTGTGCCCGCCACCGATTGCGTTGTTGCGTGCGCCAGCGTGGCGCCCAAGGGCAACAAAAAGTACGTGGCGCTGACGTTTGACGAGGGTCCGAGCGGCGCTACCAAGCAGATCTTGCAGGTGCTCAAGGAAAAGGGCGTCACCGCGACGTTCTTCCTTTCAGGCGATGCGGTCGAGGCCTCGCCTGCCACGGCCAAGGCGATTGTCGATGCCGGGTGCGAGATCGGATCCAACAGCTACAGCGACGATTCGCTCAAGGGTCAGGACCTTGAGGCGGTACGCGAACAGATCACGAAAGGCACCGATGCGATTAAGTCGGCGACCGGCGTGAAGACGATGCTGCTGCGTGCTCCCTACGCTGCCTTTGACGAGCAAAACTGGATTGATGCGATGGACCTGGTCTCCGCCGTGGTCTCGTGGAATATCGACTCGGGCGACTGGCTGCTCAACGGTGCCGACGAGCAGGTTTCGACGGTGCTCGATTCGGTGACGCCGGGCAATATCGTGCTGCTCACCGATAGAGACGAATGCGCCGAGCAGACACTCGAGGCGCTGCCGCAAATTATCGACGGCCTCATTGCCGACGGCTACAAGATCGTGACGCTCAGCGACCTGGTCAAGACGGACACGTCGCTGAGCAAAAAGCTCACCTCGCTGACGAAGGTCACCATGCCCAAGGACGCCGTGTTCCCCCAACTTGCCGAGGACGACGACACCACAGAGTAGTCATTGGGTAGTCATTTAAGAACGTCCCCAATGACTATGTCACGGATGCGTCAGCGTTTGGTATGCCTGCAATGTGCAGCGCATAAATTCGATGCCGCAGGGCGATGCTGATGCTATAGTTACTGCGGTTAATGAGGGTCAAGAGAAAGGTTACAGGTGAAATCCAAACCTCGACCATACAGTCGATGACCCCATGCAGGTGCTTTTTGCGCATGCACGGGGTGTAAGCGTCGAGCGGCGTGCCGCCCGCGCATGCGTATACATATCCAGAAGCCCCCGGACGCCGCACGCGCGGCCGCGTCCGGAGGAATAATGATGGGGAGCACCATTGAATTATCTGAGTGAGATGCTCAAATTGCCGGTCTTGGACGTCGACGGCGAAAAGCTCGGCGTGGTCAACGATTTTGGTATTGCTACCGGCGAAGTCTTTCCGCACGTGACGTCGCTCGCGTTCCGCGGACCCGGCAAGACGCCGTTTATGATCAGCTGGCGCAAATGGGTCGACCGTATCGACGAGACGGGTGTACACCTTAAGACGTCGGCCACCGAAATCCGTTTTTCGTACCTGCAGCCGACCGAACTCTTGCTTGCCCGCGACGTGCTCAACAAGCAGATTGTCGACACGCAGGGCATGAAGGTCGTGCGCGTAAACGACATCAAGTTTTCCATGTCGGGCGAAAATCAGCTGCGCCTGCTGGGCGCCGAGGTCGGTGCCCGCGGTCTGCTACGCGCCATCAGCCCCGCGCTCGAGCATATCGTCGAAGGCTTTATGAAGCACCTGGGCAAGCCGCTCAGTGAGGACATCATCGCTTGGTCCTACATGGACCTGCTCGACCGCTCGACCAAGAACATTCAACTCTCGGTATCGCACAAGACGCTCGGCGAGCTGCACCCTGCCGACATCGCCGACATTATCGAGCAGCTCGACCCGCGCCTACGTGCGCAGGTGTTTGCGCAGCTCGATACTGCCCAGGCCGCCGAGGCCATCTCGGAGTTCGATGACGACGAGCTTATGACCGAGATGCTCGAGGGTCTGTCCGACACGGACGCATCGTCGATGCTGGCCATGATGGACCCGGACGATGCAGCCGACCTGATCGACGAGCTCGATTACGAGAAGGCCGAGAAGCTCCTGCGCCTGATGGGCGTCAAGGAGGAGAAGGCGATTCGTAACCTGCTGGGGTATGAGGACAACACCGCCGGCCGCATCATGACCTCGGAGTTTGTCTCCCTGCCCGCCACGGCAACGGTCGGTGACGCCATCGAGGCGATTCGCGAGCTCGACGAGGACTTCGAGAGCGTTTACTACGTCTATACCGAGGATCCGAGCGGCATGCTGACCGGCGTGCTTTCGCTGCGCACGCTGATTGTAGCCGACCGCGACGCCACGCTGGGTCAGCTGGCCTATCGCGACCTGGTCTATGTGTCGCCTGACGAGGACCAGGAAGACGTGACGGACGAGATGACCAAGTACGACCTGGTTGCCATCCCTGTCTGCGACGAGAACCGTCATATCCTGGGCATCGTGACCTTCGACGACGCCATGGACGTTATCGCCGAGGAGCACCAGGAGGACCTGCAGATCGCCGGTGTCGGCTCGGGCGATAGCGCGTCGGACGACTCGACGAACGTGCTCAGCTGGTTCGTGCATCGCCAGTACTGGGTTGTTGTATGGGGCATCGCGTCGTGCATCATGGCGACCGTGCTGGGGACGGCGCTCGGATCCGCGCATCTGGTGGTGTTCCCCATGTGCGCCATGCCGCTCGTGCTGCTGGCGGCCTCGCGCATGGTGTCGTTCGTCAAGAACTACTTCCTGGAGTATGACGGTCACGACGACGAGCCCAAGCCGTATCTGGGGTTCTTCTTCCAGAGCACGGGCATGGGCCTGATTCTGTCACTCGTGACCTACCTGTGCGCGCAGCTGGTGCGCACCGCCGCGTTCCCCGATGCCACTATGTTTGAGGAGCAACTCTTTACCGGGTGTTTTAATATCGCTGCTATCATTTGCCTGGTTGGCAACATGAGCGCCGTGATTTACCTGATGGTGCTGTTCTGGCGTGACGAGCATGACCTCAACACGTCGGGCACTGCCATGAACGTTATTGCCGTCATGATCTCGTGCGTAGCGTACTGCGCCGCTGCGGTGCTGCTCACCATGTCGGTCATGGGTTAGGTGGTCGCGTGCAAAATACCAAGCAAAAGTCGGGCACCAAGCAAAAGTTGACCATCGCGGCCATCTTTGGCGCTATGGGTCCCGGTCTGCTGGCGGCGCTTTCGGGCAATGACGCCGGCGGCATTGCAACGTATTCCAGCGCGGGCGCCAGCTATGGCTACAAGATGCTCTGGATGCTTCCCGTCATGACTGTGCTGCTCATCGTGACGCAGGAGACCGCGGCGCGCTGCGGCTGCGTCACGGGCAAGGGCTTGGCATCGCTCATTCGCGAGCGCTTTGGCGTGCGCAAGAGTGTACTTGCTATGGCGGCGCTGTTGATCGCCAACACGGCTGTGACCATTTCGGAGTTTGCGGGCATCGCCAGCGGCCTTGCCCTCTTTGGCGTGCCGGCGAGCATCTCGGTGCCGTTGGTGGCGCTGCTGGTGTGGATGCTTACCATGTCGGGTAGTTTCCAGCGCATCGAGAAGATTCTGCTGCTGGTGAGCTGCGTGTTCGTGACCTATGTTGTCGCCGCGTTTATGGCTGGCCCCAACTGGGGTGAGGTCGCGGTCGACCTGGTCGTGCCTAACATTCAAAATGACCCCAGCTACGTGTCGCTCGTGGTCGCAACGATCGGTACCACCATCGCGCCGTGGATGATTTTCTTGGCGCAGAACAACGTGGTCGATAAGAACGCGGGCGAGGACGATATCGTGCTGCAGCGCATCGATACCGTGAGCGGCTCGCTTGCCGCCGATGTCATTGCCGGCTTTATTATCATCACGACCGGTACGGTGTTGTTCCCGGCGGGTATTCAGATTAGCGATGCCGCCGATGCTGCCCGCGCGTTGGAGCCTATTGCGGGTCAGTGGTCCACGGTACTGTTTGCCTCGGGCCTGGTCGCGGCGAGCTTCTTGGCCGCCTGCGTGCTGCCGGGCGTTACGTCGAGCGCTATCTGTGAGGCATTTGGCTGGGAGCGCGGTGCCGACCGCAGCTGGGACGAGGCCCCGGTCTATCGCGGCATCATTACGGCCATCATCGGTATCTCTGCCGTGCTGGTGCTTATGCCCGGCGTCGATCTGTTCCAGATTATGATGACCTCGCAGGTCATCAATGGCGTGCTACTGCCCGTGGTTCTGGTGTTCCAGGTGGTTATTGCCGCTGACCGTCACATTATGGGCACTAACCGCAACGGCCGCGTGTGGAACGTGCTCACTTGGGCGACTATCGCCGTGATTACGGTGCTCACGGTCGTCATGTTTGTCCTGCAAGCGATGGGCTACAGCGCTTAGCGCCCCTTTTGCTTCCGAACAGGCCGCCGCCATGGGCTGCGACCTGTTTTTTGCCCGCGACCTCTTGGGGCCGGCTCTAAAAGAGTGATTTTGGGTTGTTTGCTGCAGGTTACTTGTCGGTGCCCAGCTTGTGTGGCTTGAGAGCGAGCGCATTGACGAGCGCGTCGGTGGCAGACTTGACGGCTGCCGGCTGCGGATCGTTGACGTGATCCTCGGGGTGTACGGGCAGGTCCTTCTTGACGGCATCGTGGATCAAGTTGAGGTACTCAGTCACGCCAGTGGTCGATAGATGCGTGCCGTCGCCATCGAACAGGTCGTTGCGGTTGGCACTGTATCCGTACCAGTCGATAACGCGCACGTTCTTGTAGCGCGTAGCGGCATTGGCGATGGCCTGGTTGGTAGAGCCAACCCACGGCTGCGGGCTGCGCGTGTTCACAAACACCACGATGCGCTTGTCTCCTGCATCGGCCATGATGGCGTCGATTTGGTCGTCGGTTACCAAGCCGTTGGTGCCCAGGGCAAAGACCACGATCTTGCCGGCAAGGTTCTGCTGGATATAGCCCTCAAATGTCGCGCGGCCCGCATCAAACTGGCGGCCCTTTTCGGCATCGATATGGCTGTGCGGGAACACGCCGTCAAAAGTGTCCACGGCACGCAGCGACACGGAGTCGCCGATCATAAGCAGATCGTAGGAGCCATCGGGGAAGCCGTCGTTGTCCTTGTCGGTGTCGTCGGCCGCCTGCTGGTCGGTGGGCGCGGTGTTCTTGGCTTCCTTGTTCAGAACTTCGGCGCCCTCGCCGCTCAGCGCAGACGTCTCGGGCACAAAGATCAGGCCGCCCAGATCCCGCTGACGCTGGACCCAGCCGCACAGGGAGACGGTCTTGCCCGCGTCGCTCAGGCGCAGGTCGCCGCAGTAGTTGGTGCGGCGGAAATTTTTCAGATTGTCCATAAAATCAACTCCATTTTGTACTATTTTATCTAATTATAGTGATTAGTATTAAAAACTTGGGCTGTTGTCATTCCCGAAAGGTCCCATACTCCTTCAAATATTCCGCCAGCGCCTGATAGGTCGATCCATCAGCGGCGGTAAACAGAAGGGAGTGGGGGGAGCTGGGGAGGGAGAGACGGAGCTGCCCTGTGTCCACAGCGGTGAAAAAGACCCCCTCGTTCCCCTCCAGTCCCAGGACGCCCTGAAGGCTGCTGGAGAAGCCGCTGAAAGAACCGGCATCCAGCCCCAACAGGTTTTTCAGACTGGCCCGCCAGCGGCTTTTCTCCAGGAGGGGAAGGAGGGCATCAAAGGCGGGGGTGCCGGGGGAAAGGTCCTGAAGCTCCCAGATATCCTGTCCTTCTT
>ENA-OPCD01001680-OPCD01001680.1-human-gut-metagenome-genome-assembly--contig:-NODE-1680-length-16678-cov-2.631956_pt1 | contig 16678 bp, 15 predicted proteins | sample MGYA00241560_ERZ501471 | MGnify/ENA primary metagenome ERZ501471 (study PRJEB25962, sample SAMEA2042578) | human gut metagenome | biome: human gut; feature: human-associated habitat; material: faeces...
ATCCTTGAAAAATATCATATCTCCTTTTTCTATGATATTGCGGCACAGCTTGAAACGCTGAATATGATAGAAAAGCTGGAGGGCAGGCTGTTCATCCCTGCGCATGCGGAGCCGACAGAGGACATCAAGCCTCTGGCAGACGCAAACCGTAAAAAGATGCAGGAAATTCTGGATGCACTTCTGGAAATCTGCAAAGAGCCGCTGCATTTTGAGCTGATTCTCAAGCAGGTGTTCGAACGGTTTGCATTAACGATGGATTATAGCCAATATGTCCTCATCGGCAGCACGATTCGTTCCTATCTTTCCTATCTGGTCGATCAGGGGAAGGTGGAATGTTATGTAGAGGATGCCCTTCTGCTCTGGAAAACAGCTGAATAGAAATACAAAATAAGCACTTGAAACCCGTACCCAAAAATACGAATTCAAGTGCTTTTTTATTTGCTTTTTTAGAAAAACAATTCGCCCGGTCTGTAGCCTTCGGGCAGCTCCTCTTCCTCTAAAAATTGGAAATTCTCGTCCTGCAAAATCGGCAGGAATGCCGCAAAGGGCGGTCTGCTGAATTCAGAGCCGTAGCTGCTTGCGCCGAACCAACCGCCTTCCTTGCCCTTCAGATTCAGCCCACGGGCAAATTTCGTACGGTTGGAGCAGTCATGCACCGCAACATTCCAGCCTTCCTCGTCCGCTAGCTTCATCAGCTTGAAGGTCAGCTCTCTGCTCCAAATGGGAGAAACATACCCCTGTCGATAGACGTACATGTTTTCTCCTTCGTAATTCCAGATGTTGTTGTTGTTCAGATGCAGCTCCGCACAATTCATGAAATCCACGCCTGTTGCCAGAATCTTATCCTTTTTCTGCATAAATGCTTCAAAATATTCGGGTGTCATGGGCGTTTCAATCCCGACATATCTGATATATTTCTTTGCTGTCGCAATCGCTTCGATTACCTTATCGGAAGCATTGCTTGCCCCCAGATTGAACCGCAGCTCATCCAGACCTGCCTCGCCTAATGCCTTCAGATTTTCTTCTGTCGCCAGCGTGCCGTTGGTATACATGTGCTGATGAATCCCTGCTTCGTGGAATTTTCGGATGATACCGTAGTATTTTTCAATCTCCATAAATGGCTCTAGGTAAACATAGGAAATCCCTGTCGGCTTCTCCTGAATGGAAAGCAGTAGGTCTAAATCCCGTTCGTAAAACTTCGTGCCGCCAATTTCCCAAAGCCCCTCTCCGATGGGCATACAGTCCTCCAGCTCGCCGTAGTTATAGCAAAATTTGCACTGGATGTTGCATTTGTTCGTCTTACGAATGGCAGTCAAGCCTGTCACCGTCAAGCAGGAACCGCAGCCCTTGGCAAATTTTTCCTCCGGACCGACAAAATAGGTTCTGCCGCCAATGGATTTCAGCCCCTTGATTTCCGCCATCAGCTTTTCATTTCTCGCATCAATGGCATCCTCAATCTGCGCAAAGGTCGCGTAAACCAGCTCCATCTGCTTCGGCAGCAGCTCTTCCTCCTCGTCCAACTGTGCAAAAAAGGAAAACCACAGCAACGCATCTTTTTTTGAAATTTTCATTGTTCTCTCCCTCTATTTATTTCTATTATATCTCTTTCTTCCATATATTCGAATCTACATCAAATGTATCATGATACCGGTCGTTATACAAGAAGCAGAAGCCCTAATTTTGCAACAAATTTTAAAAACTGCGATAAATTGAAATAAATATCTGCCAATAAAGCCGATGGTTTTAAGAACAATCCTATCTGAGCACATCCTAAGCTGTAGCCCCCGGAACTCACTCCTGCATTTCCTCCAGCATCCGAAGCATCGTTTCCTTCAGCCTTTCATTGTACGGCGAGCCCGGGTCAAAGCACAGTTCGATAAACTGCTGTACTTCCTTATTCCCTGCCAGAGCCTTCGGCTGATGTGCGTACATTTTCCCTTCGGGGTTATCCGTGCGAGCAAAAATGTAATCCATAGACACGTCAAAATAGTCCGCATATTTTCTCAGATTTTCAACCGTTGGTGTTGCTGTCCCCTGCTCATAGCGGTTAATGCTGGGCTGTTTCAATCCCAAAATCTCCGCCATTTTCATCTGTGACAGCCCCATGCTCTCTCTTAGCCCCTTGAGCCGCTTTCCCATTTCTTTCATGCGCATCCTCCTCCCCGTATTCCATGACACGAAAGGCGCTCACCGTTTTCCGATGAACGCCCTCGGTTATTCTTTTTCCGATTTATTTTTCAATTTTCGTGATTGTCACTGTCTTTGTTGCATCGTCCCAAGCGACGGTTGCGCCAAGCTCGTCTGCCACAAAGCGAACAGGTACGAAGGTGCGTCCATCAATAATCACAGGTGCAACACCGTATTTCTCCAGTGTTTTGCCAACTGTCATCTTGATTTCCTTGCCGTCAATGTGCAGTGTAACCTCTTTTGTTGCGCCGTTCCAATCAACCTTGCCGCCCAGAGTTTCTGTAACGATTCTGATAGGAACCAGAGTTCTGTCATTGCGAATAACGGGTGCAGCATCGTAAATCACTGCTTCATTATCCACGTTGACAATGCGACTGCCGATTTGCAGCTTGATTACCTTGCTCTTTTCAGCCGCGCTGTTCTGGTTAGCATCTGCCGCATCCTTCTGTACGAATGTCGCATCAACGGAAACCTTACCCTTCGGCATTGTGAAGGTGTATTCATTATCGTTTACCTTCGTCAGCTTCACGTTGCTGTTGTCTTTATCCTTCACAGTTACCTTATCCAGCTGATAGCCGCTGTCAGGTGTTGCTTTGATTGTTACCTTCTCGCCTGCTTCTGCCTTTGCAGGAGTAACGGAAATCTTGCCGTTCTCTGTCTTGCCTGTGTTAACGCCGTAGGTCGGTGCGGAGGTATCAGAAGAGGAGGAAGATGATTTCTTGCGAGAAACGCTTACTGTGCAGGAAGCAGTGCCTTCACCGTAGTTGCTTAAATCCCCATCAATCTGTGCCGTAAAGATATATGTTTTGGTTGCATTAGGCAAAGATACAGAATATGTACCATCTTCATTCTTTGTAGGTTTGATACTGTCATCACTGCATACAATACCTGTTACTTTAATTTCATCAACTGTACTGTCTGCAGTAAGTTTAACTGTGCCTGCACCTCTCATTGTTTCTTTATCGGCAACAACAGATACCGGGTAATCTGCCGCCGTAATTACAAGACCACCTGTAATTGTCTGGCTGAAAGCCTCATAGGTATCATCTTCGGCACGCGTAATAATTACATCATAGGTGCCGACTGCCGTAGGAGCTGCTACTGTTTCTTCGCCTTTCTTATAGCTGATTGTAAATCCTTCAAGCTCGCTGGTTAAAGTATATGCTTTTCCTGTTCCGTCATATTTACTGCTCTGAACAGCATTTTCACCGGAATCAAATGCAGGGATTGTTTCCTTCTTTGTCCATACAGCATATAATGTGACATTGCCGTTATTTTCCGCAGTTAAGTTCTTAACAGAAACCTTATCAGGATATTCAGAAGTTTCCCCTTTTGTCGTAGACCATCCGGCAAAATTATATCCTGTCCTTGTATATTTATTTTCAGAAAGTGCATCAGATGTATCATAGGTCATTGTCTGCACTTCCATAGCGCCGTCTGTGCTGCCATTGCCATCAAATGTTACGGTATATTTATTAGGTATAGCCGCAAGAGATACTGTTTTATTTTCGTCTACATTTTTAATCTCAATACTTGCAGATTTTTTATCTTCGCTGAAAGAAGAATAAGTTGTCCTATCAGGCGCTGTTTCAGGAAGCGTATAGCCTGTGTCTGCTATAATTGTAGCCGTATAATCTTCACCTTGCTTAATTTGCGTTACAGTTGCACCTTCTACTTTTGCATGGGACAGATTCAATGTGACCTTATAATAGTTCTCATTGCTGTAAGCCAATTTCAAATATTTTCCTGTATCATCGGTCTGTACAATAACATGCTCTGCATCAGGAACAATATATTTTACCGAATCTTTATAATATTCTGTATCCGTTTCTGCTGTAGTTATCTGAACGGTACGTCCTTTCTGGAGTTTCGTTTCTGTTGTTACCCCTATGGAAGCACCGTCTTTCAGTTGCCCCAGATGAATTGTCTGACGTTCTGCATACTCATCTCCTAATTCACTTCTAGTATTATTAAGAGATAAATAGATATTATTTTCCGCTGTAGCAGCTGAGGTATCAACAGTGTATACACCATTATTTACATTCACTACAGCACCTTTTTTATTATTGGCAATGATAGGAGAACCACTTATGGCAACCGTCTGGTCATGAATAACATTTTCGTCTTTTTCGTCTTTTGCGGCTGTTGTCATATTTATTGCTCCGCCTTCTCCGCCTGTTACATAGTTTCCAACAATTTTGCCACCTGTAATATGAACTGTCCCACGATTATAAGGACCATAATGGAATGCTATTGCACCGCCTCTATGGGAGGTATTATTCGTTATTGTACCTCCATTGATATTTAACGTGCCTCCTAAAACATAAAATGCACCGCCGCCGATTGTACGATTCTCTGCATTTTCTGCTGTACATGTATCAATATTTCCGGAAACTTCGCCACCATTCATTGTAAATGTCCCGCTTACAGATGCTGCTGCGCCACCATTCCACGAACCATCTTTTATATTATCGGAAATCTTACCGGAATTAAGTGTGAACGTTCCTCCGACAGCAATACCGCCGCCATTTGTTTGGCTTGTCGGATTGATAACATGGTTGCCAGAGATTTCACCGCCGTCCATCGTAGCAGTAACACCTTTATCCAAGTAAATACCACCGCCGGCGGCTGTGCCATAATTCTCTTTAATCTGACAGTTCTTTAAAGTTAAAACTCCGGTAGAAGTATCATTCTGCCAAACCCGTGCAGCACAGATACCTGCACCACTTCCGGATTCACTTTTGTTTCCTTGAATTAAAACATTTTTGAGCGAAACATTATATTCGTAATCCTCTGTTCCTGGGATACAGATACCGCCACCATTTGTTGCTGCTGTATTACCTGTAATTTTTAAATTTGAAGCAGTAAAAGAAGATTTTCCATTTGCATAAATACCGCCACCGCTATTGGACTGGTTATTTTCTATCGTACCGCCGGTTATATCAGCTACACTTCCTGCTGTTAAATTTAAACCGCCACCAAAACCTGTAGAACCATTTGTACTTACTGCCGTATTCCCCGATATTTTTCCGTCTGACATTCTCAAACAGGAACTATATACATTGATACCGCCGCCCGTTGTTGCTGCTGCGTTGTTTTCAAATGTACCCCCTTTAACATAAAGTATCGAGTATCCATCTGCACATACAGCGCCACCTGCACCATCAGACTTATTCTTTGTAAAATTACCATCGAAAATTGTACAATAAGAAGCATTCGAAGCAGTATAATCTTCTCCTGTATCATTTTTTTTGCCGGACAGATAAATTGCTCCGCCATCACCCCAGCTATTTCTTGCATAGTTGCCGCTTATCGTACCACCGGTCATTTCAATCTTGCCATAGCTTGCAATACCTGCACCACGCCAGCCAACATTGTTATTGCGAATTGTACCACCGGAAATTTCCATCAAACCGCCATTTAACACAGCACCGCCAAACCGAACTTTATCCGTAACAGATGGGAATGTATATTCTCCTGTTTCTTCATCTTTCGTTGCAATATCGCCACTGGTTGTTGTGTTATCGTTGTTTTCCAGAATTGTGCCACTCTTAACTGTAAGTGTACCAAAATTATAAATCATCGCACTGGTAGCTTCTACACCGCTGTTTTCTTTTCCTCGACCAATCGTTGCATCTTTAGCACCATTCCATACAGCACCACCGTCAATCGTAACGTCTTTCAGCGTAAGAGAACTTCCTTCAGGAACAACTATCATATAATCTTCAAACGCCTCATCACGCTTGATTGTACCGCTGGAAATAGTTACATCACCGGAAATTGTTACCTGACCTTTCAGCGTCAAGGTTTTCTCTTCTGCAATCGTTAAATTCTCAGCGAGTGTGGTTTCGTCTGTCCATTCTGTATCTTCGCTAATTACACCGCCTTCACTCTGCGGCGTAATAGTTATCGCTTCATCCCCTGTTGTTACCTGTGTAGTCGGCTCCGTTGCAGGTGTCTCTCCCTTAATGGTCTGTTCTTTGGTCTCCTCCTCGCTATCCTTAGATATCTGCTCGTTCTCACCCTCTTTTCCCTGTTCCTGCGCCGCAGGGGCAACATCCTCCGCCGCAAACGCAGGCACAGAAACCATGCTTGCCGCTACGGTCAGCGCAAGCACCTTTGCGTAATAATTCTTTTTCATAACCATCTTCCTCCTTTTTCATTGCCAAATAAAGCCCCATGTTTTTGTAAAAAACAAAAAGGCACTCCCCTCTCGGCAGCGCACTTGTTGCAGCTGGCTGCCATTTGAAAGGCCCTTTAGCTTTGCGTCACAGGTTTTCGCCTGCTTTGCCATCGTTTTCATTTGCATTTGTTGCCCCTAATTTTTGTAAAACACCCCCGATTTTCTCTCACATAATACGGACTACACATTCTGTCCTTTATCCGCCGTCTTTTCATTGTGAAAAAGAGAAAATTTTTCAAAATGCGACTGCCACTATTGATTCTCTCAGACGCGAGATGGCAGAAAAAAGGAATTTCTGCATAAAAAAGGCACACAAAAGAAGCTGGCAAAAAAGAATCCTTTTACCGGCTTTTTTCGTGTGCTGAATTTTGTAAAATTATGTAGGACTTCCTTGAATAATGTTTCTTTTGGTGATATACTGAAAAAAATACATGGCGAATTCATGCTTTTTTCCGAAAAATCAGTGTTGAATTTTCCATATACGAAACAGAATGTGTAGTTTGTCCTAAATATACAACCGCATTCGCTCAATCTGGCGGATATGGCTTTCCGCCGATTCCATCACATAAATACGGGTAGTTTCGATGCTGGCGTGTCCCAAAAGATCCGCCAGCTTTGCTATATCCTTCTCCAGACGGTAAAAACTCACCGCGAACAGATGGCGAAAGTTGTGCGGAAAGACCTTCTTTGCCTCGACACACGCCGCCTTGCATAGCCGCTTCATCTCTCCCCAGACGTTTGTACGGCTGATAGGCTTTCCGGTCCTTGTAATAAACACTGCCCCCGATGTGATGCAGTTCTTCTTACAATAATTCTGCAATTCCTTCCGCAATTTCTGCGGCAGAAGCACCTTTCTCTGTTTTCCCTTGCAATTCACAATCGCTGTCCCCGTCCGCACCGCTTCCGCAGTAATAAACTGCAATTCGGAAATGCGAATTCCCGTATTGCATAAGGTTTCCATGATATAAAATAATCTCTGATTGCCCTTCCGTTTTGCCGCTTTTAATAAAGAAAGGTATTCCTTTTCCGAGAGTTCCCGTTCCTTATCCCGAAAGATGCACCTCTGCTGTTTGAACGGCTTCACCCGACAGTCGAACCACCCTAAAAACGAAAATAACCCATTCAACGCCACCAGTATCGCATTTGCCGTGCTTATGGCATACTGCTCCGCAATGCTCTTTTTGTATGCGATAACCGTCTCTTTCGTAACCGTCTTTTCTCTCGGCAGATACCGACGAAACTGCTCAATGTTATGCAGATATTTCTGAATCGTTCCATTGCTCCGCTCTGCCAGCCACAAATGCCTTTCGTATTCTTTCACCATTTCCTGCGTTAAGGTATACTCCATCCTTTTCGCCTCCTCGATTTTATTCCCCTTGATTTTAGAAAAAGAACGGAAAAATAGCAAAAAAGTCCACAAACAGGCTCTTGCCCATTTGTGGACTTCATTTTTTTGTACGCGACAAATTCAAATTCTCCTTTCCTATATATTTGAGTACCCTTTGCATCCCTTTCAAAATTCAACTAAAAAAAGCCTTGAAAACCCAATGTTTTCAAGGCTTCTGCATGGAGATGAGGGGAATTGAACCCCTGTCCGAAAACCCATCCATAAGAACTTCTCCCATCACAGTCAGTCTTTTTCCATTCCCTCGTTGCAACGCCGATTGACAGGCTTTACCCCTCAGTAGCTTCATGAATCTTTCCCTGCCGCAAAGCTTAGGCAGAAAAGTGCCCCACCAAGTCGATGCCGGATTCTTCAGCGGTGAGAAACCGAAGGCCGACAGGCGCCGTTAATTAGGCAGCCAGTGCAAAATTATTTTTGTCGTTTCTTTTTAAAAAAGGTTCCAGCTTGATGACGCGGTTCACTGGTCCGCGGATGGCTATTCCTACTTTCAAGACTCCCGTCGAAACCATTGCATCCCCGTAAATCGTGAAACTTCACGCCTTTTCGGTGAAATGGCTGTAAACGACAAACTTATAAAGTAAGATTTCTGATTTTAAAATCCTTTTCCGCCTGACGGCGCATATCATTCTTTGCAATGGTGTCTCTCTTGTCATAGAGCTTTTTGCCCTTCGCCAGAGCAATGTCCACCTTCACATAGCTGCGGTCGAAGTATACCTTCAAGGGAACAACCGTATACCCTGCCGCACGCACCTCATGGTCCCACTTGCGAATCTGCGCTTTATGCAGCAGAAGCCTTCTGGGGCGAAGCGGGTCTTTATTAAAGATATTCCCCTGCTCGTATGGTCTGATGTGCATGTTGTAGATGAAAGCCTCTCCATCCTTAATCTGGATGTAGCTTTCCTTCAGGCTGCACTTACCCATGCGCAGACTTTTTACCTCTGTCCCTGCCAGAGAAATGCCTGCCTGTATGGTTTCTTCAATGAAATAATCATGATATGCCTTTTTGTTTTGCGCAATCAACTTTGTTCCTTTTCCTTTTGCCATACAGAATCACCTCCCCGACAATCTTCCATTGCAGAAATAACTATATCATATTCTATCAAAAAAATCAAATGACGATTCGGTTACAAATATTTCATTTTATTTACAAAAAACTTCCTTTTAAGATATCCCTCCTGTTTCTTACACTTTTCTTACAATCTTCCCATTTTTCACACAACCCGTCTTTTTTCTGTTACACTAAATCATAACAGACACTTGTATCTCTGCCATAGAAAGAGAGGCTTTTTTATGACAACAGACGTAATTCTTTCCACCGAAACAAACGAAACGCAGACACCATTGAAAGCACCCTGGCGCAGATTTTTCGCACGCAGTCTTGACCTTGGGCTGCTTGCCACGCTTCTTAACCTTTGTCTTTCCTTTTTTTCTCCAATGAAGGCAAGCAATTCCTCTTTCGCATGGACGCTTCTGGAAACCTATCTCTGCTGGCTGTTTCTCTTCCTTTTAGAGCCGCTGTTTCTTTCCAAATGGGGCAAAACTCCCGGCAAATGGCTCTTTGGGCTTTCCGTTCATCAGAAGGATGGCAGTCTTTTGACACGCTCACAGGCATTTGAGCGTCTTGTCAAAATTTTCCATGTGGGCGAAGGCTATGCCATCCCGTTTTACAGCCTGTATCGCAATTATAAATGCTACGAAATCTATACCGAAGAAGGAACTCTGCCTTGGGATAATGACCTTTGCTATGAAGTAAAACCGTTCCGTCTGCGTTCTGCCTTCGGCTATATTGTCATCGTGCTGTTTGCAGGCATTTTCACATTTCTCATCCATACATGGACGATCCTTCCCAACGGCAACACTCTGACCGTTGCGGAATTCGCAGAAAATTATAATCATCTTCTGGAATATGCTGAACTGGATACCCTTCCTTCGCTGACGAAGGACGGCAAATGGAAGGAAGGCGAAGATGACCTCTCATTTCTGATTTTTCTTCCGAATGCCGTCCGCTCTGAGCCTGTCATTCAAGAGGAAAACGGAAAACTATCTTCCTTTTCCTATACCCTCACGGATACCGAGGGAGATATCCTTTCCCCTTTGGAGCAAAATCCCCTGCTCGCCATGGCACTCCTGCGTACGCAGATTGATTTTCTCCATCCGGATTTAGAACGAATCAGCGGTCAGCTTCTCTCCTCCGATGATACACAGGAGCCACAGCGGATTTCCTCCGTCCTCAACTATATGGATAGACACCCCTATTGCAGTTACACCATCGAAACAGGCAACCTCCGCATCATACAGGAAATTACACTGGTTGGCTACAATGTGGATAAGCACAATAGTTATTCCATCGGTCCGGATGAGGATGCAAAGGAAACCTACTATTCCCTTACCTTCACATTGGAACAACATTAACTTCCTACAGAAAAAGATCAGACCGATTTCTCTCAGTCTGACCTTTTTTTGTTCCTGATTTCTTTATTCCTGAAAATCCTCGTTTTCTTTCTCAAAGACAAAATCAATCGTCCCCATCATGCGGTCTACCTTCGCCACGGAAACAACCACCTTATCTCCCAGACGATAGCTTTTCTTCGTCCGTTTCCCGAACACAAGCATTTTCTTCTCGTCAAATTCATAATAATCATCATCCATCTGAGAAAGTGCCACCATGCCCTCAATGGTATTCGGCAGCTCCACATAAATCCCCCAGTTCGTCACACCGGAAATGATGCCCTCATAAATCTGACCAACCTTATCCTCCATGAATTCCACCTTTTTCAGCGCATCCGTATCCCGTTCCGCGTCCTCCGCAACGCGTTCCTGCTTGGAGCAATGCTTTGCCCAATCGGGCATTTTTCTGCGGTAATAGGCAGATGCCTTTTCATCCAGCTCTCCATGAAGCATTTTTTTAATCATGCGGTGAATCTCCAAATCGGGGTATCTGCGGATAGGCGAGGTAAAGTGGCAATAATATTTTGCCGCCAACCCAAAATGTCCGCCGTTTTCCGCCGTATATCTTGCCTGCATCATGCTCCGCAACACCATTCTGGTGATAATGCGTTCCTCGTCCGTTTCCTCCGCCTTCTGCAAAACCTTCTGCAGCTCTCTCGGGTGAATCTCTCCGTCCTTTTTCCGCAAATAATAACCAAAGCCACGCAGGAACTGCTCCATTTTTTCCAGCTTATCCTCATCCGGCTCCTGATGGCTGCGATACATGAACGGCATTTCCTGCCAGAAGGAATTTTCCGCGATTGTTTCGTTGCACACCAGCATAAATTCCTCAATCATGTTTGTCGCAATGCTTTTTTCATAAGGCTTGATGTCAATCGGCTTTCCGTTTTCATCCAGAATGATTTTCGATTCGGGCAAATCAAAATTCACAGAACCGCGTTTTCTTCTTTTTTCTCCCAGAATCTGTCGCAGCTCCTCCATATCCTCCAGCATAGGCAGAATTTCCGCATACTGCTCCAGCAGCGCAGGTGTTCCGTCCTCCAGAATCTCACGCACCGCCGTATAGGTCATGCGGTAATCCGAATTGATGACGCTCTCCAGAATTCTGTGGCTTACCACCTCGCCTCTGCCGTTCACTTCCATCAGACAGCTTAACGCAAGCCGATCCACATGCGGATTCAGCGAACAGATTCCGTTACTCAGCTTATGCGGCAGCATGGGAATCACCCTGTCCACCAGATAAACGCTTGTTCCTCTGGCGTAAGCCTCTTTATCCAGTGCCGTATTCTCTCGCACATAATGCGAAACATCCGCAATATGCACACCCAGTTCAAAATTGCCGTTCCCCAGCCTTTTCAGAGAAACCGCATCGTCTAAGTCCTTCGCATCCGCGCCGTCAATCGTAATCGTCAACAGGTCGCGCAGATCCTCTCTGCCCTTTTTGTCCGCCTCGGCAACCTCTGTCCCAAGGTGCTCAATCTCCGCATAAACCTCCTCCGGAAATTCCACCGCCAGTTCATATCTGCGAATCACCGAAAGAATATCCACTCCGGGGTCATTGATATGCCCCAAAATTTCAATGACCTTTCCCTCCGGATTGCGTCTGTCCTCGCCGTAATCCGTAATTTCCACAACGACCTTATGCCCCGTCACGGCACCCTTTGTGTTTTCTCTGGAAATAAAAATATCCTTCGCAATCTTCTTGTCATCCGCTACCACAAAGCCATAGCCCTTGCTGCCTGCCTCAAATGTGCCAACAATCCGCTGCTGTCCTCGTTCCAGAATCCGTACAATTACGCCATCTGCCTTTTTGCCCTTTTCCGCCTTATGCAGCATCTTATACAGCACTCTGTCCTTCTGCATCGCGCCCATCGTTTCGCTCGCCGGAATAAAAATATCCTCGCCTCCTGCGTCGGGTGTCACAAATCCAAACCCTCTGGCGTGTCCGATAAATGTCCCCGTTGCCATCTGCAAATCCTTCGGCGAAGCCAGCTTACCCTTCTTTGTTTCAAATACACGTCCCTCTGCAATCAGCTCATTGATGAGGCTCTCAAATTTTTCTCTGTCCTCCTGCGGCACAGAAAGCATCGCGCGCATATCTCTGCGCTTTATGGGAACATATCCTTCGCTTTCCATATATGCCAGAATCCGTTCTTTTCTTTCCTTTAAAATGTCCGTCTCGTCCATGTCCTTCTCCTTATGCTTTCTCGTGCTTATCCTGCCCAAAAGCTCTCTGTCCTATCAATCCCATAAACCTATAAAAAAAGATGCCCCCGAAAAGGCATCTTCTTCTGCATTTGTTAACCTACCAGGTTAATGATGAGCGCAAGAATCATGAACAGTGCGCCGCCGATTTTTGTATATCTTTCCAGTGCGCCTTCCACAGAATTCCCTTTGTTCTTGCTCCAGTAAGTATCACTGCTGTTGCCGCTTACTGCGCCCAGACCTGCGGAACGCTTGGACTGCATCAGAATGATTGCTGCCAGAATCACCGCAAGAATCATCAAAATAACTGTTAATACCATACCGATTGTAGACATGCCAAAACCTCCTGTATTTTCACTCTGCCGAGTGGAATCTCGTCACACTTGGGGACATTTCTCCCCACTATTTCTGTATTGTAGCACATCTTCTCATTCTCTGCAACAGTTTTTCGCCCGAAACTGCACTGTTTCCTTCCTCCTCCGGCAAAATTTCAAAGGGAATCCCGCCGTAGGTCAGCCCTTTTTCCTTCATCTCACCGTGCCGCATTCTGTGCAGCTTCCCATGCGTATTCACATTCAGATTCACCTGCAAAACCAGATTTGCCGGAATAATTTTCCGCAGATGCTTCTGCAAAAACTCTCGTTTTTCCTTCACGCATAATTCCAGTACCAGCCGCAGTCTGTAGCTTTCCCTTTCCAGAGTACCGATATAATTTCCCGCACCCACACACCCGTCCAGCCAGTCCTGCAAATGAAAATAGGTATATGGACTGCGGCTGCACCAGCGCGAAAGAATTTCCTCCCGCAGCTCCTCTGTTTCCATCTGCTCTGCCCCGAAAAAGCCCATCATCCCTGCCAGTCGCAGAAGACCGCTTTTTTCCGCTGTCAGAATCCATTGGTTTCGTTCCAGTGTCTCTTTTGCTGCCGCCGCTTCTTCCAAAATCGTCCCCTCGATTTCTCCCAGCTTCCGAAACTCTCTCAATTCGCTCACCGTACACGGGCAGTGCTTTTCATATCTGTTCTCCGTCATTGCTTCACCTCAATTTCACCCAGCACAGGCACATCATTCGCCCCCAGAATCAGGTTGCCGCTACCGCCGTTGATGCCGCAGTCCGAAACATCCACCACACCATCTGTCTCCAATGCCCTTGATTCCAGATGGCTGATGCGTACCGTCAGAAAGTCGCTGTCCGCCCAGTTCTTCCGCAGCTCCTCAAAATATGCCGAAAATCCCTCAGTCAGCTTCGTCAGAACCGTTCCCTTCGTCACATCCTCCGCCACAGAAAGCTGCAGCGCAATATTGCAGCGCACCTCTGTCACTCCTTCCACCGTTACCTTATGCCCAATCGGCGCAATTCCGTAGCCCTCCCCCTTGCTTTCGGGGTCAATCTCCTTCTGCAATGCCGCCAGCTCTGTTTCCGTCGGTCTGCGCCATCCCTGGTCAATCAGCACCAGCTTCACCGTGCCGCCTCCGTTCCACGCGGGATAAACCTTCAGTCCGCCCACATTCTGCATCGCGTTCACCTTCCTCTTGTAGTCCGCAATGTTTCCGCCGAAGGCATCCGCATCAAAGCTTGCAAAAAAGCGTTTGCGCAGCTCTTCGTCACCTTCCGCATCCTCGCCGTCCGTCCGCAGCTCCTCCAGTGTTGCCTTCGCTAAATCGGGCATCGTTTCCAAGGGCAGCAGCTCCCCCAGATACACATTGCCGCACGCCCCCTCTGTTTCACATTCCAGAATATATCTTCCGTCTGTCTCTCTCCCCAGTACGATATATTTATATTCCTCCAGTGCAAATCTTGTCCCGTTTTCCACAGGATATACCGCTCCGTCCGCATCCAGAAAACGCCCGTAAAAGGTTGCCTTCACCGCGCCCTTTCGCAGCATTCCCCTCTCTGCCGCCCGTCTGGTCAAATCCTCGCCCACAGCCGTATCCGCAAAGGTTCTGTCCGCCAGCAAATCCAAATCTGCGTAAAATTGCGCCGTTTCCGCCGCATTGGGTGCCAACGCGTCATAAATCAGGCTGCCCTGCCGCTTGTCCCTTCTGTCATCAATCCTGTCCAGCTTTTTCTCCATCAGTTCCTCATAGCTTACCGCCATCATATATCCACCGTCCTCTCTGCCGTCACTTCCCCGAAAATCGTATATACCGTAAATGCCGCCGTCACGCTGCCCTTTTCCTCCCGAAAGGAAAAATCCGTCACCGCCGTCACCCTGTCATCCGCAAGCAGGGCATCCTCAATCCGCCTTTTCAGCTCCGGAATCACATACGATACATTCTTCCCGTATAAATCCTCCAGTTCCACGCCGTAATTCCAGTCATAAACCGCATAACGATACCGCTCCGTCTGCAAAATTTTAGAAACCGCCTGCCGCATCGCATCCAGTTCATCTGTCTCACCGCGCACCTCTGCCTTCTCCTCGTTGATTTTCCATGTCAGGCTCGGCATCGTCCTTTCTTCCAGCTTCTCCATGTCAATTTCCGTTTCCTGTATCGGTGTCATCCTATCCTTCCTTTCGCACTCTCCCAAGCACCAAATATTGCTGTCCACCGTCTGCCCGCAGCAGTGCCACCGCCTCTCCTGCCTGCAAAGCTCTGCTTCGCTTCAGTCGATATGCACGCCAGCTGCCGCCCTCAATCTGTATACTGCCCGTTTCCTCTGCCTGCAAAACATCCTCCGTCAGCACCAGAAACGCCTCTGTCAGCTCCAGTCCTTCCTCCAGTCGAATTGTCAGCGGTGCCGCCTTTGTCACTGTTCCTACGCAGAAATCCGCACCCTTCTCCGCCGCATCCAGTGCCAATTGTTTGATAATCTCAAGCATCCCTTCTCCTCCTTATCGTCTCAGCCGCCTGCCGCTTGCTTCCCTTTCTTCCCAGAGCCGCTTCGTCATCTCGCGCATCAGCCGTTCTATATCAATCTCCGCACCCTTTGCCTGCTCCCGTTCCTTTTTCGGTGCTTCCTGCGGCAGCTCTTCCGCTTCTTCGGAAGTCGCCGCTTTTTCGGCAAGCCCTGTTTCTGCCACAATCGGAATCGTTTTCCGCTTCTCCTGCTCCGCAAAAGGTGCTTCCTGCATAAAAATCGTTTTCCGCCTTTCTTCCGCTTCGCGCCACTCCGTTTTCTCCCGAAAAATCTCTGCCGTAAAAATCGGAACAATCGTTTTCCTCTCCTGCGTGCTTTCCTCCGCCGTCCGCAATGCAGGCCCCTTTGCTTCCGCCGTTTTCTCCTCCGCAAAAGACCTTCGCCGTTCCTGCCCGAAAGTCTCTGCTTCCTCTGCCTTCTTTCCCTTTGCTGTCCGCACTGTTTCCTCCCAAAAGAAGGGCTTCTTCTCCGCCTTCTCCTGCGGCAGTGCGTCCTGTCGGTTTTCTGCCGTTGTTTTTCCTTCCGTTTTTCCTCCGCTCCAAAAACCGATGCCGCCGCCGGCTTCTTCCGTCTTTTCCTTCCAAAAGTCCAACAGCCGCCCAAACAGCCCCTTTTTCTCCTGCTGCATCCCTTCACCTCTTTTCCTCTGCCGCAATCTCCATCTCAATCACCGCACAGCAAAACATTCTCTCAGGTGTTGTCATTTCCGCCCAGTCCTTCGGGCGTATGCCGTATCTGCGGAGAGCATAGCAGGCATAATCCGCCTCATCTACACCCTCCGCAATCATTTTTTTGCCTGTTCCTTCCAGACCCTTCTGCGGCTTTGGAATCCATTGATATCCTTCACCGCCTCCAATAACCGCATATACTCCCCCGGATAAAGCATCTCCTGCAATGCTGCTTCTCCGCTGTCCGCGCCATAGCTTTCCCGGAGTGCCCTGTCCGTCAAATCCGGCACTACTACAGAAAGCATGCAAAGCACCGCCCATTTATCTCGCTTGCCCTCTGCCGCCCTGCGGTATTCTTCCTCGCTCACCGCACGCAGCTCCCAGAGCACCTCCTCGCCGTTCTCCCGAAAGCAGGGCGAAATATGCACCCTTCTGTTTTCGGGAAATCCGTTCCTTCAAAAAGCCTTTCAAATCCATTAGCCAACCTCCTCAATGCGAATGTCCATCTGCATCCGATGCGCGCCTTCCTCAAAAATATGTGTGCAGCTCTCAATCAGAACCTGCCCCTGCAGGCTGATTTCCGCCAGTCCGGGAATCTCCAGCCAGATGGTATTCCCTGCAAAAAGCATCACATCCCCGTTGATGTTCTCCACCGTCAGCTTTTTCACCACTCTGCATTTTTCCTTCAAAATACGTTCTGCCTGCTCCTTCAGCTGTGCGCTGTT
>ENA-OPCD01001689-OPCD01001689.1-human-gut-metagenome-genome-assembly--contig:-NODE-1689-length-16617-cov-2.873324_pt1 | contig 16617 bp, 20 predicted proteins | sample MGYA00241560_ERZ501471 | MGnify/ENA primary metagenome ERZ501471 (study PRJEB25962, sample SAMEA2042578) | human gut metagenome | biome: human gut; feature: human-associated habitat; material: faeces...
ATGCCTTGACGCTCAATACTGGGGTGTCCCCCAGAGAAGAAAAAGAATCTTCCTTATCGCAGATTTTGCAGGACGATCCGCCGGACAAATACTATTTGACCAGGAAAGCCTGCCTGGGTATCCTGCGCCGAGCCCTTGAACGTGGGAAAGAGCTCCCAAAGAAGCTCAAACGGGCGCTGGAAATCCAATCCGGAGTCGCTCCACCGGACGGCGATGCGACCAAGCTGGAAGCGTACCATATCAACCAGAGGGATGAGGGTATCAACCTGCACGGAGTGTCCGGCGCCCTGATGGCCACTAACAATATGCAAATGCAGACCTTTGTCACACAGCCAGACAAGGATGATGTGGAAGGCTTTGATGGGTACAATGGCGATTTGACCGGCGATGTTGCGGCAACGCTTGGCGTAAATTGCGGGATGTCCACAGGCCGAAATGGTCTGCTCCAGCCGATTGCATTTGCGGCAAATCAGAGAGATGAAGTCCGGGATCTGCACGATGTGGCCGGAGCCTTGGAAGCCCAACCGGGAATGAAACAGCAGACCTTCGTGGCGGCCGCATTCTCGGCAGGAGCCGGCGCCTCTGCTGGGAGCATTGGGTATGGCGAGGAACTGGCTCCTACGCTAAAAGGCTCTGCCAGCGGAAACTGTATGCCGTCCGTCCTGTGCCTGAATGACCAGGGCGGAAGCGTGATGGAATGCTCCGAGAATGTGTCCGGTACGCTGCGGGCGCAGGAGCATGGACACCAGCCGCTCGTCTATGAAAACCATGGTATTGATGCCCGATACACCGGCCCTCACCAGGTGGTGCCTACCATGTCCGCAAGATACGGAACAGGCGGAAACAACGTGCCGCTCGTAGAACAGGAAGAAACCTTCTGCATTACCGGAAACGCCATTGACCGGCAGCCACAGAACGGCGGCAACGGGATCGGATATCAGCGGGACATCGCATATACGCTGACGGCCACTGATCATCATGCAGTCTACAGCCGCCAGCGTGTGGATGATTTCCGTGAGAACGGCGTAGTCAGCACACAAAGCGCCCGCCAGCATAAGGACGCCACCGATCTCGTTTGCCAACAGGCGGAAGCCTATGCCTATCTCATCCGACGCCTGACACCGTTGGAGTGTGAGCGCCTGCAGGGCTTTCCGGATGGATGGACAGATATCCCCGGTGCATCGGACTCTGCCCGATATAAAGCGCTGGGCAACAGTGTGGCGATACCCTGTGTGGAGTTCATCATGGGTCGGATTGCCGCAGCCCTTCGGGCGGTATAGCTGCCTTGGTGGTTTTGCTTCCGTTTCGCATAGCTTCTTCGTTGAGTTTTGTGAATAGCTTTCCATGACTTCTTCCGGTATGCTTTGCTTGCAAAATCGAGGAAAGGAGCAGACCGATGGAGGGCAAAAAGAACCTCTGCGCCATGATCCCGGCAGAGCTTCACGCAAGAATCATGGCAGAGAAAGAAGAAATGAAGCTGGGTACACTGGCGGAATATGTGGAGCGCATCTTCGCAGAACACTTTGAAGGAGGAAACGATATGCAGACAGAACGCACCCTTGCGGTGAAAATCTCCGCAGAACTCTTCGACCGACTGAAAGAGTATCTGGAAAAGAATCACCTGAAGCAGAAGGACTTCATCACACAGCTGATCCAGCAGGCGCTGGATAACGCAGAAGAATAATCAACCCACTGGATGGCCGCAGGGAAACCTGCGGCCATCTCTATTCTCTGGAGGTGAGAGCAATTTATATTTACCCTGATAATTTGACCGCAAAAGCCATGCTGTGGCTTTGGGAGCTGCGGGACATCGGCATCATCGGCGTGGGGCTTCTTATCTCTGTTCTGGCGCTGACCCAGACAGGCATCGCCCTGCCGCTGGTGCTGACGGCTGTTTACGCTTTCCTCAGCATTCGATTCGACGGAACCAGCATATTGGATTTCCTCAAATATGCCGCCGCGTTCCTGATTACAAAGCAGCAATTCTATGATTGGAGGTTGGAGTCGTGAGTAAAAAGCAGAAAAAGGACAAAGCCGCCTGCTCCACACGGCAGCTCATGGGCATTGAGGAGATCAAGGACTACTGCATTGCCACCCGTATGGGCAATCTCGTGTTCTTCATCATCAAGCCCACTAACATCTCCGTCCTGCCGGATTCCAGCATCAGCGCCCGCATCTATGCGCTGCTGAATGTCGTAAAAGGACAGGCGGAGATCGAGATGCTGGCGCTCAATTCCAAGGAATCCTTTGAGCGCAATAAGGACTTCTATCGGGAGCGTCTGAGCCAGGAGGAACTGCCAGCGGTCCGCAGACTGCTGGAACAGGACAGCAAGCACCTGGACCGCATTCAAGTGCTCATGGCGTCCAGCCGTGAGTTCTATATTATCATCCGTCTGCGCGGCGAACAGGAGTCCGATGTGTTCTCCTACCTTTCCCGCATCGAGCAGAACATCAACGACAACGGCTTCACGACCCGCCGAGCCACCGAGCAGGATCTCAAAAAGATGCTGGGTGTTTACTTTGAACAGAACGTGACAACAGAAAAGTTCGAGGACTTCGACGGTGACCGCTGGGTTATTGTCGGTGAGTAAAGGAGGGATTCATTTGGCAAAGAAAACGAAAAAAGCAGCGCCGCAGAGCCGGGAGACTGCAGGTATCAAATCCTTCCTGGATATGATTGCACCTTCCGTGGTCAAGTTCGAACCGGATCACTTCATCTGCGGCAACACCTTTCGCTGCGTGTGGGCGCTGCGGGAGTATCCCACGCAGACCGATGAGCAGGCTATTCTCCGACATCTGGGTGAAAAGGATGGGATCACGCTGCGCATCTACACCCGCCAGGTAACACCTGCCGAGGAAAAGCGCATCATCCAGAATGCCGCCAACAAAAACCGCATGGGCAGCTCCAACACAAATGACCTGCAGCAGACGATCACGGCGGAAAGCAATCTACAGGATGTGGCATCGCTGGTGGCTTCCATGCACCGCAACCGAGAGCCGCTGCTCCATTGCGCCGTCTATATCGAGCTGACCGCTTCGGATTATAACACGCTCAAGCTGCTCCAGACCGATGTGCTGACAGAACTGGTACGGAGTAAGCTCAATGTGGACAGGCTCCTGCTCCGTCAGCAGCAGGGCTTCTGCTGTGCCAGCCCCGTGGGATACAACGCCTTCGGCCAGCAGTTCGAGCGTGTCCTCCCGGCATCCAGTGTGGCGAATTTGTATCCCTTCAACTATTCAGGCAAAACGGACGCAAAGGGCTTCTATGTCGGGCGGGACAAGTACGGCAGCAACATCCTCGTGGACTTCGACCAGCGCGATGAGGACAAGACCTCCGCCAACATCCTCATTCTCGGCAACTCCGGCCAGGGCAAATCCTATCTGATGAAGCTCCTAATCCTCAATCTGCTGGAGTCCGGAAAGTCCGTTATCACGCTGGATGCCGAGCATGAGCAGCAGGAAATGTGCGAGGCCGTGGGCGGCTGCTTTGCCGACCTCATGGCGGGAAAGTACATCATCAATGTACTGGAGCCGAAATGCTGGGATGATGGCGGTGACCCGGACGATACGGCAGCGCCGGAAGCCTTCCGCAAAAGCACTTTGCTGGCACAGCATGTTTCCTTTCTCAAGGATTTCTTCCGAGCCTATAAGGATTTCAGCGATGCCCACATCGACACCATTGAGATTATGGTGTCCAAGCTCTATGCGAAATGGGGAATCACGGAGCGAAGCAACTTCCGCCGCATGCGACCGGAAGACTATCCGATCCTCTCTGACCTCTATGACCTGATCGAAGAAGAATTCAAAAGCTACGATCCAAACGCTCATCTGCTCTATACGGAAAAGCTCCTGCAGGAAGTGCTGTTGGGACTGCATTCCATGTGCAAGGGCGCTGATGCACAGTTCTTCAATGGACATACCAATATTACCTCCAGCCGCTTCCTCGTTTTCGGCGTCAAGGGAATGCTGAGTGCCGCTAAAAATGTCCGCAACGCTATGCTGTTCAATGTGCTGTCCTTCATGTCGGATAAGCTTTTGACGGTCGGCAATACCGTAGCAGCACTGGACGAGCTGTATATCTGGCTGTCCAATCCCACGGCCATTGAGTACATCCGTAACTGCCTCAAGCGTGTGCGCAAAAAGGAATCCGCCATGCTGCTGGCATCGCAGAATCTGGAGGACTTTGATCAGGAACAGGTGCGCGAAATGACCAAGCCGCTGTTCAGCATCCCGCCTCACCAGTTCCTGTTTAACGCAGGCTCTATTGACAAGCGCAGCTACATGGAGATGCTCCAGCTGGATGAGGCGGAGTATAACCTCATTAAGTTTCCCCAGCGCGGTGTCTGTCTGTACAAGTGCGGCAACGAGCGCTACCTGTTGGAGGTACATGCTCCGGCATATAAGGAAAAGCTGTTTGGAACGGCGGGTGGTCGCTGATGGCAGTATCTGCAGGCATGATCGCAAAAGCCGCGGCGACGGTGCTCTCTAACGAAAAGCTGCGCAAAGGCGTGGGATGGACGCTGGTCGCAATTCTCTCGCCAGTCATTGTACTCATCGCACTTCTGTGTTCTATTGGCTCCGGAGGTGCGGATCACAACAACCAGGCGGTAGCTGCAGCCTTCTATGGCGTGAGTTACTCAACAGAAGTACCCGCAGAATTCCGGTATCATATTGAGGAGATGCGTACCGCTTTTTCTCTTCTGGATTCGGCAGTGGCTTCCGTCAATGGGCAAACGGAAAGCGGAAACGGCCTTGACCCGATTCGGATCAAGGCCGTTTTTTATGCCCTCTGCTTTGGCGAGAATGCGCCGTCCGCACGGGCGAGGACGCTCCCGGCAGACGGGCGGCAAACCGTTTTGCAGAGTGCTTCTACACTTGGGAAACCCGTACCCGCACGGTAGATATCGAGAACGGCGATGGCACGGTTACCAGCACGGTAGAAGAATACACCATCGCTGTTCCGGTCTCACTGTATCAAGCGTATGCCAATCTGGAAGCAGAGCTTGGCAGGACGATCACAGAGGACGACAAGAGCAATATCAACCACATCTATTCCATGATCGCCGGCGCTGCGGGCGGCGGGAATTACAACGGTGAGTTCCTTCGCGGAGATGGAAGCAGTATCGACTTGGACATCTCAGCTTTTACCGATCCCAACAGTAAAAACGCCGCTGACCTTGTAACCTACGCCATCCACGCATGGGAATCCGGTTGGGGCTATGTCTGGGGAACCTATGGCGATGTGCTGACCGAATCGCTCTTTGCTTACAAACTGGATCAGTATCCTGACGGTGTCGGCAGCTACGAAGATTTTATCCGTGCCAACTGGCTGGGCGGCAGGACCACCGACTGCGTGGGACTCATCAAGGGGTACGGCTGGTTGTCCCCGGAAACAATGACCATTGACTATGGAACTCACGGCATGCCGGACATCGGTGCCAATCAGATGTACTACAGCGCCACGGAGTCCGGTCCCATCGATACCATGCCGGACATTCCCGGTCTTGCCGTTTGGCATGACGGGCACATCGGCGTTTACATTGGCGGCGGTCAGGTCGTTGAAGCTATGGGTACCAAGTACGGTGTTGTCAAAACAGAATTGGCTGACCGAGGTTGGACGCACTGGTTGAAGATTCCGTATATCAATTATGACTGAGGAGGTACAACATGAAAAAAGTAAATATCACTCTCACCTTTGACGATGACAAGCTGGACGCACTGGAGTTCTCGCTCCGCAAGGAACACTCTTCCGTGCAGGCCCGCATGGACGATGCACTCAAGCAGCTCTATGAGCAGACGGTGCCGGAAGCTGTGCGGGAGTATCTGGACAGCAAGGCTGTCCCTGCTCCCAAGCCCAAGCGCACGGCCAAATCCGCTGCTCCGAAAACGCCGAATAGTGAACCGAAGCCCGCGGCAGCCGTGGTAAAGGAGGGCAACTGATATGGCACAACAGGAAGAAATCGTTCTGTGGATCGACCAGCGTTGGAAAAATGCTATCGAGAAGCATCTCAAGGATGAAACCCTGCAGGAGCATCTGGAGAATGTACTGGACGAGCTTTGCAATCGGCTTCCGGAACGGGAGTATGATCGCATCAGCCGCGCGATTCAGTCGGAAGCTGCCGCACAGCGCGCAGAGGAGGAAGCAGCCCGCACTTATGCGGCCTACCATGTGACGGAGCGTGGTCAAGAATGGTACTTCAAGACCTCACCCGGTGAGGAGCTGTTGACGGTCGGGAAAAAGCTGCGCAGTTACATCACCGGCGAGAAAGCTGCTGTGCCGGATTTGTTTATCAAAATGTTTGCAGGCGGTCGTCCCATCACCGCGGAGGAATACAATGCTCTGACCGCTGTACGCATGGAGAACACCGGAAAGGTACGCGGTGTGTTCGATGTGAACTTCGACAAGCGTGAGTTCTCCGCTGTTCACATTATGGATGGCTGGCAGACTTGGGCGATGCGGGATGTGTCTGTGGCGTCATACCATGCAACGAGGTCGTACTTTGCTTCGGCAGATGAGCAGTGGCGCAAGCTGTTGGATCATCTGAAGGGCAAAGAGATCACATCGGCAGGGCATCTCTCCGCACAAAACTTTTCCTTCGGTGAGGAGATCATCGAATTAGACGGCAAGCTCAACTTTTATCTGCAGGCGGACTTCGATGTGGATGCCGCCTTCGGGACATTCGTCTGCACCGATCAGAATGACGACTGGCTCAACATCTACGCCAACTATGATGTGGAACAGGAGCGTCTGTGCGACACACTGGAACTGAACCTCTGCAAGGGAGACGGTTCGGAAGAAAGCTGGAGTTACCCTCTCAATGCTGCCGAACAGGAAGTCCTGCTCCGCAAGATGGAGGCGTTCTGCCAGCAGCAGACCGGCATGAGCCTGCACGAGTACGCCCGGCAGCTTCGGGAGAGTGGATCACAGACTCCTGAAATGCAGATGTAAGCATGGCAGGCAGAGGTTTACAAGGTTTTCTCTTGACTGATTATCGGCGCACCGATATAATAAGAGCGGTGATGTATATGACGATCCAACAGATACTGCGGGAAAAGAACCTCTCCCGCTACCAGCTCTCCAAGAAAAGCGGTGTGCCTTGGGCAACGCTGGCGGACATCTGCTCCGGCAAGACAACGCTCTCCCGATGCAGTGCCGGTACACTCATGAAGCTATCCTCCACACTGGATATCCCGATGGAACAGCTCATTACGCTGACCGTGGAGAAACCACAAATGCATGGCGGCAAGCCGACTGACCGAACCTATTTGGAAAAGAATCTGCCTGCCAGTCTGGATAAAGCGCTTCGTGAGTACATTCAGGGCGAAAAGGACAAGGTGTCTTATATGGACTGTCTGTGGGGAGAATTGTATAGTGCGATTAACTCCAATCAGTGGAGCAATGCCATCACGCAGGAGCAGGCTGATTATCTTCGCGCAAAATATCTATTTTGAAAATGTCCCGGAACTACTGCCGATCCAGCGTGAATTCTACCTGACCATGCTGACCGAGCGCAAGGAGAAGATTTTGGATTACAGCTTGGAACTTCTGATGGAGCAGGAGCAGCACACTTCGCCAGTGCTGGAGATGTGAAACCGAATATTCTATTTGGAGAGTCGTGCCAATTGGTGCGGCTCTCTTTTTTCGCCTCCGATATATGTCGGCTGAGATGCCGAGCAGGAGATGCCCCGTGTCCACCCCTGTGGGCCGCTGTGTGGCCTCGTGGGAGCGCGGGAGGGTAAGGATAGCGCCCTGGCAGGTTGAGCGAGGTTTTGGGCCGATTTTCGGTGCGCCGAAATCGGGGCAGGAGAAAGCCTTTGGCGCTTTATTGCGCCATTGGCCCTTACGGCAGCCCGCAGTGCGGACTGCCACGGAGGTTTGCAGCACTTTGAAATTGACGCTGATCATGCGGAGACGAATATGCTTTGGCGCTATTTCTTGTAAAAATGCCTGTTTGCCCCGTGTTTGCAGGGCCTTTGGGAGGCGCTGACACTCAATGGAAGGAGGTGCAGTTCAATGGATAAAAACGGAAAAAGCCGACACTCTGTCTGGCTGTCAGACGAGGTGTGGCAAGAGGTGGACGCATTCTATAAGCTGGATAACTGCCCTACTCGCAACGAGTTTGTGGAGAAGGCGCTGCGGCAGTATTGCGGTCGTCTGCACGCCGAGCGGACAAGTGCGTATCTGCCCCGTGCGCTACAGGAGATGCTGGAGGGCACACTGGGCGTGTTCGGCGACAGGCTGGGTAAGCTGCTGTTCAAGCTGGTGGTGGAGCACAACATGACCAACCATCTGCTGGGCGGAGACATAGACATGACCCGGGACGAGTACAACAAAATGCGCGGTAACAGTGTCCGGGAGGTGGCGGGTACGCATGGCAGCATCTCTTTTAGGGATGTGTTGCTATTTCACCAGGAGGAGTAACCGATGGCACGGCTGATACAGAAAAGCGGGTACATCCAAGGAGGCCGTGCGGCAAGATACATGGAGTATGTTGCCAAGCGAGACGGTGTGGAGGTCATTCAAAGCACCGAGCCGGTGACTAAAAAACAGATGCAGTTCCTCACAAAACTGCTGAAGGACTTCCCGGATGCAAAGGAACTCTTCGAGTACGCCGACTACCTGCAGACACCCAACCGGGGTACGGCGTCTGCGTTTATTGCTGCTGCGTTGGATACGCATCTGCATGAATTGGAATCCGAGAGCGGCTATATGGCCTACATCGCCAACCGGCCCCGGGTGGAAAAGCACGGCGGTCACGGGCTATTCAGTGCGGCGGATGTTACGGATCTCAAGGCCGCAAAGAATGAACTGGAGACTCACGCCGGAAAAGTGTGGACCTTCATTTTCTCCCTGCGGCGGGAGGATGCGGAGCGCCTGGGATACAGCAAAGCAGCCGCATGGCAGAACCTATTGAAGCAGGAGAGCCACTCCATTGCGGAGGCCATGCGTATTCCACCGGAGAAGTTTCGTTGGTATGCGGCATATCACGACGAGGGCCACCATCCGCATATACACATGATGGCGTGGTCGGACGATCCCAAGGTGGGGTTTCTAACGCAAAAGGGGATCGCATCGATTCGGTCCAAGATGACGAACGAAATTTTTCGGGATGAGATGACGGAGCTTTACATTCGGAAGGATGCCGCCTACAAGGAGAGTATACAAACCGCCAAGGCATTGTTACTGGAGCGCATTCGGGTGTTGGAAACCGGTGCCGCCGATGACCCCGGGCTTGTGAAAGAGCTGCAAGAACTCTCCCAGGCACTGGCGCAGGTCGGCGGCAAACATGTCTATTCCTATCTGCCAAAATCGGTCAAGGCACAGGTGGATGCCATTGTGGAGCGACTGGCGCAGCTCCCGGAGGTGGCGGCTTGCTACGACCAATGGTGGCAGCTGAAGGACGAGATTGCGGGCTACTATGGGCAGAACACGCCGCCCCACCAGCCGCTGACGCAGCGGAAGGAGTTTCGTTCTCTTAAAAACTGGATCATCCGAGAGGCAGAGGACATCTCATTTTCCCCGTCTGCTGACAGTGTGGAGCCGGGGGAAAAGCAATCGACAGAGAAAACGTCACCTATCCGTGGCTCTGTTGATGTGCAGCCAGTGGGAGAAACTGTGTCTGCAAGGCATATTCCGGCAAATGTGGTCATGCGGCTGCTGCATCATATGGGGCAGATATTTAGGACGAGTATGCCGGTCATCCCACCTGCGCTGCGAATCGACTCCAAGCGCCGCAGACGGTTGCAGGAGAAGCGCATGGCCTTGGGACACAAGCGAGATGACCACGAGGACGAGCAGCTCCATCATGTCAATGACAATACCATGTAACAGGAGGTATAACGCATGGGGAAATTTGTATATTTCACATCCGCAGAGAAACGGCAGGCCAACGAGGTTGACCTGCCATCTTTTTTGCGTGACCGGGGCGAAAAGCTCCTCAAGGCTGGACGGGAGTACCGGCTGGCCAGCGACCACAGCATCACTGTGCGTGGCAATAGGTGGTATGATCATGCTGTGCGGAGGGGCGGACACGCCATCAGCTTCGTGCGGCAGTTCTATGACAAGACCTTCCCGGAAGCTGTGTCCATGCTGCTGGGCCGAGACGGACAGGGCATCATTCCCATTGCAAAGCAGGAACCGGAGCCGCAGGAGCCAAAGCCCTTTGCCCTGCCGAAGCCTTACTTGACTATGCGCAGGATGTATGCCTATCTCACCAAGCACAGGTGCATTGACCGGGATGTGGTCACGGCGTTTGTGCAGGAGAAGCTGCTCTATGAGGACGACCCACACCACAACTGCGTGTTTGTAGGGCTGGATGAAAACGGAGAAGCCCGGCATGCGCATCTGCGCAGCACCGGCTCCCAAGGCAAAGTGTTCCGCATCAATGTGGAGAGCAGCGACATAAAACACAGCTTCCACAAAAACGGGACGGACCGTTCCCTCTATGTTTTTGAAGCGCCCATTGATCTGCTGTCCCACATTACCCTCTACCCGGCAGGCTGGCTGGAGCACAGCTATGTGGCCTGCTGCGGCACCTCCATCCAACCTGTGTTGGAGCGCCTGCGGCAGAATCCGAAGCTGGGCACGGTGTACCTGTGCCTCGATAACGATGAAGCGGGCGAGGATGCCTGCGACGGTATGATGGACACCCTGGAGGATATGGGCTGCGATGTGGAGCGTCTGCGCCCGGAGGGAAAGGACTGGAATGATGACCTGCGGGCGAAGCGGGGTGGCCATGGGTAATCTATGGCTCCTCCTTGCAGCGGGCGGCGTCATGGCAGCGGTCATAGGCTGCCTGACGCTGCTGAACAATCGCTACACCCTCAACAACATTAAATCCAAAACCGTAGGCGACGGCCAGCATGGCACGGCGCGGTGGGCCACTGATGCGGAGATCCGCAAGACCTATGCCCTCGTGCCGTTTCAAGTTGCGAACTGGCGCAAAGGACTGTGCCGCCCGGAAGTGCAGGGGCTGGTGCTGGGCAGCGTCAGCCATAAGCGTGGCATCACCGCACTGGTGGATAAGGACGATGTGCATTGCCTTATGATCGGCGCATCCGGCGTGGGCAAAACGGCCTATTTTCTATATCCCAATTTGGAATACGCCTGCGCCAGCGGCATGAGCTTTCTGGCATTGGATACCAAGGGCGACTTGGCTCGCAACTACGGCGCCATTGCGGAAAAATACTACGGCTACCATGTATCCGTGGTGGATCTGCGAAACCCTACCCGTTCAGATGGCTACAACCTCATGACGCTCATCAACCACTACATGGATGCGGCGCAGGCCACCGGCAGTCTTGCCGCCCGTGCCAAGGCGGAGAAGTACACCAAGATTTTGGCCAAAACCATCGTGTCACCGAATGGGGATACGGACTACGGCCAGAACGCCTATTTCTACGATGCTGCAGAGGGACTATTGACTTCCGTGGTGCTCTTGCTGGCAGAATTTCTGCCGCCGGATGGGAAACAGGAGCGGCGGCACATCGTGTCCGTGTTCAAGCTGGTGCAGGAGTTGCTGGCCCCCTCGGGGGTACGGGGTAAAAACTGGTTTACCATCCTCATGGAAAAGCTGCCCTCGGAGCACAAGGCACGGTGGTTTGCCGGGGCGGCGCTGAACACATCCGACCAGGCCATGGCCTCGGTCATGAGCACGGTACTGTCTCGCCTCAACGCCTTTCTGGACTCCGAGCTGGAGCAGGTGCTGTGTTTTGACAGCACCATGAACGCCGAGCGGTTTGCGGCGGAAAAATCCGCTATCTTCCTAATTTTGCCGGAGGAGGATCAGACCAAGAACTTCATGGCAGGCTTGATGATCCAGACGCTGGCACGGGAGCTGTTCGCCGTGGCGGATGAAAACGGTGGGCGTCTGCCCGGCCGCGTGGTGTTCTATTGTGATGAGTTCGGAACTATGCCTGCCTTTGATGTGGAGGCATTGTTCAGTGCAGGACGTTCCCGAGGTATCACACTGGTACCTATCATCCAATCGCTGGCGCAGCTGGAGAAAAACTATGGGCGAGAGGGGGCAGAGATATTGACCGATAACTGCCAGGATACCATCTTCGGCGGCTTCGCCCCCAACAGCCAGACGGCGGAGCAGCTCTCCAAGGCGCTGGGCAGCCGCACGGTATTGTCCGGCTCGGTCAGCAGAAGTAAGAACGATCCCAGCCAGAGCTTGCAGATGATGGAGCGGCCCCTCATGACGCCGGACGAACTGAAATCCATCCCCAAGGGCAGCTTTGTGGTCATGAAAACGGGGACGCATCCCATGCAGACAAAACTGCGCCTGTTTCTCGACTGGGGCATTACCTTCGGTGAGCCATACATTACCTCGGAGCATGCCGCCCGGCCTGTGGTCTATGCCAGTCGACAGGAACTATTCCTCCGCATCGACCGGGCCTACGGAAAGAAGGGCACCCAACCTACGCAGGTGCAGCAAGCACCTGTTGCCGAGAGGAGAAGCCCCTATTCGGCAATGGGACTTTACAATGAGGACGCAAAGACATGAGTTACTTTGGAAGCATCTATGCGGATCAGGAACTATCCCATCGGGCCAAGACGGTCTATATGTACCTCAAGGACCGCTCCAACGCCGACGACACCTGCTGGCCCAGCGTCCGCAGGATCGCGGAGGACTTGAAGCTGTCCCGCCGCACCGTGCAGCGGGCCTTGGCGGACCTGGAGCGTCATGGATTCTTGGAGCGCACCCATCGCCGTCGTCCCAATGGCAGCTTGACCAGCAATTTTTATCGGCTCAAATAGGCAGGGAAAAGCGCACTTCCCGCCAAGGGGGAAGTGCGCTTTCAGGCTGTCATAAGGGTAGCGTCACCATGGCGCATCCAGAAGGACTCACTCTATCGGAGGTATTAAGACAGAGAAAGAACAAACAATAGCTCCTATGATCAGAATCTTCCGCCCTGGAGAAGCATGATGAGCACCCCGAAAAGCACAAATGCAAGTATCGGGAAAAGAACTCGGGGGGGGGGGTATTGCCTACCCTCACTTTTCTCTCGTATGCGGGGCGTCCTCAGCGGACAGGTCGTATTTCTCTTCCGGCGGCAGTTTTTCCTCCTCATCGAATCGATCCCTCCCGGTCAGCCTGCGGATCAGGGGGCGGATGCCCGATATGAAGAACCCGAGCACAGCGACAACCAAGCCAATCACAGCGAGAACAATGTCGCTGAAGCTCGGTTCTATAAAGCCGGTCGAGTTTTCCGGTGCATCCGGGTCAAATTTGATCTGGATGGACTTACCCACCGTGACTGAGTTCGCCAAGGGGCCAAACTCGCCTGTATAGTGCGTACCGTCCACCACATACTCATAAGTCCACTTATAGTGGATTCTTGTCCGCTTGTTTCTAAAAAAATTGTTCTTTATGACCGTTTCAGATATGTCGGTAACATTTGCGCTGGTGGTTACCCAGCCGGCATGGCGGATTGGCTGGATAAAGTTATCCACCCCCATAATGAGCAGACGGATACCGGCAATCATCATAACAATTCCCATAACGGTTATGCTGAATCAGAATTTTGTCCCCATCGTTGATGGCCGGAATGCTCTATGCGGGATTCTGACAAGGAAACGGCTGATTGAATTTCTGGCACAAGCTCGTGATAAAAAAGAATAAGTCCTGCATCTTTAGACGGCCTTAATGCAGATACGCATTCTCTTTTACCTTCTTTACTCCCTTTGATTTATGATTAAGGGCACATACTCTTCGGCTATTTGCTTCCATGCTCGGAGTAATTCTATTGTGTAGCGTTTGGTATCAGAATCAATTAGCTTTGCACAGTTTTGACAAAGCCAAATGCCGTTATCAGGAGCTTTGCGCTCTTCGGCAGACATGCTTTCGTTATATCGAGGGCCACCTTTTGCGGTCGCACAAATGTGGGCAGCAACCCCGATGTTAGTTATTTTTGATAGATCATCGTTTGCCCCGCAAGTGAGCTTTCTACAATTGGGGTTACTGCATCTCAGACCAACCCTATTAGCAAGCAGTGCTTTTGTGGAAATTGAAAAATCATCTCTATTATTACTCATTTCAAAGACCCTCTATTAAATGTACTTTGCTTATTTTTCCATAACGACTCATTGTGGCGCACGATTTATGCAACAACAGTGTAAGCTATCTAAGGTGTAATTCTATCGGTTTTCTTGCAAGTAAATATACGCTTTTAACAGTGCATGAAGCCCAGAATATGAAGGATATACGGCTTTTAGTGATTGATATAATTCAAGCCCCATTTTTGTATAAGTTATATTGCCAGTACATGCAAAATAGACTTTTTGTTCTTCGTCAAACAAAGATAACCGTCCCACTTCTTCTGATCCTACTCGAAAACAAAAAGTTGAAGATTTCGCACTATATATATCTCCTTCATCCTCGTCCTTAGATATATTAATTAGTCCAATTTCTTGAAGCATGTCGAGTTCTGATTCGAGATCTTCCAGTTGACAATCTGAATCCAAACCTTCGGCAAGAATGTTTTGGTATTCAATTGCTTGATCCTCGGCAAATAATGTTGCCTTGTTCTTAACGAGCTCCACAAGAATGTTGTCTCTCAGATATAGAGGGACATAGTAAATCCTTCCGTCATTAACTTCAACGCTATATGTTAATTGACACAGGATTGAAAACAAGCGTGCGCTTTTTCTATCAAGAAGAGCTAACCGGTCAATCATTACTTTTCGCATTGATCCGCTTTCACAACATTCCTGAGTTAGAATACAGGCAAAGATAGATTGGATACTTTCTTCGGAAACAATACTTACCCGTTCCATAAAATATGTGAGCCAGTCGTCATCTACATCAGTTACTTTTTCTTTTGTTTCTTGAATACGTTTTTTACAAAGAGCGTCCGCCTTGTTTAGTGTTTTAGCTATGTTTCTGTATTTTTTGTGCAGCATCGGAATTCCGTATAAACGAGCAGCTGTTTCTACATCCTTATCCGATGCAAATCCTTTTTCAAGAATCACTGTTTCTAAATAGCTATCTGCTCTTTCATATTTTCGCATATGCGACTTGTAAATTGAAGTGATAATTCCATCTACAGTCGTAAGGGCATCTGAAGAGGAAGAAATGATATCAGTTATTTTTTCTTGCTCCATATTTGTTTACCTCTTTTCTCAAGAAATTGTAATAGTTGCAAATATTTGTTTTATATACTTCCAAGCAGAAGATGCGGGGCGTGGCCGTGGTGTATGTGGGCGAGGACCTGGACGTGCTGCTGGAGCTGTGCGACCGGATCGTCGTTCTGTGCGGCGGCCAGGTCTCCGGCGTGGTGGACGCCCGCACCACCGACAAGCGCCAGATAGGCGCACTGATGACGCTGGTGAACAAAGGAGGCAAAGCGGATGAATAAGATACATATCGCCAAGCGCGACACCCTGCCGCTGTATATCAACATCGCGATCCGCGGCGGAGCCATCATCCTGGCGCTGCTGGTGTGCGCCCTGGTCACCACCATCCTCACCGGCGAAAATCCCCTGAGCATTTACGGCACCATCCTCAAGGGCGCCTTCGGCACCGCCCGCAAGAGCTGGACCACCTGGGAAAACGTGGCCATTCTGCTGGGCATCTCCCTGGCGGTGACCCCCGCCTTCAAGATGCGCTTCTGGAACATCGGCGCCGAGGGCCAGGTGCTCATCGGCTGTCTGGCCTCCACCACCTGCATGATCTGCCTGGGCGGCAAGATGCCCAACTGGCTGCTGCTGGTGGTCATGACCGTCGCGTCCCTGGCCGCAGGCGCTCTGTGGGGCTTTCTGCCCGGCTTCTTCAAGGCCAAGTGGAACACCAACGAGACGCTGTTCACCCTGATGATGAACTATATCGCCACCCAGCTGGTGGCCTACTTCATCATCATCTGGGAGGTTCCCAAGGGCTCCGGCAAGATCGGCATCATCAACCAGGATACCCAGGCCGGCTGGCTGCCCACCATCGGCAACCAGAAGTACCTGCTGGCCATTCTGGTGGTGGCCATCCTCACGGGCCTGATGTACATCTATCTGAACTACAGCAAGCACGGCTATGAGATCTCCGTCGTCGGCGAGAGCGAGCGCACCGCCCGCTACGTCGGCATCAAGGTCGGCAAGGTCATCGTGCGCACGATGCTGCTGTCCGGCGCGCTGTGCGGCATCGCAGGCGTGCTGCTCGTGTCCGGCACGGATCACACGATCACGACCACCATCGCCGGCGGCCAGGGCTTCACGGCCGTCATGGTCTCGTGGCTGGCCAAGTTCAATCCGCTCGGCATGATCCTCACGAGCTTCCTGCTCGTGTTCCTCGACCGCGGCGCGGGCGAGATCTCGACCGCGTTCGGGCTCAACCAGTCGTTTGCCGACATTCTCAGCGGCATCATCATTTTCTTCATCATCGGCTGTGAGTTTTTCATCACCTACCGGCTGAGCTTCCGCAAGCCGGCAAAGAAGGAGGCGGCGGAGCATGTTTGATTTTGTGTCCTTTATCCCCCGCGCCATCGTACAGGGTATCCCGCTGCTGTTCGGCAGCACCGGCGAAACGCTCACCGAAAAGTCCGGCAACCTGAACCTCGGCATCGCGGGCATCATGTATGTCGGCGGCATCAGCGGCGTCATCGGTGCGTTCCTGTATGAGCAGG
>ENA-OPCD01001708-OPCD01001708.1-human-gut-metagenome-genome-assembly--contig:-NODE-1708-length-16483-cov-2.604030_pt1 | contig 16483 bp, 8 predicted proteins | sample MGYA00241560_ERZ501471 | MGnify/ENA primary metagenome ERZ501471 (study PRJEB25962, sample SAMEA2042578) | human gut metagenome | biome: human gut; feature: human-associated habitat; material: faeces...
GGGCTTCCCTCGACTTCGTTTACTGAAAGAAGGTTGACGTGGCATAGGAGGCCATCGCAGAAATCGATTAGCGCTGCGAGGTTTTCTTCTGTGTCGGTGACCCCCTTGATAAGGAGATATTCGAAGCTGACACGACGGCCAGTTTTCTCGATATAGGATCGAAGGGCCTTCTTTAGGTGCGGTAAGGGAATGTTGCTGCAACGCGGCATGATTTCATTGCGCACATCCTGCAAAGCCGAATGGAGGGATACTGCCAACGTGAATTGTTCGGGCTCGTTTGCAAGGCGTTCAATTCCCCGAATGATGCCACATGTTGATACCGTTATATGACGAGCGCCTATTTCAAGGCCGTCTTTTGCGTTGGCGAAACGAAGCGCTTCTAGGGTTGCTTGGTAGTTCTGGAATGGTTCGCCTTGTCCCATTGAAACTAAATTAGTGACGCGGCAGCTAAAATCGTTTTGTACAGCTATGATCTGGCAAATCATTTCAGCGGAAGAAAGATTGCGGGTAAGCCCCTCGTGTCCCGTGGCACAAAAAGTGCACCCCATGGCGCACCCTGCTTGAGTGGAGAAGCACACGGTAAGGTGCTTGGGCTCGTCTTTGCGCTCTTTCTTGTCGAATGAGGGGATTCCGACAGCTTCTACCTTGGCGCCATCGGCGTATTCGAATACGTATTTACGTGTACCGTCGTTGGATACTTGCTTGTTAACCACTTGCGGCTCAATCAAAGGGTATTCATCCGACAGGACATCCCGAAGGCTCTTGGGCAGATTGGTCATTTCGTCATAGGAGTGAGCTCCTTTCTGATAAAGCCAGGAAGTGAGCTGTTTGGCGCGAAAGCGCGGCTGTCCGAGACTTTCCAAAATAGTGGGAATTTCGGACAGGTTGAATGATTGGATTGCGTTATTCATGCTTAGTATTATACGCAACCAAGTGGTTACCGCGTGGTGGTAGCAGAGTGGTAACGCGCGTTTGCTATACTCACTATCGGTTAACGTATCAAGCCTTTCGGCAGCAGTGCCCTGGGTTTTACTTGTATGAAAGCGAGAACCATGTCTTGTTCTTTCGATCCTAAACAAATTCGTGTTGCTCTGCTTGCGGGAGGCAAGAGTGGCGAGCGTTCCATTTCCCTTGCTTCTGGTGAAGGGGCGAAGGAAGCTTTGCTCGAAGCGGGCTTTCCGGTAACTGTTTTCGACCCCGCCAACAAAGAAGACTTGCTGGCTTTGATTCAAGGTGATTTTGACGTTGCTTTCCTGGCTCTTCATGGCAAGTACGGCGAAGACGGCACCATCCAGGGATTTCTGGAAACCATTGGGCTTCCCTATATTGGTCCAGGCGTTTGGTCGAGCGCCACTGCTATCGACAAACCCAAGACGAAGCTTTGCTATGAGCGCGCCGGCATCCCTACCCCTCGTTCTATAATGCTCGACTCTCACCATATCGACATTGATGCCATCATTGCTGAAGTGGGTTCGCACTGTGTTGTGAAAGCTGCTACGGAAGGTAGCGCTTTGGGTGTGTATCTGTGTGAAGGTGCTGAGGAAATTGCCGATGCGATCGATAAGGTATTTCAGGTAGATACGTGCGCGTTTGTTGAGAGCTTTGTTTCAGGCGAAGAGTTCACCGTTGCCGTATTGGGCAACGAGGACCCGTGCGCTCTCCCTGTTATCAAAATTGTTCCTTCCCACGAGTTCTACGATTTTGAGTCGAAGTACGCTCAGGGAGGGTCGCAGCATATCTGCCCTGCGCCCCTATCCGAAGAAGATACCAAGCGCGCTATGGAGCTTGCGGTTGCCGCCCATAAGACGCTTGAGTGCCGCGGTGTTTCTCGTAGTGACCTCATTAAGGATGGCGAAGGGAATTTTTGGGTTTTGGAAACGAACACCATTCCTGGCATGACGGCAACATCGCTTCTTCCCGATGCTGCTCGTGCAGCTGGCATGAGTTTTGCTGAGCTCTGCACCAAGCTCATTTCCTATGCCTTGGAAAATTAAGTAGATATCTGCCGCAAACGTAAAACCCCTTGTCCGCGAAACGAACCATATTCCCGATTCGGATTGAAATAAGTCCGATTTCGAGAGGTGTGGTCCGGAATGCGGCAAGGGGTTTTCTTTATGGTGGCGTTTCACGTGAAACACCACTGAGTGTCTATAGCGCGGTTAGGCGGAAGATTGGCTAGAACGCTCCGCAGGAATGAAGCCCGAAAACAATAAGGGCGACAACGGCGAGAAGGAATATCCAGCTAACCACCGTGCAACCTATGTTGCCCTTGCGTGCCTGCTTTACCAAACGTTCCGTTCCGGTGCGTTGCGTTTTCACCCAAGCGGTGCCCTTGTTCTTGTTGGGGAAGGGAACGCGTCCCGAAGGAACCCATTCGCCCTGAGTTTCGATAACCTTCTTAAGGGAGTCGCGACCAAGGGAAACGTCGGGGCGTATTCCCTCGCCGAGCTGCTTTCCGACATTTTCTATAAACGTAGAGAAGGCGACTTCATATTCCGGGTCGTAGGAAATGATAAGAACCTGACCCCAGTAAAGGCCTGGTTCAGGCTTTTCCGTGAAAGCAACGAGTGCAAGCAAGGCAACGGTGTTCCATCCTTTGGCGTTGCAGAGATCAACCTTTTCAGCGGTTTTTTCGTCGATGGTGCCCATGCGCTTGCCGAAGGGATTCACGATCCATGCCGTGCGCTTGCCATCAACGTATTCCTGCTCGATAGAGAATGCGTCGCCAATTATGTTGTCTGCGCCTAGAAATGCCGCAGCATCTTCTTTGCTTTCGGTTTCAAAACGGGCGTACATGGAAAAATAGCCAATATCTGACATGTTTTCTCCTAGAAGTGATTCAGGCATTAGAGATAAAGAATTCCATAAATGATAGTCTTACTAGTATGGAAACACAAAATGCAGAAGCCGCATCAAGGCTTGACACTTACATTCTCGAAAACACCCCTCAGCGCATCCGCGATCGCTACCATTCGCTTAGCAGCTATGCGAAAGAGCACTCGTTTGGTGAACTGGATGAAGACGTTGTTGTTATCGATACCGAAACGACGGGTTTCTCCTTCAACCACGATGAGCTGATTCAGATTGCTGCAGCGCGTATGGTTCATGGTGAAATCGTCGGCTGGTACGTAACGTTCGTAAATCCCGGGAAACCGATCCCTGAAGAGGTTGCTCACCTTACCAACATCAGCGATGAGGATGTGGCGAATGCTCCTGACCCCAATACTGCCGTTGCAGGTTTGGTCGAGTTCGTTGGTTCTTCCGATGTGGTTGCCCATAATGCAAACTTCGATAGAACTTTCTGCACGAAGTACCCTACGGGTGAGGTATTGAAGCAGAACTGCTGGATCGATTCCCTTGATCTGGCGAAAATCGCGTTACCTCGTCTAACCTCTCATCGCTTGCTCGATTTAGTTCGCGCGTTTGGCGGGCCCGACTCCACCCATCGTGCTGATGATGATGTGGCTGCGACATGTCTCGTGTATCGGGTGCTTTTGGCTGCGGTTGACACCATGCCTACCCCTTTGCTCCAGCATATTGCCGATATGTGCGATAGCGACACTTGGAATACTGAGCGTGTGTTTAAGTGCCTTGCCGCTATGAAGGAAAGCGAGGGGCCGTACAGTTTGCGCGCATCGCGTAAAGCGGCAGTGGCTCAGGCTTCGGCTCCCTTGCGCCCTGATGCTAATGTTCCTGATTCTTCCCCTGTGGGCAAGGAGCTTCCTCCTGCGGGTAGCGAAGCCCCCGAGCTTTCTTTCGCAACCGATGCGGAAATTTCTGAAGCCTTTTCCGTTGAGGGTTTATTGGGGTCTTTGTACGAGGAATATGAGCCGCGCGAAGAACAGCGCGAAATGGCTCTTGCGGTAAACCGCGCTTTGGCAACGTCTCGCAATCTTGCTGTAGAAGCTGGCACCGGCGTTGGCAAATCGATGGCCTACCTGGTTCCTCTTGCCCTGGCAGCACAGAAAAACGGTATCACCGTGGGTGTAGCCACAAAGACCAATGCATTGCTGGATCAGCTGGTTCATAAGGAGCTGCCTCTTCTTTCGAAGGCTCTCGGCATCACGTACGCTCCTTTGAAAGGGTTCAGTCATTATCCTTGCCTTCGCAAGGTGGATAGCTTGGTCAACCAAGGGCCATCGGTAATTCATTATCGTAAGCAGGAGATCAACCAGGCACCTGCTTTGGCGGGTCTACTTTCGTTTGTAGAACAGAGCGACTACGACGATATGGACGCTCTGAAAATTGATTACCGCGCTATTCCCCGTTGGCGCATTGGGACCAAGAGCAACGAATGCTTGCGCCATAAGTGCCCCTTCTTTGGACGAAGCTGCTTTGTCCATGGCGCCCGCGAGCAAGCTCAGCGATGCGATGTTGTGGTAACGAACCATAGCTTGCTTTTCTGGGATGTTCGATTCGAAGGTGGGCTGCTGCCCCCTATCCGCTATTGGGCCGTAGACGAGGCTCATGGTGCGGAGGAAGAAGCGCGCCGCGCACTTGCCCTCTCGGTGTCTTCCGATTCGTTGAGGGCGCTTGCTTTGCGCGTAAACGGGGAAGGTTCACACAATGTTCTTTCTCGAGTGGAGCGAAGCGCTCAAGCTCCAGAGGACGGCCGCGCGTTGTATGAATCGCTTATTGCCAAAGCGCGCACCTGTGCGGGTGCCTTCGCGATGGCGACGGAAGAGTTCTGCCTCGGAGCAAAAGATCTTCTGGTGTTCGATCCGAAGACCCGCTCGCGTGGATACGAATACTTTGACCTCTGGCTAAACGACGAGATTCGCCATGGTGATACGTACCGAGGTGTCGTGAATCGTGCGCGCGCGGTATACGACACCTTGGAAAAGCTGATCCGTGCTTGCCGCGACATCGTTGCTTATGCGGAACAAATCGAAGACACAACAAGCGCCCAGAGGGAACTCGCCCTGGCTGCGCTTGAATTGAGGGAGGCATACGATGCCCTTGATGAGATGTTCTTCCATGACAGCGATAACCATGTGTATTCGGTTCGCCTTAATCGGACAAAGGGTACGTTGGATGAAATCTTTACGGTTCAGCCGCTCGATGTGGGCAAGTCGCTAAACGAGAGTCTTTATGCTGAAACGCGCAGTGTTATATATGCTTCGGCAACTCTGGCGGTCGACGGACAGTTCGATGCGTTCGAGCGTGCCGTTGGCTTCAACGAAGGGGAAGATTCTCGGGCTGATGTGCTGAAGGTTGATTCAAGCTTTGATTTCGACGCCAATATGCGGGTCTACGTTCCAACGGATATGCCAGAACCTCAGGATCCTGCTTATCTTCCAACCCTGGAATCGTTCCTTGTTGATTTGCACAAGGCCCAGAGAGGTTCGATGCTTACGCTATTCACCAACAGGCGCGAAATGGAACAGTGCTTTGATGGTGTTCATCCCGCTTTGAAGGAAGACGATTTGCGTTTGGTGTGCCAAAAATGGGGCGTTTCCGTTAAGGGCCTTCGCGATGACTTCTTGAAAGATGAGCATTTGAGTCTCTTTGCTCTGAAGAGCTTCTGGGAGGGTTTTGATGCTCCGGGCGCGACGCTTAAGGGCGTTGTCATCCCCAAGCTGCCTTTTGGTCTGCCTACAGATCCTCTTTCATGCGAACGTCAACAACGTGATGATCGCGCTTGGGCTCACTATTCGCTGCCCCATGCGGTTATTGAGGTAAAGCAGGCGGTTGGAAGGCTTATTCGTAAGTCGAGCGACCGCGGCATTGTGGTCTTGGCTGACAAACGCCTGATAACCAAGTATTACGGCAAGAAATTCCTGAACTCGTTGCCGAGCAGCAATATCGTTATGATGCCTTGCTCGGATATCGTTGCCGAGGTTGCCGACCGTGCGGCGATCGAGTCTCTTGCGCGCGTAGCCGGAGGTTCGCATTCGTGATGGCCCGCAAGAAAAAGCGAAGCGGCCGTGGCCTTGGGCATAAGGAAACTCAGGTTCTTCATCTGAAAGAATTCTCGCAGGGAAAGCCTAACGAGCTTTCCCTGAATGTCCTTGAGCAAAAAGCTGCAGCGCAGGATGAGCCCTCGCGTGGCGCCAAGTGGCGTCTTCCAAGCTTCAGGAAGGGCGCTTCAATCGCAGGAGGCAAGGAAAAGAACCTAACAGCAGAAAAAGCCACCAAGCGAAATTCAGCTGAAGCGAAGCCCCAGCCTTCTGAGCGTAAAACGTTTTTAGGCGCAGATTCTCAGGCAGAAATAGCTCGCAGGAAGCAACGCCGCAGATGGTATCGCCGTTTCAGCATCGCACTCGTGGCGGTTGTTTGCATAGGCGCGATTGGCGTAGGGGGGTATTGGGCCTACCAGCAGTACGAGCGACTGAATACCAGCGTCGGTGTGCTGCGTGAAGCTTGCGAGCTTGTTGAGCAAAGCGATGAAACCACGGTTGCTATCGACAAATATTTTCAGGATACGTTTGGTGACGATACCGTTTCTCGCGCGCAGGAATTAAGTGCAGCTATTCCCGATGCCAAAGACCAACTTGAATCGGCTCGCGTGTATGCTCAGAAGGCAGAGTCGGAGCTTGACGGATCCCAGCGCGACAAAGAGGCGGCGCAACGGGCCTTGAATGCTATTGCGGTTCGTGAGGAGCTTCTTGATGTTGCCGATCAGCGTATGAAGGAAGATATTGCGGCAAAGCAAGGCATCGACGCCATGAATGAGGCATGGAGTTGCATCCAAGAAGGGAATGCCCTTTTGACGCAGGCGGCAACTGTTGTTTCGGACACAACGGCGGACAACGTGGCGAAATCAACCGAGTTCACCACTTCTGCTCAGGCTCAATTCTCAAAGGCGAAGGAATGCATTGCGAAGGCGAAGGGCTTCTATCCCGCGGCTAATTTCGATGCCTCGCTTGCTTATGTCAGCAAGCGAATCGATGCGACCAATGAAGCGCTTGCCTCAAACGCGGCGATCCTTATACAAGACAAAGCGACTGCCGAGTCCCACAACGATGCTTATAACAGAGCCGATCAGGAGGCTGTGGAAATGGCAAAAGCGTTGCCGAAGCAATTTAGCCAGCCTGTGGTTGATGCTTATGCCAGCGCAACAGCCGATTTGGTTTCTCGCTATGAAAGCCTTCGTTCGGACGCTGCATCAAACGATGCTTATTTAAGAGAGTATCTTGGGCAGGATTAGCAGCAGGCTAACTGATATGTTTCACGTGAAACCTCCCATCTGCGATAAGTGGATGGGAGGTATTTTTATGCAGAAAGAAAGGCGCTTCTTTGCGTAATGCGGTAGACAAGGTGAACAAACGGTTCATATAAAGGCGAAACGAGTCAAATGACGTATACTTGTACAGTCTATATCCATGTCAATCGCTACTTACTTATATAAGCGTGGAAACAAAAGGGGCTCTCCATGGCTGAAATAATCGACGATATCGCCTATCTCACGCAAGAGATAGGTCCGCATCCTGCGGGTACCGAGGAGGAACAGAGGGCTGCGCTCTATCTTGCCGACCAGATGCAGAAAGAGGCAGGTTTCGCGACGGTGGTGGAAGACTTCCAGTGTGTAACCAACGATCAGCTCCCGAACATCATTTGTTTCGGTGTTGCTTTGCTTGGTGCCGTTCTTTCTATTGTTGTTCCCTCTTTGGGCATACTTTGGTTGCTTCTCACTATAGCTGCGGCGGTTCTATATGGCATGGAGATCACGGGGCGCCCTATTCTTTCACGTTTGCTTAGGACCGGTGCAAGCCAGAATGTGGTGGCGAAATATCAGCCCACCCCGGCAAATGGCGCTAATGCTCGTCGCCGCAAGGTGATCCTGGTGGCCAATTATGACAGTGGCAAGGTTTTGACGGAGGAAAAGCCCCCCTTCGCTTCAGCATTACCTATTCTTCAGAAGGCAAGCGCCATTGCATTGGCGGTTTCGGCATTCGTTCTCTTGCTTCGCTCCACGCTGTTCGCAGCCGATACGGGTGCTATGTCTTCCATTCTCACTTTTCTGTTGGTTATTTGTGCGGTGCTGTTTGCTATCCCCCTGGTTCGCTCTGTGCTTCATATCGTTGCTCCATTCAACCAGTCGGCAAATAATAACGCTTCCGGTGTTTCGGTTTTGCTTGATGTTGCGCGCAAAGTTGGAAACGGCTTGGTAAGCCAAGAGGAAGCTCTGGAGCGCAGCGTTGAAGAGGGCAATCGCGTACACGGCGAAGAGGCGGCACGCGCTGCGGGCGTTGTGCCTGAAGGTGCATCTCTTGAATATGAAGCAGAGATGTCGCCGCAGGAATCTCTTGCGGCGGCGAAAGCTGCTATTGCGGCTTTGACTGGAAAGCCTGTTGCCGACAAGGTTCCCGTAACCGATATTTCTTCTCGCCTGGTTAAGGGCGGCGGCCTGATCGCTGAAGATGAGGATGAGGTTTCTAGCGTACGTTTTGAGGTTGGTAAGCGTCCTGAGTCGGCGCCGAGTCCTCTGGCACGCACCATGGTTTCCTCTATTCTTGACGAAGAACCTAAAATAGAGTCCGATTCCGGGGAAAAAGACGAGGTCATTATCCCCAAGCAGCAGATTGAAAAGAAGCAGGCGGCCGAGGCCGCAGCTGCAGCCGCGGCAGCTAAAGAGGCTGCCCGTTCTGCTGCCCCAGAGCCTGTAGCTCGCGTTCAAACGAGCGATACTCCTTCTTGGGCAAAGATTGCTCAAGAGAAGGCACGTGCGAATAAGCCTGATGCAGGAAAAACCCCGAAGGTAAATCGTTCTCGCTATGCGGATACCGTTGCTGCGCGCATGATGGAGCATCATGCTTCTAATCCCTACGGATCTCCCGTTGCCATTCCCGTCTCTGAGCCCGAGGCTGCTCAGTCCGAATTGTCTTCAAAGGTTCGCGCGTTGCAGGATGAGATTGAGTCGTTTTCTGCGCCCCATGCTAATCATGAAGGGAGCTCGGCCCATTTCGCTGAGCCCATTGCTGATGGTCAGCCTGCCGCCTTGTCGGCAGAGGATTTGGCAGCTGAACAAGAATGGCACCTGAACAACACTGCAGCAGCACCCATTGAACGCAAGCCCGCTCCGAAGCCCATTGCATCGCCTGCGCCATGGCTCGATCGCGATCCCGAGCCTGCCGTTGCCGCCGAAGATCAGCCTGCTTCTATTGAAGCAGCTGAACACGATCCTGCTGTAAACGACACTCCTGCCCTTGTGTCGCACGAGACGCTTTACGAAGCTGCAATTGAAGAGGTAGATCAGCTTGCAGAAAAAGCTCCTGCAGAGCCCAAGCCCGTTGTTGAGCCTGAGCAGCAGATAGTCGAAGAGACTGTTCAGGGACATGAGCGTTTCAGCTCTCATGACCAAGGAAAGCCCTCCCCTCGCTCTTCGGTGCGTCATTCCCAGAGACTTCATCGCTCTGTTCCCGGGAATAACGAAGTTGAAGAAATCGAAGAGGAACTTGATTCGGCAACTTCGCCTATGGACCCCGTCAATGAGTACACAAATACTCCCGAGGATTACCCCGCAAACGAGGAAGCTTCTCGCCCCGCAGTGAGCTCCAAGAGGAGTGTTCACTCACGTCGTAGCGGTTCGCTTGGCGATTTCCTCAATAACGCGGTCCATTCTGGTTCCGAAAAAGCATCTCAGATGCAGCATGCTTTTGCTTCCCGCCTGAAGTCGATTTCGTCGCGTAAGCAATCGGTTGAAGAGGAATATCCCGCTGAAGAATACCTGGATGAGCAATCCTACAACGAGGACTACTATGAAGAGCCTGCTGTATCTGAAAACGAAGAAGTATACGTTGACGATCCTGCTGAGCAGCCTGAACAGGCGGTATCTCCGAGTGTAACCACCTCAATTTCCCCAATCGATGTCTCCCAGTTTATGGACAATGAAGAGTTCGACGACGAAGAGGAGCCGATTCGCCGTATCGATGACAATGTGGTCAACATGGGTTCATTCCACGACAGCAATGATGAATCAACCGCACGCATCCCTGCTGGTCGTGTGCAGGAGGAAATGAAATCTTACTCCTACGGCTATTCGGATGAGGTGCAGGGTGGAGAATACGCAGAAGAGCCGCTTGAAAGAACCGCGCCTCAGCCTGCGGTAGCTTCTCCGATTGTGGGCATGGAAGAAATGGTATCTCCTGTTTCTCCTGTTGTTGAACAGGCGGACCACTCTCGTCAGGTTATCGTGTTGCCGGACGTAACGCCTGCTCGCAGCGCTTCGGGTGAAAACCTTCGTCAGCGCGCTCCTATGGCAGAGGTAAACGAAGGCACCTCCACAGGTGGTAAATCGTTGCTTTCCAACATGCTTCCTCGTATTGATGGAAATACTGATGCGTTTAGCACAGCGCCTGCAGCGCGAAGCCTCAACCTCCCTTCGTTTGATACGGGCGCGCAGTCGGCAGTGTCTGCAACTGGCTCTTTTTCGACTGTTGGTGGCACTGGCTCATTCGCCCCTGTAGGGGATGAGCTGGTATCTGACGTAGCCCCCGAAGAGCGCTATGTCGATGATGCGGATGATTCCGCCTACGACGAGGAATATACCGAAACAGGTGCTTTTGCTGGTCCTGGATACGTTGATATGCCTAAGTCCCGTGCTGGACGCCTCTTTAGCCGATTCCGCAAGGGCAAGAAGCGCAAGGAAGAAGAAGTTTCTGTAAACGAGTGGGTAGATGTTGATGAGGACTATAATGCCCGCAGCGTCGGCAAAGCTCGTGGAGATTGGTCGAGCTTCCGTGAGGAAGATGATGAGTTTGTAGACGTTGACTACCGTGAATCCGATGATCGTCGTGGATGGAACGGTGGGGCATTCTCTTTGAATCGTCTTCGCAAGGGCGAAGATGCTCAGGTAGAGGATACTTACTATGACGAATCGGCGGTCTATGATACTGACGGCATTGTTGATGCCAGCCCCGCATTGCGGATCGATGGTGACGCTGGCACAGCCGAGCAAATCAACCGCGAACTCAAGAAACTTCAGGACTTCCGCCATCCCGACATCGACACCGAAGTATGGTTTGTTGGCCTTGGTGCAGAGCAGTATTCTCATTCGGGCATTAATGCGTTCCTGGAAGAGCACGCCGATGAGATGAAAGGCGCAATCGTTATCAATCTTGAGGCCCTTGGTGCTGGTGCGCTTTCTTGCATTGAACAGGAAGGTGCCTATAAGCCTTATAAGATTTCCTCACGCTTAAAGCGTGTTCTTCGCCAGGCAAGCGAGCGTTCGGGGGTTGGATATCATACCGATCGCATTGTTTCACGTGAAACGCCTGCATCGATTGCAATGGCTCATGGTGTTCAGGCGATGACGATCGCCGGTATGGCAGACGAAAACACCGCGCTCTATTCTGCGGATAACGACATTATCGAAAACGTCGATCCTCAGGCTTTGGAGGATGCTTCGAATTTCGTAATGGCAATTTTGAAGAGCATCTAAGCAAGAGCGCTCTCACAACGAAAGGCCCAAGGGTAACCTTGGGTCTTTCTTATATCTGTATTATCTAGGGCAAACAGGATCAAATGTGTTGACGTAAAATGCTGTTTCACGTGAAACATGCCATAGAGCAATGGATAGAGCTGGTGTTTACGGGTCAAAGAAATCCAATGAAGTGCTTATAGCTTCCGAATCAGTTCTGCTTCATGGTTCCTTGATACTGAAGCGCATGCTTCAGCAAATGGCTTGTTCAGAGGGTCAAGACACTTTTCGATCGGTACCGAGATAGGATGAAATAAGATTTCGGCATCTCTATTTTGACGAGTTGCTTCATGCTGAAAAGAAGTAAGAAGCGGTTTGCTGAATTCATCCATGCGTCCAGAGAGGGCAACACCTGAAAACAAAGGTGCTGAAGCAGGTCTATTGGGAGCCCACGGAATGTCGTTGATTGAACATTTGCGCCAAAGGGCAGAAATCAAGAAGATTTTTACACGATTAACCATCGGGATTCGTGTCGGCGTATTGCGTGCTTGAGGCGTGGAGGAACCGGCTGATTCCTTTGAGTCGCCTTCGACGCAGGTCCGGTAAAGGGGAAGCGGATCGATGGGTTCGCGCAGCCGCTTAACCAGGCAGTTTTCTTCAGCTAGAGCTTGTGCGAGTGCTCTGTAGACGATAGGGACAGCATGAACATGCTGGTGGCTGTCCAATTGAAACGATAGCTGTTGATCGGGAAACGCTGATAGAAAACGCTGGATTTGACTGCGGCATTCAATAACAAGCTGATTGAATGCCTCGTCTTTGTTGGTGATACCCAGCTTGAACAATCCCATGAAATTGTTATCGAACATACCCCTCTCGTTAACGAGAAGAGGTATGCGTTTCGGATCTGCGACGGATGGCCCCTCCACGAGATTAAGATGAAGGCATACCCGCAGAACGCCGCGTCTGACATACGGCTGGGCAAGGCTGGCGGCTTCATAAAATGCGGGAGAATTTGCAAAAATACTGACACTGTTGAGCGCTCCGCTACCGCCGCAGGAAGAGCTAAGCGACAAGATGGCTTTTGCCTGACCAGGTGTTATTCCGAAATCATCTGCGTGAATAAAAGTAGTGCGTTGTTCAATCTGCATTCGCGAGCCTTTCTCTAGCAACCTTATTATCGCAGACGTGCATGGGCGTGTTTTTGGAAGCTCATGACAGAAATGTGGCTGTAATTTAACGATAAGAAAAACAATGAATGAGGGGGATGCATCATTGTTTGATTGGGAGTACCTTTGCGTTTGTCGGAAAAGGGATCGCCGCCAGTGTGATCAACGGTGTAGAGTTTGGTGCTCGTATCCGAGACAGATTCGGCTATTGTTTTGTTGTTGAACAATTAAAAGAAGCGACGGTGAAACTGTGACGCAATCCCGTTTAGAGAAATACCTCGAATCGAAGCGGTTTCATGTGATGCTGCTGATAATTGGTCTTGCATTTCTGCTAACGGGGTCTTTTCACGGAAATGTGTGGTTCGATGAAAGCTATTCGGTTTCTATAGCGAACAACTCTTTCGCTGAAATTTGGGATATTGGGTCAGGGGATGTTCATCCAGTTCTGTTTTACTGGGGCCTCCATGTTCTCGAGTCACTTTTTGGGCAAAATCTCCTTGTGTACCGCCTGTTTACGATAGCGGGAATCTTTTCATTGGCAATGTTGGGCTTCACAGTGATACGGCATGATTTCGGCTGGAAGGCCGGCGTGCTGTTTAGTTTCTTTTCCCTGTTTACACCTTATCTTGCTTATATATCGGTTGAGATTCGCATGTATTCTTGGGTGATTTTTTCTGTAACGCTATGCGCTCTGTATGCGTGGCGCATTGCATGCACCTTACGTAGCAAAAACCCTAGGGAAGGAGATGGGTCTGTAGAAGAAGGCCAAAACTGGGGGATGTCTTCAGCCTACGATTGGGGCGGCTGTCGTGAGTGGTGCGGTGTACCGTGTAGATGGTGTCTTGTTATGTTCCTGTCGAGTCTCGCGAGCGCCTACTTGCATTATTACGGTGTGCTTGCGGCATCGTTCATCAACCTTTACTTGCTGATTTTCATTATCGCTCGTGCAAAAAAGGCATTGCCGGTATTTATAGTGGGGGCGGTAATTCAGGTAGCCCTTTATGCTCCCTGGCTCATGGTTTTCGAAAGCCAGGCTGGAGTAGTGTCTGGATCGTATTGGGCAAATGTTTCGTTTCCTCGCACTATAGTGGAATGGTTGTTCTACCCGGTTTACACGAGCTATGTGATATTTGCCGATACCTATGGGTTTGGCTATGTGGTGATTCTTACGGTTTGCGCAGTAGTGGCTGCTGCATCGGCGCTCTATGGTTTGGCGAATTGGCTGCGGCGTTCCAAACAGCAAAACGCAGGCCTCAAAGAATCCTTTTCCCTGGCAGACTGGGTGCTTGCTCCCTCTACTTTGCCCGCCATATGGGGCGTTGCGTTATACGCAAGTGTGTTTGCCGCTGCCCTTGTGGCTTCTATAGTTATTGACTCGCTGATTGTCTACTATCGCTATCTTTGTGTGACCATAGGCCCCTTACTCCTTGCCGCTTCAATTTGGCTCTCTCATGTTAATAGTAAGGTGTGCGTACGCGGGTTGCTCGCAGCTTTTCTTGGTGTGTCGATCGTCAACCAGGTTTTGTTCGTTCAAGATGCATACAGCGGCAAAAACGAAGAGCCGCTTGACTATTTGGAGGAAATGGCAAAGTCCAATAGTCGCCCGCTAGTGCTCTCTTCGGACATTGGGGTTGAAGGGGTTACAGCGGTGGAATGCGAGAATATCAAGCAAACGTTTTTAGCATGGCAGCCGGGTAATTGGGCCCATGCATATCAGTCGTATTTTCCGACGCTTACCAGTGTAAAATCATGGGACGCTGCACTTGATGGCTATCAAGGCACCTTTATCGTGCTGGGGCAAACTCAGGTAGAAGGCGTTCCGGTTGACGTTCGCGATTTGGAAGCGAGGGACGACGTTGAGGTGACGGACATGAAGACGTTCTATCGTCCTTACGAGCGTATTTGGTTTACGGTAGCTACCATGGTGAAAAACGGCAACTGAGCCTCTTGTGCGAAGGCGCATCGATACCCGCACCTTAACTGCGACACGCCCCCGAATAATGAAGCAGCAAACAAGAGAATCTTGCGTGTAGGCTCAACAATGCCCGCACCCGCACGATGAACTGCATTCCGTTTCTTGAACATAAAGAAAAAGGAGGCACTTCAACCGCAGGTGCGGGCATTGTTTTGCATGTGGCTCTATGCCTACAGAGAAAAATCGATTTGGTTCAAGGTGTTTTTCAGGGTTTGTGCAGAGGAATGAAGCAGCTCAGCTTCGTCAATGCTCAGCTGCAGAGGAATAGGGAATTCAACGCCCTTGCTTCCAACGATAGCGGGCAAGCTCATGACAACATCGGGAACGCCTTGGACGTCAGTACGATAATTCGAGACCGTCATAATTGATTTCTGATCACGCACGATTGCTTCACAGATGCGGGTTACGGAAGGAGCGATGCCAAAATACGTGGCGCGCTTCTTTTCAATGATCTCGTAGGCGCTGTTGCGCACGCTTTCTTCGACGGATGCGCGGATTTCGGTGGCGTTTTCGATGCCGCGCAAGCGGAAGAAATCGTTGATGGCGATTCCGGAAACGTTTGCAGCGCTCCATACCGCCAGCTCGCTGTCTCCATGCTCGCCAATAATACGAGCGTGGACGTGGCGTGGGTCAACATCGAGCATGTGCCCCAGCGTGTATTTGAGACGCGCGCTATCGAGTACGGTGCCCGAACCCATTACGCGCTCGCGGGGGAGGCCCGAAAGCTCCATTACTACCTGCGTGAGGATATCTACCGGGTTCGAAACCACCAAGAAAATGCCGTCAAAGCCCTGTTCCATAATGCGGGGAACGATGGTCTTGAAGATTGCTACATTCTTCTGTACCAAGTCGAGGCGCGTTTCGCCTGGCTTCTGGTTAGCGCCAGCGGTGATGATAACGATGGAGGCATCGGAAAGATCTTCGTAAGTGCCAGCGTAGATGTTCATGGGACTGTAGTAAGGAATGCCGTGGCTGATGTCGAGCGCTTCGCCTTCGGCTCGGTTGGTGTCTACATCGATAAGAACCATGTCGGTGAAAAGCTTGCTCTGCATCAGGCTGTATGCAGTGGTTGATCCCACAAAGCCACAGCCGATAACTGCAACCTTCCTTCCGTTAAGTGAATTGCTCATAAAGAAACCTCTCTCTGTTTTGACTAGCAAGGTATGGCAACGAACTATAGGCATGCCCCGTTTCCTTCGCGTGGACGTTGATTCAAAAGGCTGTTACGTGAATCGACGAAACCTAAGGGAAAACAAGCGCTTCCTAGAATAACCGTTGTTACGAGCTCCCTTCCCCCTGAAAAGCTTTCTCGTAACGGAAAGGAAGAGCCATGTATGATCCTGGAACAACGACATCCGCAATCGCAAAAAAGTTGCAAAAAAGCCGAGATTTTTGTTTTCGTGATGGTTGGATTGCCACACCAGGGTAAATCCTGCGAAAAAAGCGCATAACTCTCAGCGAGAGCAACAAAACCCTACCGAGGGCAATGAGGTAAATCTTGTGAGAGAAATGCAGGCAAGGCTGGATGTGCTTTTGCTTATATCCCAGGCGAGCTGACAAAACTTAGACGCGCCCATCAAAAAAGCCGGTCTCCGAATGAACCGCCACCTGTGGGGCGCAGTTCTAAATTGAAGACCGGCTTTAAATTTTTTTGGAGCGGGTGACGGGACTCGAACCCGCGCATGCGAGCTTGGGAAGCTCGTGCCTTACCACTTGGCGACACCCGCGCAAGACCTAATGCTAGCACAACACCAGCAATAAATGCCCGCAACCACCCCATCCATTCAAAACGCAAAGCCCGTTCTCGCTGAATGGCTCCTTGCCGCCTTTCGGGCGGATGACATCGACACCGCCTGGGAGCGTAGTCCCTGACAGATGATGACGACACCGTCTAGTAGCCCTGCGACTTCCTGCGGACAGCGTCGGCACCACCCAGCAGCCCGTGACTTCCAGCGGACGGCGCCGCCATTGTCGCTGGGC
>ENA-OPCD01001718-OPCD01001718.1-human-gut-metagenome-genome-assembly--contig:-NODE-1718-length-16444-cov-7.541827_pt1 | contig 16444 bp, 15 predicted proteins | sample MGYA00241560_ERZ501471 | MGnify/ENA primary metagenome ERZ501471 (study PRJEB25962, sample SAMEA2042578) | human gut metagenome | biome: human gut; feature: human-associated habitat; material: faeces...
GGATACTTTGTGAACTTTATCCTGATACAATGATTATGCTGATGAAAGAAGGCATAGATAACTGAATACAAGAAAGAGACGAAAGCCTCAGTAGTTAAGAAAAAACTACTGGGGCTTTTTTTCGTGCCTGAATTTCTCAGCCAATAACTGCGGGCGTATCCCGGCAGGATAAAGGCGGAGCAGGCATGATCCTAAACAGAGGTCCGCCTTCTGGATTTGAAACGAGCAACAAGATTTCAAATTCAGGAGGAACGGATATGTATATTGAACACCCATATTTTTATGAAGGAAAGTATTACGCAAATATTGATGGAGAAATGATCGAGATTACAAAAGAAGTTGCGTATGCGATGAATAATTTTTACAGAAGCAGCAAGGCAAAAAAAGTTGAGATTAAGAATGAACTGGGTGAGGTTGTGGATAAGATGCTGAGAGAAGTACCTTACAGCGGTCAGTCCATTGATGGAGAAGGCTTCATGATTGAGGATTTTCCAGATCTGAACTGTGATGTGGAGCACTGTGTACTGACAAAAATGGAACAGCAGGATATTCACACAGTGATCAATCAACTGAACTCAGAGGAACGCATGATTATTTATGGCATTTTCTTTGAAAACAAGACACAGACACAGATGGCGGAGATTATGGGGATTTCCAGACAGATGCTGTCATACAAGCTGAAATCCACTCTTAATAAGATGCGTGAAATGTATATGAATAAATTTTTTTAAAAAATTTTTCAAAATCTTTTGCATCTGCCAAAGTCATTTGACTTTAGTAATTAGAGGAAGTTAAAGGACTTCCTAAAATGAACCATGATAACTGAATATCCAATAATAACTGACGTGACATTTCATGCAGAGAGCACGAGGAAGATGCCGCTATAGGATTATAAGACAAAACAAAGATTTTTAGTCCCGTCCGTAATGCTGCGAAAAAGCACTGACCGAAGCCAGCTGGCAGGCTGGTGATGCGATGATATGTATGAGATGCGATACACTTGCAGATCCTGAGAAGTCTGTAACTGGTAAACCTATGAACTGCTGGAGCCTGGAAACGAGAGTTTCCGGGTTGTGGTCCGGAGTATGCATCCGGGCAGGTTATTATTCCCTTCCTGCATATGCGGGAGTAACGATTCGGGGTATCGAGGATAAATAGAATCGAGCGAGCACTGTTTAATAATCAAATTGGCTATAGAGGTTATGCGGCAGAGCTTTCCACCTTGGAAAGGAACTCTGCCGTATTCCTGTGGAGCCAATATAGCGCTATGAATGCTTTACAAATAAAAAAGATTGGAGAGATGACAAGTGACGATTCGAAGAGGAGATATCTTATGGGCGGATCTCGGTATGTTCCCGACAACTTCGGTTCAGGGTGGAGTAAGACCGGTGATCGTAGTGAGTAATAATAAAGCCAATACATACAGTTCAGTCATAACGGTAGTTCCGCTGACATCAAGAATTTATAAGAAACGGTATTTGCCAACGCATGTATTTATCAGCAAATATGATATGACGGGAATCCGAAAAGGAAGCCTGGCACTGGCTGAACAGGTTATGAGCATTTCTACGAAATGTATTATTGAGAAATGCGGAAGAGTGAACAAGTGGAGCCTAGATCGGGTACTGAAAGCAGTACGGATTCAGATGGGAATGGAAGAGAAGACTACATAACTGTTACGAATATTTATTTTCGATAATGGTAACTATAGGAAAAGGAGGCGATGTCCATGACAACAGTTGAAAGATTAGAAGAGTTGAAAACAGTTGATATCAAAGAGATTGAACGAGATAGTTTGCCCAAGTACAAGGATTTGATTTCAGAGCTGGATAGCAGGAAAAGCAATAAGATGGAAGTGCTGCTTAATCACTCTGATAACCCATATGTATATGAAGATATGGGCTATGTCGTAAAAAGTGTTTTTAATGCAGCAGCTTCCCTTTCCTATATAGACTGTACAAAACAGCTTGTAGCAAAGAAAGCTGGATTGGCATAAGGGAATAACTGGAACAACAAAATTTCATATTCACACAGAAGACGAAGTGTGCTATAATGCTAACAGGACTAAATTTGAATAGAGCACTTCTATTTAAGGGTTCTGTTTTGGCAGAATCTTTGGATAGGAGTGTTTTTTATGCAAAAAAATATCTGGATAGCAGCCAAGTACCTTCGTCTTAGTATTGAGGACGGAGATAAGGCTGAAAGTGAATCTATTGTAAATCAGTCAATTTTGATTGATAACTATATGAAATCGACATCTGATATTACTATTGTTGAGACATTTAAAGATGATGGTTTTTCAGGTACTGATTTTAAGCGTCCTGGTTTTCAGGCAATGCTCAAGGCAATCGAAAATAAGGAAATCAACTGTATCATTGTAAAAGACTTGTCTCGATTCGGTAGAGAGCATATAGATGTTGATCGGTATATTCAAAAAGTATTTCCACAACTGGGAGTACGATTTATAGCAATCAATGATAATTATGATTCTGAAACAGCAAACATTACCGATACGCATCTTGTATTACCGGTGAAATCCTTTGTTAATGACACGTATTGCAGACAGAATTCTCAAAAAGTAAGAAGCCACTTGAGTGCAAAAAGAAATATTGGAGAATATGTGGGAAATTACGTGTCATATGGATATAAAAAGTGTGATGCTGATAAAAGTCAGATAGAAATTGATCCGGTTGCTGCAAAGCATGTAAGAGATATTTTTAACTGGAAGATGGAGGGCATGAGCAATCAGCTGATTGCAGATAAACTGAATGAACTGGGAGTTCTTGCACCGGCTGATTACAAACGTGCGACCGGAGTAAACTTCAAATCGTCATTTCAGACACATCTGACATCCAGGTGGTCAGCAGTAGCAATTATCCGTATCTTAAAGAATCCAATCTACTATGGAGTGCTTCAACAGGGAAAATCCCAAAGAATTAACTATAAAGTTAAGGTGCAGAGGGCATTACCAAAGGAAGAATGGGTGATTTTTGAAAATCATCATGAAGGTATCGTTACAAAAGAAGAATATGAAACAGTTCAGATGTTGCTTGCGAAGGATACCAGGATAGCACCCGGAGAAAACAGACTTTATTTGTTTGGTGGGTTATTATCCTGTGGAGACTGTGGAAGTAATCTGATCCGGCGAACTAACAGTTATAAAGGAGAAAAGACAGTTTTTTATATCTGTTCTTCTTACAATAAAAAGAAGGATCAATGTTCCAGACATAGTATCAGAGAAGATGTGCTGATTCAGCTGGTAATGGATTCTTTGAAAATATACAGTAAGATGACGGATGCCATACGGAGTGCAATGGAGTATTTGAAAGAGAATTCTTTGGATACACAGACATTGATACAGCATGATGACCAGATACTTGAGTTACGAAACAAAGTCAATAAATATTATAAGTTGTTACATTCATTATCGGGAAATCTTGCGTCAGGAGTTATTTCTAGGGATGATTACGCTTTGCTTAGAGAACGGTATCAGACAGAAATTAAAAGTCTGGAAAGCAATATTGAAAAGCAGGAAGAGTATATGGAAAATCTCCTTGAAAATAAACTGCTGTGCGAAGAATGGGTAAACACATTTCTTGAGAAACCGTCGCTGGGAGATCTTGACAGAGATATGCTTCTTCAGTATGTGGAAAAAATAAATGTCTTTGAAGGAAAAAAAATAGAGATTGTTTACCGATTCCAAGATGAGTTGGTAACAGCTGCAAGACTGGGAGAACAGATTGGAAAAACAAAACAGGAGGTGGCTGTATAATGGCAAGAACAAGAAATCGCCAGATGAAACAAGCTGAAGCATTTGTGCAGGCATCACCGAAGAAGATCTGGAAAGCCGGTATTTATACCAGAATATCTGTAGATATCAATGGTGAGAAGAGAGAATCGCTGGAGACACAGAAACTGATCGCTCTTTCTTACGCAGAATCTCATCCGGATATTGAAGTTGTAAAGTTTTATAAGGATGACGGTATATCAGGTACGAAATTTGATCGAGATGACTTTGTGAGAATGCTTGGTGACATCAAAACAAAAGAAATAAATACGGTCATAGTAAAGGATTTATCACGATTTGGTCGAGATTTGGAAGAAGTATCAAAATATCTGGAAAAAATATTTCCATTTATGCAAGTGCGCTTTATATCAGTCAATGATAACTATGACAGTATCAGTCCAGAATGTGACAATCAGATGCTGGGAATCATGATATCGAATCTGGCAAATGATATGTATGCAAAAGATGCATCTGTAAAAATGACAAGTGCCATGAAAATTAAGATGGAGTCAGGTGAATATTGTGGTGGAGATGCTCCTTATGGGTATAAGAGAGCTAGAGATGAAAAAGGAAAATCTACTACTGTTCCCGATCCTTTAACTGCACCGTATGTAGTAGAAATATTTGAAAAACTTGCTGCAGGGCAGTCATATTTGAAAATTTCGAGAGAGTTTAATACCATGCTGCTGGCTTCGCCAAGGGTATACGCAAGAACTGGGAAGTTATTCTTGGATAGAATTGACGAAACGGATATGCATTGGCAATCATCTGTAATTAAACAGATTGCGGAAAATAGGCACTATTTGGGAAATACTTATTCACATAAAACAAGAACTTCACTTCTTACAAAAGAAAAAAATGTAATGTTGGATAAAGAAGAATGGATTGAACATGTGAATACCCATAAGGCTATAGTGAGTGCTGAATTATTTGAAAAAGTACAAAATGTAATCAAATTAAAGCAGGAGAAAGCATTGCCCAAAAAAGATTTATCGAATATGCAGACTCATGGAAAACAGGATAATAAGTATGTTGGATTGATATACTGTGGTGACTGTGGCGCTAATATGGTTCGGAGATACTATTACAGCGAAAAGAATGGTGTTTTGTATTACAATTACTATTTCATTTGTGGTAATTATGCAAAAATTTCCAAGGAAAAATATAACTGTAATCGCTGGAAAGAAGAAGTAATTGATGAACTGGTGTATCGGGCACTCATCATGCAGCTAAAAACAGTATGTGAATTAAAAACGCAACTGAAACGCTTTAATGGTGAATATTTTGAAACATTCCAAAAATATTTGAACAGGGAACAGAGTAAAATTGTTCAGCTCAATAAAAGGAACGAAGCAAGACGATTTGAATTATATGAGCAATATGTTTCGGGCGAGATTGATACGGATGCATATAATCGTATGACAGAAAGAATAACCGTGGTCGAAAAAGACCTGGTTACAAGACAGAAAGAAATTGAGAAGAGTAGAAAAATTACAGAAAAATTGTGTAAAAAGAACTTCTCGTGGCTTGCTGAATTCAGTAAAGGAAAGAATTTGGAATTCCTTACAAAAGATGTTGTCCGTTCTTATATAAAGAAAATCTCTTTATATGAAGACAAACGTATAGAGATCGAATTTAAATTTCAAGATGAAATACAGGCGTTATCAGAAATTTTAGAGGAGGGGGTGATCAGATGTCAGATGGTAAATGCATAGTAAAGTATTTAAGATTGTCGCTGGAAGATGAGGATATGCTGGATGAATCCAATAGTATTACCAATCAGAGAATTGTGATTGGGCAATACATAGCCAGTAAAAATGAGTTCAAAAATACGGAAGTGTTAGAATTCAAAGATGATGGCTATAGTGGAACGAATTTCGATCGCCCAGGATTCCAAAGTATGATGGAATTAGTAAGAGATGGAAAAGTCAGCACAATTATAGTGAAAGACCTTTCTCGATTCGGCAGGAATCATATAGAGGTTGACACATATCTGGAACAAATTTTTCCATTTATGAATGTGAGATTCATAGCAATCAATGATAATGTTGATAGTATGAAATATGAATCTGGTATGCCGGGAATAGATGTTGGTTTCAGAAATATTATTAACGAACATCATAGCATTGATACTTCCGTTAAAGTAAAAAGAACTTTGATACAGCGTCAGAAAGCTGGAAAATATATGGGAGCGAGAGCACCGTATGGATATTTGAAGCCTGATGAAGATGTGACCAGCCTCGTGATTAATCCGGAGACAGCGCCTGTTGTGAAGATGATATTTCAGAAATATCTTAATGGAATGAATATTACTCAGCTGGCACGTTACCTGAATGAGCAGAAAATTATGAGTCCAGGTCAATATAAAAGAGAAGTTCTGAAAACTGGTGTGAAGAAAACAACAGAAAAATATATCTGGTATCCAGTAACTGTAAGACTGATACTGATGACAGAAACGTATACGGGAACTACGATTGGCGGCAAGTGGAAAGTTGCTTCGGTAGGAAGTAATAAGCATTTGAAAACAAAAGAAGAAGACTGGATTGTGGTTGAGGGTACGCATGAAGCGATTGTTTCTAAAGAGGTGTTTGATGCTGTACAGGAAAAGTTGGAATTAAATTCCAGAAAGAGGAGCAAAACCCACAATAATAATTATCCGCTGAAAGGATTGGTAAAATGTGGGGGATGCGGTCAGAATCTACAGCATGTAACCAGATGCAATCCGCACTTTAAGTGCCCAAGGAAATTTAATGCGGCAAATCAAGATTGTGTAACAGACAATTTATATGATGACGAGTTCAATGAGATGATTTTCAGGGCAATAAAGCTGTTTGCAAAGATCAGTGATGATGCTGAACCGGTACTCGAATTACAGAAAGCAGAATTAAAATCAAAAGTGAATGGAGCTGCAAAAAAGATTCGGGATGCCAAAGACAGTATTAGCAGATACAAGCACCAGAAGACTGAACTATATATGCGATATGCAATGGAAGAAATCTCAGAAGAAGAGTTCACCAGAAAAAATGACAAGCTGGATAAACAAATTGAGAAAGAAACCTTAGCGATAGCGCAAATGGAGACAGAACAGAGTGAAGCGGCTGAACGTTTATTTGAACTTCCGCCCGATGGCAGACAGTGCCTGACAGACCTGATCGAAGGAAATAAGCAATTAACCAGAGAGATAGCAGTAACTTTTATTCGTGGTATCAAGGTATATAATGATAAGCGAATAGAAATTGAATGGAATTTTGCTGATGAGCTGGTGAAGTATGTAGAGCAGGTGCAGAAAATCTGCAGTTGAAGTGATGATGGACAAATTACAAAAATTTTGTGTCATTAGCTTGACACAAGGGGGACGTCACGCTGACAATACGGTGGATTTACAGGAATTCATGATCATGCCGACGGGAGCGGAAAATATGGAGCAGGCGATCCGAATGTGTGCGGAAGTATACCAGTTTCTCAGAATTATCCTGAAACAAAAAGGTCTGTCAACAGCAGTCGGGGATGAGGGAGGTTTCGCACCGGATCTTTCCGATTCAGAAAGCGTCCTGGAAGTGATTCTGGAAGCAGTAAAAAAGGCAGGGTATGAACCCGGAAAGGATATCAGCATTGCAATTGATGCTGCGGCAAGTGAACTGTACGATGAAGAAAGAGGCGTTTATGTTTTCCCCGGAGAAGGAAAAATGAAAGGGGAAGAAGTTCTCAGGGATTCCGGCGAGATGATAGAATATTATGAAAAACTTGCAGAGAAGTTCCCGATTGTTTCCATTGAAGATGGACTTGAGGAAGATGACTGGGAAGGCTGGAAACAGATGACAAAAAGACTGGGAGACAAAATACAGCTCGTAGGTGATGATCTGTTTGTCACGAATATCAAACGTCTTGCATGTGGTATCAAACTGGGAGCGGCAAATGCCATTCTGATAAAATTAAACCAGATAGGAACACTTTCAGAAGCATTGGATGCAGTGGAAATGGCACAGAAAGCGGGATACAGGACAGTAATTTCTCACAGATCAGGAGAATCGGAAGATTCATTTATCGCAGATCTGGCAGTTGCCACAGGTGCCGGCCAGATTAAGACAGGTGCACCCTGCCGTTCGGACCGAAATGCCAAATATAATCAGCTTCTTCGTATCCATGAGGCATTGGGAGAACTGGCAGTGTATGAAAATCCTTTTAAAGAAAATGAAAAAAATTGTTAAGAAACCTGACAAAAACTCTGAATTGTGGTTGAAATCCCCATCCGGCTATGTTACAATGAAACTCAGTTGATTAGGAGGTGTAACGAAGTGCAGATTATTAAGATCATTCTGAGTGTCATTTTCATAATAGATTGCATCGCTCTTACAGTAGTAGTTCTTATGCAGGAAGGTAAGCAGCAGGGACTTGGTGCTATCGCCGGAGCAGCAGAAACATACTGGGGTAAGAACAAAGGTCGTTCCATGGAGGGCGGACTTGTTAAGGCAACCACTATTATGGGAACTTTATTTTTTGTAATTTCTGTAGCATTAAATATGCTTGGTTAATCAGAAAAGAAATTTGAAACACTCTTGTTATGTGCAAGAGTGTTTTTTGTGTCATAAAGAGCTGAATCAGATAAAAGTCCTCTGCGGAGGCTGTGAGGAGTAATATGAGTAAAAAAGATATGGACAGAAGAAAAAAGTTTATCCTGGAACTGATGGGAGATCCTATTTATCAGCCAATGAGACTCCGCGAGATTTCTTCTCTTCTGAGACTTTCAAAAGAAGAGAAAAGAGAGCTGTATGATGTTCTGGACGAACTTTGCGAGGAAGGAAAGGTATCTGTAGACCGCAAGGGCAGATATGAAAAGGTCAAAGGAAAATGGAAAAAGAAAAAAGATGACCGTTATTACGATGACCGAAGAGAAGAATACGGATCAGAGTATGGCAGAAAGAAGAAAGATAAAAATAAAAAAGATAAAAATAAAAAAGAGCAGCCGGAGGGAATCCAGGCTGAGGGAACCTTCATCGGACATCCCAAAGGTTTCGGCTTCGTAGAAATTGAAGGGCAGGATGAGGATATCTTTATTCCTGAAAGTGATACAGGAACAGCTATGCATCAGGATAAAGTAAGGATCATCATCAGAAATGACAAAAAAGAGGGAAAACGCCAGGAAGGCGTAGTTGTGAAGGTTCTGGAGCGTGGTATGCCTGAAATTGTAGGAACTTATCAGTTAAATCGGGATTTCGGTTTTGTGATCAGTGATAATCCGAAATTTTCCAAAGATATCTTCATTCCGAGAAAAGAAGCGGCAGGAATAAAAAATGGTGATAAAGTAATCGTGGTGATTACAGATTATGGCTCCGGAAATAAGAATCCTGAAGGAAAAATTAAGGAGAATCTGGGAAATATCCGAACACCGGGTACAGATATCCTGGCAATCGTCAAGAGCTTCGGAATCCCAAGTGAATTTCCTGAGAAAGTAATGAAGCAGGCTCAGCGTGTTCCGGATCATGTGCTGGATGCAGACAGAGATGGAAGACTGGATCTGAGACATCTGCAGACAGTCACTATTGATGGCGAAGATGCCAAAGACCTGGATGATGCGATTTCCCTGACAAAAGAGGGGGACATTTACCATCTGGGAGTCCATATCGCAGATGTAAGCAACTATGTACAGTACAACAGTGCTCTGGACAGGGAAGCACTGAAACGTGGAACCAGTGTTTATCTGGCAGACCGCGTTGTGCCAATGTTGCCGGAACGTCTTTCCAATGGAATCTGTTCTCTGAATCAGGGAGAGGACAGACTGGCGTTGAGCTGCCTGATGGACATTAACGAAAAGGGTAAGGTAGTTTCCCATCAGATCGCGGAAACAGTGATTAACGTAAATGAGAGAATGTGCTATACTGATGTAAAGAATATTCTTGAGGACACAGACGAAGAAGCAAAGAAACGGTATGAGGCACTTATCCCGATGTTCTTTATGATGAAAGAACTGTCCGGAATCTTACGAAACAGCCGTCATCACAGGGGTTCCATTGACTTTGATTTTCCGGAGAGCAAGATTATTCTTAATGCAGCAGGAAAAGCAATCGATGTTAAGCCATATGAAGCAAATGTGGCAACCAAAATCATTGAAGATTTCATGCTGATGGCAAATGAGACTGTGGCACAGGAATACTGCACAGAAGAGATTCCGTTTGTATACAGAACCCATGATAATCCGGATCCGGAGAAAGTGGAGAGTCTTCTGACATTACTTCACAATCAGGGTGTGAAGATTCAGAAAGCAAAAGAAGAGATCACTCCAAAAGAAATTCAGCAAATCATCGAAAGTATCGAAGGGCTTCCGAATGAAGCAATGATCAGCCGTCTGGTGCTGCGTTCCATGAAACAGGCGAAATATACAACAGAATGCAGCGGTCACTTTGGACTGGCAGCAAAATATTACTGCCATTTTACATCTCCGATCAGAAGATACCCTGATCTGCAGATCCACAGGATCATTAAGGATAACTTACGAGGCAGACTGATGCGTGAAGGCAGAACCGAACACTATGCTGAAATCCTTGATGAAGTTGCGAGACAGTCCAGTGTATGTGAACGCCGTGCAGATGAGGCAGAACGTGAATCAGACAAGCTGAAGAAAGCAGAATATATGTCCTACCATCTGGGAGAGGAATTCGAGGGAATTATCTCAGGCGTTACCGGATGGGGGCTTTACGTAGAACTCCCAAATACAGTAGAAGGTCTGGTACATGTCAACACTCTGCGGGATGACTACTATATCTTCGACCAGGAAACCTACGAACTCCGCGGAGAGATGACAAAGAAAGTCTACAAATTGGGAGATAAAGTCTGTGTCCGTGTGGCAGATGCAGATAAAATGCTCAAAACAGTAGATTTTGAGCTGGTTGCTGATATCTGGAATGATGAAGAAGAGAATTAAATAAAAATGGCTTGGAGGATATTATGGCAAAGAAAAAAGGAATGAAGCTGATTGCCAATAATAAAAAGGCATTTCATGATTATTTTATAGAAGATACTTATGAAGCCGGTATTGCCCTTGCAGGAACAGAAGTAAAATCCCTGCGTATGGGCAAATGCAGCATCAAGGAATCCTTTATCCGTGTAGAGAACGGAGAGGTTTACATCTACGGAATGCATATCAGCCCTTATGAAAAAGGCAATATTTTCAACAAAGACCCGTTGAGAATCCGTAAGCTTCTGCTTCACAGATATGAGATCAATAAGATTGAAGCAAAGCTCAAAGAAAAAGGGTTAACTTTAGTACCTCTGAAAGTTTATTTCAAAGACAGTCTGGTAAAAGTGGAAATTGGAATGGCTCGAGGCAAGAAACTTTATGACAAGAGACAGGATATCGCAAAGAAAGACCAGAGAAGAGAAGCAGAGCGTGAATTTAAGGTTAAGAATCTATATTGATAATATTACTAAATCCTTTGGCTCAAAATTGTGAAATGTTATGAAAAAATTAATGGATATTGCAAAAATATTCGAAAATTCGTATAATCTATCATATAGATAAAAAAATAACAATTCATTTTTCAGGCAGATGAGCTGAAAGGAGTGGTGCCCTATGAAAACAATCACGATCAGCAGACAGTATGGAAGCGGTGGAAGACACATTGCAGCTTTGCTTTCAGAAAAAATGGGAGTTCCCTGTTACGACAGTAAGCTTTTGCTGAAGGAAGCAGAGAGGCATGGAATCAGCCAGGAAATCATCAATGAATTTAAAGGCAAGACCAGTCTTCTCTATGCAATCGGAGTAATGATGTCGGAAGAATCGCAGGATAAAAAACGCCTGACGATTCCGGAGAAGATGTTTCATGCGCAGAAAGAGACAGTGAAGCGCCTGGCACAGGAAGGTCCATGTATTTTTGTGGGAAGATGTGCAGACCAGATTCTGAAGGATGATAATCAGCTGCTTCGCGTGTATATTTATGCATCTGATATGGAAGACCGTATTAAACGGATTAAGAAAAATAAGCATATTTCTCAGGAGGAAGCACTTGACAGGATTGCATATAAAGACCGTCAGAGAAGAGATTATTATAACTTTTATACAGGACATGAATGGGGAAAAATGGAAAACTATGATATCTGCCTGAATACTTCGGTTTTATCAGAGGAAGAATGTGTGGAACTTCTGATGAAGCTTGCAGAATAGAAATATATTAAATATGACCACAAAGGGATGAGAAAGGACTGCCAGAGTAACATGGCAGTCCTTTCTGTTGGAGTATCCGCCGATTACAGTGCGTGTTTCCTTGTGTGCAATAATATGATATCAGGGTCAGATACTTTTTGATCCTGACATCATAATATGAAGTAGGAAAAATGTGATTTTTTCATAAGAATGCGTCTGCAGGCAGAAACTTTAAAAACCTGAAAGTCTTAAAATTGTATGAAATCGGCAGAGGCTTAGTTGACAAGTTTTCGATACTCTGCAATAATAGGGAATTGAAAAAATGACATTGTTAAAAAGAAAAAAGATATTCCATATAGCAGGAGGGAATATATTATGAAGAAACGTTATTTAATACTGGCAGGTCTGTTAGTAATGACAGTGGCAGCTGCCGGATGTGGTAAGAAAAAGACAACAGAGACAGCACCTGTAGAGGTAACAGCTACCCCGACTCCTGAAGTAACCAAGGCAGTCGATATGGTGGATATGCAGCAGACAGCAGATGAAGACATAAAGAATGTAATGGGGGAGAAAACTTCCACAGCATCTAAGATTGTGTTTGTAAATAATACAGGGGATGACATCCAGTCACTCTATATCCGGACTCATGTGGATGAAGACAGTGAGGATTATGATGCAGACGAGGATGGAGGATGGGGAGATGATCTCATCAATGGAATGTTTACCCTGACAGATAAGGACAAGGCACTATATTATATGCAGACTGCAAATACACAGACATCAGGTACACAGACATCAGGTACACAGACATCAGATACACAGACATCAGATACACAGACAACATCCAACAAGAGTACAGCTTCCTATGATATCCGTATTGCATATAATGATGAGGACAAGAATGAATGCTTTTTCCGCGATATTCCGCTTGGAACAATTTCGCAGATTACGTTATGTATGGATGGCACAGATGATGATGCGATCCCATATGCAAAATATCTGACAGGTACATCAACAAAAGAAGTATCCACGCTTGATGCGGTAAAGGAACGTCTTGGAATTACAGATGACAGTGGGTCTGAATCAGATTCCACAGACGACAGTGATAAGAATTCAGCAGATGATTCTGATTCCACAGATAGTAACAACAGTTCTGATCAGAATAATAACAGTGGCAATGGAACCGGGGATAGTTCAGATGATCCGGGCAATGGAGGAAACTCAGACGATCCGGGTACTAATGATGATCCGGGCAGTAACGATGATCCGGGAAATGGCGGCGATATGATTTCCACAGCAGAACAGTATATCGGTCAGTCTCTGGATGCACTGGAAGGCGCATGCGGTTCTCCACAGGGCAGCAGCTATGAGGATGATCCTGAGACAGGTAAAACAGGATTCCATTATTACAGCAATTTCACAGTTTCTACAACAGTTGATGAAAATGGTAATGAAATTGTTGCCGGAATATGGTAGAATAGAACTACGAATGTAACAGAGGAGGTATTCCGATCCTCTGTTACCTGCGATAAAATTAATTTCAGGAGACAGTTACTATGAAACGTGTATTATTAAAATTAAGCGGTGAAGCCCTTGCCGGTGAAAAGAAGACCGGATTTGACGAGGCGACTGTTATTGAAGTTGCAAAGCAGATCAGGACAATTGCTGAGGAAGGACTGGAAATCGGCATCGTGATCGGCGGAGGTAATTTCTGGAGAGGACGCACCAGTGAGACTATCGACAGGAATAAGGCTGATCAGATTGGTATGCTTGCAACAGTTATGAACTGTATTTATGTATCTGATATCTGCAGATACCTTGGATTAAAGACAGAAATCTTTACACCATTTGTATGCGGTGCATTTACAAGCCTTTACTCTAAGGATGCAGTGGAAGCAAGCTTTGCACAGGGCAAGATCGTATTTTTTGCAGGCGGTACAGGACATCCTTACTTCTCCACAGATACAGCCACTGTACTTCGCGCAGTAGAGATCGAAGCAGAAGCAATCCTTCTTGCAAAAGCTGTTGACGGAATTTATGACAGTGATCCGAAGACAAACCCGAATGCAGTAAAATATGATGAAATTTCCATTGAAGAAGTAGTTGCAAAGAAACTGGCAGCTATGGATCTGACAGCATCGATCATGTGTATGGAACAGAAGATGCCGATGCTGGTATTTGCACTGGATGAAAAAGACAGCATCATTAATGCAGTACATGGCAAATTTGTCGGAACTAAGGTTACTGTATAAGTAAGGCTTATAAGTCAGTTTACAGAGAAAGTGTAATATAAAAACTATAAAAAGAGGGAGACGAACCTAATGGATGAGAGAATTCAGAAATATGAAGAGAAGATGAAAAAGACACTGGCAAGTCTTGAGAGCGAACTGGTTACAATTCGTGCAGGACGTGCGAACCCGCATATCCTTGACAAACTCGCCGTAGATTATTACGGAGCTCCGACACCTCTTCAGCAGGTGGCAAATATCACTGTCCCGGAAGCTCGTATGATCCAGATCCAGCCATGGGAAAGCAGCCTGATCAAAGGAATTGAGAAAGCAATCCTTACCTCTGACCTTGGATTAAATCCAAGCAACGATGGTAAAGTAATCCGCCTTGTATTCCCGGAACTTACAGAGGAACGCCGTAAGGAACTGGTTAAAGATGTCAAGAAAAAAGGCGAAGCAGCCAAAGTAGCAGTCCGCAACATTCGTCGTGATGCAAATGATGCATTTAAGAAACTTGCAAAACAGGATGTATCTGAGGATGAAATCAAAGAACTTGATGCGGCAGTGGATGCAAAGAGCAAAGAAATCATGACCGTATAAGGGAAACGAAAAGGAGAGCTCCATGAATGCGGGCTCTCTTTTTATCTGAATGAGATAATGGACCGGAAACTGTGGTTCATTATGATGAGACAGTAAGGTTAAAGGAATAACAGGATAAGAAAAGGAAACAAGAGTATGAATGTACCAAATCATATTGCCATTATTCTGGATGGTAATGGACGCTGGGCGAAGGCAAAGGGAATGCCCAGAAGCTACGGACATGTGAAGGGCTGTGCAAATCTGGAAACAGTCTGTGACTATATGAAGGAGCTGGGAGTTAAATATGTGACTGTATATGCTTTTTCCACAGAGAACTGGAAACGTTCCAAAGATGAGGTGGACGGTCTGATGAAACTGTTCCGAAGTTATCTGAAAAAATGTATTAAACTGGCAGATAAGAACAAAATGCGTGTCCGGGTGATCGGAGAGGTTTCGGCATTTGATCAGGATATTCAGGAAAGTATTGCACGTCTGGAACAATATTCTCAGAAATATGATGAAATCTATTTCCAGATTGCATTAAACTACGGCAGCAGAGATGAGATCATAAGAGGTATCCGCAAACTTGCTCAGGATGCTGCAGATGGAAAAGTAAAGCCGGAAGAAATTGATGAGCATGTTTTTGACAATTACCTGGATACGGCAGGAATCCCTGATCCGGATCTGATGATCCGCACAAGCGGTGAATTGAGACTTTCCAATTTTCTGTTATGGCAGATGGCTTATACAGAATTTTATTTCACAGATGTGGCATGGCCGGATTTTAATAAAGCAGAGCTGATTAAGGCTATTGAGAAATATAATCAGAGAGACAGAAGATACGGCGGAGTTAAGGAGGAGTAAAGAATGTTTAAGACAAGACTCTTAAGCGGAATCCTGCTTGTGATTATTGCGCTTGCCACTATTATCAGCGGTGATTATGTGCTGTTTTTCACACTTCTTGCGGTTTCTCTCATTGGAATGAGAGAATTGTACAGAGCAATGAAGGTGCAGGATGAGAAGATAAATCTGCTGGCAGCAGCAGGCTATTTAGGCGCAGTATTATATTATCTGGCAGTACTGCTTGATTTTGAGAGGTATGGAGTGCTGGCAATCATTTTCGGACTTGTGCTGCTCATGTTTGTATACGTGTTCACTTATCCAACCTATGAGGCAGGGCAGGTAATGCCTGCACTGTTTGGTATTGTGTATGTGGCAGTTATGTTGTCGTTTATTTATCTTACCAGAGAGCTTCCCGGTGGAAAGTTCCACGTATGGCTGATCTTTCTGTGCTCATGGGGATGTGATACCTGCGCATATTGTGTGGGAATGCTGATCGGTAAACATAAAATGGCACCTGTCCTCAGCCCTAAGAAATCTGTGGAGGGAGCTGTGGGTGGTGTGGCAGGAGCTGCACTTCTTGGTGTGATCTATGCAGCAGCCACTCAGGGACCGATGCTGGAATATGCTGTGATCTGTGCAATCGGAGCACTGATCTCCATGGTAGGCGATCTGGCTGCATCTGCGATCAAGAGAAATCAGGGGATTAAAGATTATGGAAAATTAATTCCGGGACATGGAGGAATCCTTGACAGATTTGACAGTGTGATCTTCACAGCACCGGTTATTTATTTCCTCTCTCTTGTGATGATTGAGATCTAGAGCGTGTCTGAAAAATCATTCCCGCAATCTGCACGCCCCACTTTGCGGGAT
>ENA-OPCD01001722-OPCD01001722.1-human-gut-metagenome-genome-assembly--contig:-NODE-1722-length-16425-cov-5.541051_pt1 | contig 16425 bp, 15 predicted proteins | sample MGYA00241560_ERZ501471 | MGnify/ENA primary metagenome ERZ501471 (study PRJEB25962, sample SAMEA2042578) | human gut metagenome | biome: human gut; feature: human-associated habitat; material: faeces...
GCCATCCCGGAAGTGATGGTCAGGTTTAGGTTGTTGTGTGGCGATTTTTTATTGCCAGATCCAGCACCGCACCTTGAAAATCGAAAGACCGTCTGCATGGGATACCCGGCAAAGACCTCGCAAGAGCGAGCCGGAAAACGCCGCCGGAAGGGGGCAGGAAATCCATGCAGGGAGAACGGCACACCCAATATCAACTGGTCAAAATGGCCAGTTGATGTGGTGAATGACACAAAGCGTCATTCACCAGAAACATCTTCTACGTTACAGCTCGTTCAATGTGTTCAAATTGAACACATTGATTCTATCCATGTTACGCTTAACCTCGACTTGACATTTTGTCAAGCCACGGTGAAATCTGGTAAGTGCTGCTTTTCAGTACTTACCAAATTACCGTAACACGGTCACTCTGTGGTGGGTTACGAAAACCGTAACTCACCACTTGGAAGTGGTAAATAGACAAATTGTCCACTTACCACCCAGCCATAACGCACAGATTTTAGTTGGTGATCATTTTGATCACCAACCAGACAATCGTAACGCTTTATTGTGTGAAAGTGGTGGTTACCATTTTGATAACCACCATATACCCGTAACATTTGGGGCAAATAATGCTTTTCATTATCCACCACACACCCGTAACAGACAAAGGAGGATGCCTATGACAACAGAACAATGGGAACGTGAAAATCAGGACACCCTGATGGAATATTTCATTGACGGTGACCCCAGTGTTCGCAGAATCCAGTGCGAATACTGCCACAAGGTCATCTACACCCAAACCCGGAACCGAAAATACTGCAACTTCCAGACTTGCGGTCACAAGATGCTGAATCTGCGGAAAAGCCTTAAAAAGCGTGCTGAACGTGGAACCTACACCTGCGCTTGCTGTGGGGAGCCGTTCTTGCCGATCCGGGCAGATGCCAGATATTGCAGCAATGCCTGTCGGCAGAAAGATTACCGCCAGCGTAAAATAGCCGCACACACTGCTCTTTGAGGAACTTGATAAAGTTTGTCAAGTTCCTTGTTTACGCTCGCTTTTATACAGTAAAGTGGCACTTCCCAGAATGGGAAGTGCCAAAAGCCGTAATGCTTAAATTGCTCACTCCAAAATCAGGTTCCCGCTTTGGGAACTTGATTTTAGCCGTAACGAAGCCACCGGAGTTATCATTTTGAGAACTTCGGTTTTATCTGTAACACGTCACCCCCACTCCGTAAAAATCAGGTGCCGTTACCCGGCACTTGATTTTACCGTAACAGAATCAGTTGGTCATTTTGGCCAACTGAAAAAGCCGGACGAGCTGGTGGGCAGGGATTCGCAAATCTTTGACCGCCAGCTTGCCAAAATCAACGGGCCAAAATGGCCCGTTGTAGGGAGTCAAGGGGGAACGCCTTGCCCAGTGATATGATGCTGTGCGTCATATCCTACTGGGTATTATCTGGCGCAAAATGGCGGCAGATCCAGCAGCTCCGCTGCTGCGCACTCTCCCGGCAAGCTGTTGAAATGAAAGAAGCCTCCACTAAACCTTATACCAAAATCAGGAAAAAGTAATCAAAACGGGTTCACTTAGGGGGGACAATAATAGGCCTACGAAGCCCACGACTTTTGCAATTTCAGGTGCTATGATAATTACAGAGATGCAGCATCTTAATGATTCCCCGCAAAGAAAGAATAGGGATGCAACAAGAAATGGGAACGATGCTTCCTACTTTCACCGAAAATTAGGAACTCTCAGTTCCTGTTCGATTCCAAGTTTCTCTGTTATACTTTTCTTGCAGAGCAGAAGCAAACTCTTCTAAGCGGAAAGCGACAAACGCCATGATCTCCCACTGAGGGAAGGAGCGGTAGGCCACTTTCTTTGCAGTATAACAAACACATAAATCCTTTTCCGAAAGGATTACCTCTCGATTCCGAGAGAAGATTTCAAGACACGGTCTTGAAATGCGAGACCCGTTGCTTAGAAGAATTGTATCACTCCTGTGATTTGATCGCACGAGTGGCCGTACACAAAAAATACAGGAAAAGAGGGATGTCTATCTGAAATTAACACGACACAACGGACGAGCCGGAACCCACGGCACTTACAACCCCAAGCACAACGACCGCAGTTTCAATCTTGCCAACAGTGAGCACATCGACCCGGAACGAGCCAAAGGCAACATCTACTGGGACTGCTTTCACGGCTTCCGTTCGGCTCTCGACCCACAAGACCCGAATGATCTGGCTGCGACCTTCTCGGATGTGGAACGGCAGTTCTACGAGACCCACTACACGGCCTTTGTTGAAGGCCAAAACGAGCGCAACGCCAAGATCCGGCACACGGAACGCAACCGCTCCATTCCTGACCTGCTGTCCAGCCGCAAGACCTGCCCGGAAGAGACCATCTACCAGCTTGGAACGCTGGATGAACACGCTTCGGCGGAAGACTTGCTGAACATCGTCACGGAGTTCATCGAGGCGTTCAAGACCAAGTTTGGCGAACACGTTCATGTGCTGGACTGGGCGTTGCATCTGGATGAAAGCACACCCCATATCCACGAACGTCATGTGTTCGACTGCGAGAACAAGTACGGCGAGGTGGCACCCCAGCAGGAAAAGGCATTGGAAGCGTTAGGTTTCGACTTGCCAGATCCGGACAAGCCCCTCAGCCGCAGGAATAACCGCAAAATCACCTTCGATGCAGCCTGCCGGAAGATGCTGTTTGAAATCGCCAAACGTCATGGTCTGGAATTGGAGGAAGAAGCGGAGTACGGCAACCGCAAGTATCTCGAAAAGCAGGACTTCATCCTTGCCAAGCAGAAGGAGCAGCTTGCCGCCCAGCAGAACAAGCTGGACGAGCTGACCCTGAAAGTTTCGGACATGGAGACCCTACTGGAAAAAGTTTCGGCTGCGGCCTATGACAAGGCGGTGGAGGTCGTGACGGACGTAGTGCGCACCGAGACCCGCAAGGAAGATATGCGGATGATCGAGGACACGAAGAAGTGGTTGCTGTTCCCGGAACGCAAGGCTCACAAAGCCACGAGGGAATATGCCGCTCACCGTTTGGATGGCGTGCTGGACAAGTTCATCAAGACCATGCAGACCACTGCCACTCGCTTGCAGGAAAAACTCCTGAGACCGGAAATCCGGCAGAAAGGCAAGGAGCAGGTCAGGGAGAAAGCGCGGGATTCCGTTCTGCAACTGCTGAGCCGTTTGCAGGCAGAACAGGCACAAAACAAACCAGCGGCACAACCCCGCACACAGGAGGGGCACTCGGAAATCTGAACCTCATCGGGAGCGTTTGGGGCAGAAAGCTGGCACCTTCTGCCCCGGCACCCGGTTACAAGGATATGGAGGTGCAAGTGAAAGAAGTTCCGATTTGGCAAAAGAGTAATCTGACCTTGGAGGAAGCGGCGGCTTACTCTGGGATCGGTATCAATAAACTGCGGTCAATGACCGATAGCGATGAATGCAAGTTCGTCCTTTGGAACGGAACCAAACGGCTGATCAAACGCCGTAAGCTGGACGAATATCTGGACAAGGCATTCTCGATCTGATGCGGTGTAGAAAATTGACCGTTTGATGTTGCAGGGAGTCTTGCGTCATGGTATACTCATGGCGTAAGGCTCCTTTTCAACATTCTGTGAATGAAAAGGAGAGTTTATATGCAAAGACGTAAAGATAATAAAGGCCGTGTTTTGAAGGATGGCGAGGTCTACCGCAAGAGCGACGGGCTGTATATGTACCGTTGGACTGCGAAAAACGGAAAACGCCATACCATCTATGATGCAACCTTGGAGGGGCTGCGCGAAAAGGAAGAGAAGATCCAGCACGACTTGGCAGAAGGCATCCGCATCCCGGAGTGCAGCTTGACCCTGAATGACCTGTTTGAACTGTGGCGTAAGAACAAGGTGGGCTTGAAAGAGCATACCTTCGCCAATTACGTCTATATGTACAATCGGTTCGTCCGGGATGAGATCGGCATGATGAAGCTCAAGGACATTCGCAAGTCGGATATCCGCAGCTACTACAATGGCATCGTCCGCAATGGCAAGATGGCGTTGAACACGCTGGAAACCATCCAGAATGTTCTTCATCAGGTCTTTGCGGTGGCGGTGGACGATGAGTACATCCGTGTGAATCCCACGGATGGTGTCCTGACGGCCATTAAAGCCGCCACCAGTACGAAACGCCCAAACGACACGCTCTGACCCTGCCCCAGCAGCAGGCGTTTCTGAATTTCATCAAGAAAACGCCGAAGTTCCAGCACTGGCTCCCGATGTTCACCTTCATGCTGGGCACCGGATGCCGTATCTCGGAAACGGTTGGCCTGTGCTGGAGCGACATCGACTTTGAGAGTGGATTTATCACCATCCAGCACAATCTGGTGTACCATGACCACGAGGTGGGCGGCTGCTATTTCACCATGTCCACCCCCAAGACTGCCGCCGGTAAGCGGGCAATTCCGATCTTGCCCGAAGTGCGGAAGGCACTGGAGCAGGAACGCGCCAACCAGCAGGAGCTGGAACTGGTGTGCGAATATGAGATCGACGGAATCTCAGACTTCGTATTCCTGAACCGCTTCGGCCAGCCGCAGAATCCGCAGACGGTCAACCGCGCCATCAAGCGCATCAGTGTGGCCTACAATGAAGCCGAACTGGAAAAGGCCGAAAAGGAAAAGCGAGAACCGCAGCTGCTGCCGCCCTTCTCCTGCCATAATCTCCGGCACACGTTCTGCACCCGGCTGTGTGAGAATGAGACCAACCTGAAGATCATTCAGGACATCATGGGACACAAGGACATCAGCACCACGATGGAGATTTACGCGGAAGCCACCAAGGAAGCCAAAGCCCATTCCTTTGCAAATCTGAACGGTAAACTGGGCATTTCGGTCTGAAATCCACTACACCAACTACTACACCACTTTTACACCAAATTGCCGGTAAGTTGTGGAGAGTTGCGTAGGGTGACGTACGGGAGCAGGAAAAAGGAAGCCGCATGGATAGGCTTATAAAGAAAAATAAAGCCATTTGTGAGCCTTCCTTGACCTGTCCCCACGATGAAGCCGATTGAGCAGTAAATTTCCAATTTTAAGATAACAAAGCCTGAAACTTCTTGATGTACCGAGAAGTTTCTGGCTTTTTCTTTTGATGAATTTCCAGTAAAAACTACACCATACGCCAATTTTACGCCAAACGATGCAGGATTTTGTGCAGAGCAAAAAGAGCGTTGTTCGCGTTTGCGCAGCGAAGCGGAGCAATGAAAGCCCCAGTGGGGCTTTTAAGCGACCGAACGGTCTTGCGTAAGCAAGATGGAGGGAACCCGCCCCGACAAGTTCGCGTTTGGTGTAAGAATCGGGCGTGTGGTGGATGGGGGTAGACCTGCAAAGGGCTGCGTCAGGAAGTGGCTTTATGGATTTGCAAACGGACAGCAGGAACTTTCCGCCGCAGAAGAAATAAATGTAAAAAACATGGAGGCGTTTTATGAACAAACTGCTTTCCTGCCGCTACAACATGGACACCAACCGGGTGGAAGCCCGGTTCGAGGATGGCACCACTCTTGCCATCGATTGCATCGCCGTGGAGGACGAATACGGCAACACTCCGGTTCAGCGGACGGAACTGGACTGGCTGTTGTACAACAAGCCATTGGAATATGCACAGATGGTGCTGAGAGTGGAAATGGGGCATTATTTATCGCTGGGGTGTGACCATAGTAGGCTGGAAGATTAAGCGCACCCCATAAAGAACACAATGCCCACCGACCTATGGTTTTCGCCATAAGCTGGTGGGCATCGTTCGTTATTCGAGATTCTTTGGCAAACGGTCGTACAGAACCACCGTGTTAGATGTTTCGGTCTGTACCCGTTCCTTCTTGAGCAGAGTTCTGGAACGCTGGTTCATGCGGTAGTCACGGTCACCCTTCTCAAAGGCAGAGCAGCACAAAAAATCGCACACGGCATCACCGGAAGGGGATTCCTTGATGATGAACACGAACGCAGTCGGTTCGCCTTGGCTGGAAATCAGATAGTCTGCCTTGATTTTGGTAACGAAGGGATAAAAACGCGGCACATAGGAGAACAGGTCGAAGTCCTGTTCCAGAATTTCCTTCAGCCGCACCAACGCCATCAGACGCGGCTCGACCAGTTCCCGGTACTGCGCACCCTTCCGCACGGTTTCATGGGTAATTTTGCCCGACAGGATCATATCCACCGTTTTGCGCGGGTTGTACCGAGGCAGCGCAAGGTCTTTGAGGTAATGAAAGCCCGCTAGATGAGGGAAGTCCTCTGGTGCAAAGGTCAGGTTAATCTGGTGCAGTTCGCCCTTGTAGCCATATGTAAGCCGATAGTGATACCCCGTCAGCTCCTTCCAGACCGCCGCTGCCCGGTACAGAATATCCTGCTTTTCGTTCTGCATCTTTTCACCTTCCCTCAAAAAAATAGAAGCCCTGCCGAAAGGCAAGGCTCCTATTAAGCGTTTTCTTTCGATTCATCGAATCTATTCGGCTTGTGGTTCACGCTCAACCCACGGTCTGGCTCCACAATCGGCTGATACCGAACCAGTCCACTGCTTCATCGCCACCGATAGCTGGTCAACGCCGCTATCCTCTAGCTTTATTATACTACAAATGCATAAAAGTTCAAGTAGTCGAAACTGAAAAAACAAAAATTTTCGTTCAAGCGCATTATATGTGTTTTAACTCTTGGTTGCCACTATAGCTTTAGGCTCTGGGGATAGAGTTCGCACAGCTCATGTTAACAGAGTTTGCAGAAGCGACCGCCAATTGTTCAATAGTCGGTGGCCGCTTCTTTTGCTATCAGGAAAACAGAACACAATTTTAATTGTCTCTATTTGATTAAATCTATCACTTCTTAATTGAGAGTCAAAAGAGCAGATATTTGATTTGCAAACGCAAAATAAAGTTTGTTTTTGCAAATCTTTAATTTGCTAAACAAGTGGAGGAATTTACGGATTTGTGTTATAATATAAGAAATATTCACGAAATTAGCTGGGAGGGCTTCCAATGATGCGTATCAGCTATAACAAACTCTGGAAGATGCTTATTGACAAAAACATGAAAAAGAGCGACTTGAAGGAAAAGGCAGGGATCAGCTCCGCTTCCCTTGCAAAGCTGGGCAAAGGAGACAATATTACAACAGGTGTGCTTCTCCGCATTTGTGAAGTAATGGATTGCCGGATTGAGGATATTCTTGAAACGATCAAGGAATGACCGATACCGAAGATATGATTAGGAGGTTTGGATAATGGCTATCTTGGGCAAAAAGCAGATGTCCGAAGAAGACATCAAATTGAATTATATTACTCCGGTCATTCAGAGAGGTTGGAAAGGTCATATCACGATGGAGACCAAAATCACAGATGGTCGCATCAATATCCGTGGAAACATCGTAGCTCGCAGCAAGCCCAAGTATGCCGATTATTTGCTGTACTTAAACGATGGCAAGCCGATTGCCGTTGTGGAAGCAAAGGATAATAATCACTCTGTATCTCATGGATTGCAGCAAGCGATGACATACGCTCAGATGATGGACTTGCCGTTTGCATATTCGTCAAACGGCGACGCTTTCTATGAGCATGATTTCTTGACTGGACAGGAACAGCAGATTGCATTAGAGAAGTTTCCGACCCAGGATGAGCTTGTCGCGAGATATTATGCTGAATTGAACGGCGGCAAAGGCATTTCTGATTTGGAAAAGAAAATTGTATCTCAGCCCTACTATTCTTCTCAAAGCACTTATCCTCCAAGATATTATCAGCGAAACGCCGTAAACAGAACCGTTGAAGCAATCGCCAGAGGACAGCAGAGACTGCTGCTTGTCATGGCTACTGGAACCGGCAAGACATACACAGCTTTTCAGATCGTCTACCGGCTGCTCCGTTCTGACCTTAAAAAGAGAATTTTGTATCTGGCAGACCGAAACATTCTGGTTGACCAAAGTATTTTGCAGGACTTCGCCCCGCTCGAAAAGACCATCTATAAGGTAGATTTCTCCGATAAAGACTGCCTGAACAAGATTGCTTCTCATGAAGTGAACTTCGCTCTCTACCATCAGATGGTGGGACAGAATGATGAGGAGCATTTCAGGCAGATTCCGCCAGAATACTTTGACCTTATCGTGGTAGATGAGTGTCACCGAGGAAGTGCCAAGGAAGATAGCAACTGGCGTAAGGTTTTGGAGTATTTTACTTCGGCAACCCAGATCGGAATGACCGCCACTCCGAAGGAAAGCGAAAAGGTATCCAATATCGACTACTTTGGAGAGCCGGTTTATATTTACAGCTTGAAGCAGGGCATTGAGGACGGTTTCCTTGCCCCGTTTAAGGTCATCAATATCACAACCAACATCGGAGACGGCTGGAGACCATACCAAGGACAGACCGATATTTTCGGCAATGTCATTGAAGACCGCATTTACAACAACCGGGATTACGATTACACCATCATTCTCCAAGACCGCATTGATGAGGTTGCCAGGGAGATTACGGAATATCTGAAAAGCACCGACAGAATGCAGAAAACCATCGTCTTTTGCGCTTCCGAAGATCATGCAGAGCGCATGAGGATTGCCCTTATCAACTGTAATCAGGATATGGTGAAGGAGAATCCGGACTACTGCGTAAGAATCACCGGCTCAGACGTATACGGAAAGTCCAAACTTGACTATTTCATCTCTGTATCCGAACCATATCCCGTTATTGCAACAACTTCGGAACTGCTTTCCACCGGAGCTGACTGTAAGATGACTAAGCTCATTGTTCTTGACAAGACGGTTGAGAGCATGACCACTTTCAAGCAGATTATCGGGCGAGGAACCCGGATCAGAGAAAAAGACGGCAAGACACATTTTGTTGTCATGGATTTTCGGAATGTGACAAGGCTGTTTTCCGACCCAGATTGGGATGGCCCTGTTGAACAGGATGAGGGGTTCCAGCATGGTGGCTCCAAGCCAACGGGCGGCGGACATAGCGGTGGTGGAGGTACGCAGTCTCCTGATGGCCCTGTAGAGACCCCTATCGTTGATAAAGACGGGTGCAGAGTAAAGATCATCAATAAGACGGTTTCTGTTTATGATGCCAACGGCAGACTGCTCCGGCAGGAGGACATTATCGACTACACCAGAACCAACATCAAGGGGGAATACGCTTCTCTGTCCGATTTTATCAGCAAATGGAAAGCGTCGGACAAAAAGAAAACGATTGAGGAATCTTTCACGGCGATGGGCATTGATCTAAAAGCATTGAAAGCAGACCAAGGTATGAAAGATGTGGATGATTTCGACTTCATCTGTTATGTGGCATACGGCAAGAAGCCGCTGACCCGAAAAGAACGGGCTAACAATGTTAAAAAGAAAGACTTTTTCAGCAAGTATTCTGCCGACGCACAAGCCGTTCTTGATATATTGCTGGATAAGTACATGAACCAAGGGATCACAGAGGTTGAGGATATTAAGGTTCTCTCCCTTGCGGATTTTGCCAATTATGGTAAGCCTGCAAAAATTGTCAAGCTGTTTGGCGGCAAGGCTCAATACGAAGCCGCTGTTAAAGAGCTTGAAGCAAGGATCTATGAAGAAGTAGAGGTAGGATAACGATGGCGATGCAGTCAGGTTTTATAAAAAGAATTCGAGATATCATGCGTATGGACGCTGGTATCAACGGTGACGCCCAGAGAATTGAGCAGATGGTATGGATGCTTTTTCTCAAAGTCTATGACGCAAAAGAAGATGATTGGGAACTAAACGAGGACGCCTACGAATCCATCATTCCAGAAGACCTTAGATGGAGAAATTGGGCGAAAACCGACAGCAACGGTCATGCTATGACCGGGGACAAGTTGCTGAACTTCGTCAACAACATTCTGTTCCCGGTGCTGAAAGGCAATGATGTGAAAGATGGTGATGCGGTTTTCTATGAGGGGATCAAGGTGACACCGGATACTCCCATTAAGAAAGCCATCGTCAAGTCCACCTTCGAGGATGCCAACAACTATATGAAAGACGGCGTTTATCTTCGTCAGGTCATTGATGTCATTGACGAGATCGAATTTGATGATGTAAAGGAAAGCCATGCCTTTGGTTTTGTCTATGAGGAGATTTTGCGGGAGCTGCAATCTGCCGGTTCCTCCGGTGAATTCTACACGCCGAGAGCCGTCACCGAGTTTATGGCATTGATGATAAAGCCGCAGTTGGGCGAAAAGATGGCAGACTTCGCCTGCGGCACCGGTGGATTTATCACCTCTTGGCTAGGACAGCTCTCCAAGCAGGTAACGGACACTACGGCTCAGAAGCAGCTAGATGACAGCATTTACGGAATTGAGAAAAAACCTTTTCCCTATCTGCTCTGCGTAACCAATATGCTGCTGCATGATATCGAGGTTCCGAACATCTACCACATGAACTCGCTGAAACACAATCTGCTGGACTATACGGACGATGATAAGTTCGATGTGATCCTGATGAATCCGCCCTACGGCGGGCATGAGGACAAGTCCATTCAGGGCTTCTTCCCTGACGATTTGGCAAGCTCCGAGACCGCAGATCTCTTCATGTCGGTTATTATGTACCGCTTGAAGAAAAACGGCAGGGCTGCTGTTGTCGTGCCGGACGGCTTTCTGTTCGGTCTGGACAACGCCAAGGTGAACATTAAGAAGAAGCTCATTTCCCAGTTCAATCTGCACACGGTTGTCCGGCTGCCCGGCTCTGTGTTTAGACCTTATACCCCAATCACCACCAATTTGCTGTTTTTTGACAACACCAAGCCCACCACAGAGACTTGGTTTTATCGGGTGGATATTCCGTCTGACAGAAAGCACTTCTCCAAGACGAAGCCCATGGAGCTGAAGCACTTTGATGACTGCATTGCCTGGTGGAACGACCGAAAGGAAATCCCGGACGGCGAAAACTTCAAAGCACAGAAGTTTACCGCAGAGTATCTGCTAAACGAACAGGGCTGCAACATCGACTTGTGCGGTTATCCCCATGAGGAAGAAGAAATCCTTGACCCCATGGACACGATCCGGGAATATCAGGAAAGACGAACCACCCTCAATGCGGAAATCGACAAGGTGCTGGCAGAGCTGGAAGCCCTGCTGCCGGGAGGTGTGAGCGAATGACACCGGAGCAGTTAAAAGCGAGCATTTTGCAGTATGCCATTCAAGGCAAGCTGGTGGAGCAGCGAGTCGAGGAAGGCACCGGCGAAGAACTGTATCAGCAGATTCAGGCAGAAAAGCAACGGCTGATACAGGAAAAGAAAATCAAAAAGGAAAAACCGTTGGCGGAGATTTCCGAAGATGAAGTTCCTTTTGATATTCCAGAAAGCTGGAAGTGGGTCAAGGTTGGAAATGTTGGTTCATGGAGTTCAGGAGCCACACCTTCGAGGACAAACCCCGCATATTATGGCGGTATCATTCCATGGTTGAAAACTGGCGACTTAAATGATGGCTTTATAAAAAAAATTCCAGAATTTATAACAGATTGGGCTTTGGAGAAAACTTCCGTAAGGTTAAATCCAGTAGGCTCTGTCCTTATGGCAATGTATGGAGCAACGATAGGCAAGCTTGGTATATTGGATATTTCGGCTACAACCAACCAAGCGTGCTGCGCTTGTATTCCATACGAAGGAATACATAACAAGTATTTATTTTATTACTTGATGTCTATGCGTCGGTCTTATATTGGAATGGCAGAAGGTGGAGCGCAGCCTAATATTTCGAAAGAAAAAATAGTGAATTCGCTTATTCCCCTTCCCCCTCTTGCCGAACAAAAGCGCATCGTTGCCAAGATTGAGGAACTCCTTCCTCTGATTGGCCGTTATGCTGTCGCCTATGAGAAGCTGGAGCAGTTTAACGCCAAGTTCCCGGAGGATATGAAGAAGTCCATTCTCCAGTATGCCATTCAGGGCAAGTTGGTGGAGCAGCGAGCTGAGGAAGGCACCGGTGAGGAACTGTATCAGCAGATACAAGCGGAGAAGCAACATCTCATTGCGGAAAAGAAAATCAAAAAGGAAAAGCCCCTGCCCGAAATTGCAGAGAATGAAATTCCATTTGATATTCCGGAAAGCTGGAAGTGGGTGCGTCTAAATAACATTGCGGAATCTATTGTGGATTGTCCGCATTCCACGCCAAAGTATCTAGATATGGAAACCGAATATTGCACAATTGATACCAATTGTATCGATGGGAAAGGCGACATCACCAAGTGGAGATATGTTGATACTGACACATACACGGCACGAATCGCTCGTTTGACTCCGCAAAAGGATGATATCGTCTACACAAGAGAGGGATCGATCTGTAGAGCAGCGATATTACCAGAAGGCCCAAAAGTGTGCCTCGGTCAGCGTGTTATGCTTATACGTTCTGCAAATGGTGTGTTTCCTCAATTTATCCGTAGGCTCTTAATGTCTCCAATGGTTATTAGGAAGCTAACAGAACAACAGAAAGGCATTGGGGCAAAGCATGTGAATGTTTCTGATGTTTGCAATTTGATTCTTCCTCTCCCTCCTCTCGCAGAGCAAGAGCGTATCGTCGCCAAACTGGAAGAAATACTGCCGCTGTGTGAGCGGCTGAAATGAGGTGAAGCGATGTTTAATGTTTTATGGAATATTCTGTTAGGCATAGTTGGTGGTATTATCTCCAGTGTTATTGTTTCAAGAGTATTCTTTATTCAAGGAGAGTACCAACAGCAAACAAAATTTGTTGACGGTATAATCAGAAAGTTGGCAACGATTAGAGCATACTTGTCAGTATGTAAGTCCGTCTTTGAAGTTTCATACGATGAAAATATTCGCATTGAGAAAGAAATGAAAGACAAAGGTTATCGATGCGAAATGGAGTATTATGCTGCACACAAAGATAAAAATTGGATATCCGTCAAAGACCTATTAGATAAATTCAAATCTACGCTTCTGAAAGTTGTTGAAACGGCACAAGACGAAATAGTAAACTCTAATGTTACCGATAAGTATTTGGCAGAAATTCTGTGCGATATCAGCAATTATCTGCATGATATATCCTCCACAAAAGAGTTGAATTTTTCCGCATTGAATCGATTTGAAAAAAGCGAAAGATTGATTTTCGAAAAATACGATAAGAGCAAACATATTTCCGGAAAACAACTGCTGAAACTGGTTGTAAAAGACAAAGTTATGATTGTCTTATATATCCTTCTTTGCTTAATAATTGCTGCGACAGTATTTTCCTTTGCATTGGGCATTTAAAAGAGCGAAGATGAAAGGGCACTGCTGTACGAGAGACTAAAATGAGGTGTGAAAACATGAGTTTTAAAAGACTTTCTCGAAATTCAAAACAGTTGCTTGATGAAATTATGGCAGCCGATAATCCTGCTGATATGCTTGCAAAACGCTTCGATGGATTAACCAATAGTGAAGATGCCGAACTTAGAAGTATAATTCGTGAACTTCGTGAAGAAGGGTTCATCAATGTTCAATGGGCAGATAATGTCCCCTATTTTGTTACAATCAACAACTCGGCTCGTACTTATAATGAGCGTTTACAAGAATATGAGTCAGAAAAAAGAGCCAGCGTCACTATCGACCAAAGTGTAAAAATTGGTAACGGCAATACGATTTGCGATTCGACCATTGCCAGTCTGGTTCAAGAAGCTGTTTCTCCTAAGAAAACATTCTGGGAAAAACATCCGCTATTATTGGGAGTCATTGGTGCAGTCATTGCTGGAGTCATACTCACGTTTTCTTTCTGGGGAAAAATAGTCGCATTCATTGAGGGGGTGTTCTAATGGCAAAAAGTAAAATCATAAAAGACCTTGCGAACGGCGAGGTAGATACCATCACAGCATTAAAGCGAGCGAAGGTACTTGTGTCTGATTTGGAAAACGATGGAATTTTGAGATGGCTTGATTATGAAATTTCCGGATATCCTGAAGGCGTAGCCATTCCTTCTTATAGAAAAACTCATGGTATTTTGATGGGATCTTACTTCAGAGGCTCAATGGCAACCCACATGACATGGAACCATATATCAATTCCTTTAGGAAAAATGCCGGATGATATAAAGGAACTTCTTTTGAGTGTTGAGTTTCATGAAAGCGTTGAAGCATTAAGAAAATTGGCTCAAACCAGTCAGGATTCAGGAAACCAATTAGGAAAAACTATACCAGCCGATTTATTCTCAGCTATTGCAACCTACAATGATGACCCATATATGATAATTACATCAGCAAGAGTTGTTGTTGGAGAACATATCATTAGCAATATTTTCTCTGTTATAGAAAACAAACTGCTCGATATGCTTATGATTTTGGAAAAAGAATTTGGCTGCCTAGACGAACTGGATATTGATATTACCACCAAATCCAAAGAAGAAATCGAGGCAATCAACAATCGAATTCTTGTTCTGGTATATAACGACAACAGCGTTTCTATTGGAGATGGGAACAAAATCAAAGGGACAACCATTGCCTCTGAAATCAAATAAGTGACCAAAGAAAAAGCGATTAGCCGTAAAAGGCTGGTCGCTTTTTCTTTGCCCAGTAAGCGAAAGGAGCCGGTACTATGGAAAATAGAAAAATATAAATACTAAACACGACGATAGCCCTGCATGAACAAGTGGGGTATCCAGAGGGTGCAATCCCTCGGCGCTGGGTTTCCAAAGGGGTGCATGTCGCCAGTGGCGACCTCAAAATGCAGCACATTTTGAAGCACCTGACCGAGCTGACAGGCGAGCGGCAGCAGCCCTTTGGCACACGACTTTGCTTGCAAAGTCTAGTGTGTTACACCTTGGTTCCGGCTGATGCGGAAAAGGGGCTGCGAGCAAATACGGCAAGCACCTGTTCTGTGGCAGAAGGATGCGCAGGTGGGCATGGCAGTTGACGGTCTCCGCCCATCCAGCGCAGGCTTGCAGAGGAACCAATGGTGTACGTTCTCCCGTCCTGCCGCAGCAGCGTTTTTCCCCTATAAGGCGCAGAGTAAATGATCAGCGTCTGTGCTTTCCCCGGTTGCCTGCAAGTGTCCCCGGTTTTAGCATTGCCGTTTTATAAAGAATCTTCTTTATCAGCTTTCTTTCATCCTCTGTCAGCTTATCGTAGTTGATGCCGATTGCCTTCAATGCCGTTCGGATCTTCTTTTCATCCGCAGACCCTTCAAGTTTCTGTGCATCCTCCAGTTCCTTCATCAGGTTGTCGATCATTGAACCATCCGAAGTGGTCTTGTCCTTGCGGTGTTCCGTCTTGATGTTCTTCAGGATAGCCACCAACTCGTCATACAAAACCCGACCAAAGTACTCATCTTCATCGATCTGCCCCAGCTTCAAGGTGCTCATGTATAGATCGTTTTCATCTGCTGCATACTTCTTTTTCAGCATTTGCCGGGTCGCTTCCAGACCAGCATTGAGGTTTTGAATGTTTGCGCTGACATATCCATCCACATAGATTTCCAGATCGGTCATGAACCGCTGGAAATTCTCATGCACGATCAGCTCACTTAGCAGCCGATGATTGAATTTTCCATTCCTTAATACGTCCACTGCGCCATCGCTCAGATGCAAGTCCGAAAGGACTGCATCTGGGCGTTTTTTGTTTTCCGTCACACCCAGCAGGTAATCCGTGGTCACACCATAAAACTCAGCCAGCGTTGTCACCGCATAAATGCTGAGGTCGGTCACATCGTCACTCTCGTATTTCGACAGTGCCGATTTGGACAGACCCGTCTGCTCTGCCAGCGTTTCCAGCTTCAGATTCCGCTCCACACGCAGGTCTTTGAGCCGTTCTCCCAGTGTCAGCTTGATGTTCATGGTCGCACCTCCGATGTTTTTTGCACAGTATACCACTTCCGGCGGTTCCTGTCCATAAGCGTGGAATTTTGCAGTTTCTGCACCTGTTTTCCGACATTATGGATATACGGCACAGCGGCCATTGCGGTGCTATCCTATAGACAGAAAGAAAACATATAACTCCCCAGCAGCGAACATATTAAGGGCTTCCCGCGAAAGCCCTCTGAAATATCTTTCATAACAGAACCTTGAGAACAGAATGACCGTCCGAACTGCCCAGACCGCCAAGACCTCCCATCGGGGGAGCGAGCGCCCTGCATGGGGCCGACACAGAGTCCAAAAAGATTTCCTGTCGGGAGGCAGCAAGGGAGACCGGCTTTGAACGTGGCAGGGATCAAAATGATCCGTGCCAAAACCTTTGACCAAAGGAGAGATTTTGAGTTTACAGAGTATCGAGGTCTTGAATGAACTCCATTTCTTTTCCTAAACGAACCCATTTTTCCTGTATATATTGAAAAGGACTATTTGTGTCTGGAAATTTCATCAACAATCCTTCTAAGAAGGTCGCATAGTTTCTTCTCAGCGGCTTTAATGACCTGTGCATTATTCTGTGATCCAATCCAGAATATGGGTAAAAATAATACCGAATATCAATAAAGCCAAGTGCTGACAAATGTACAAGA
>ENA-OPCD01001730-OPCD01001730.1-human-gut-metagenome-genome-assembly--contig:-NODE-1730-length-16389-cov-3.438900_pt1 | contig 16389 bp, 11 predicted proteins | sample MGYA00241560_ERZ501471 | MGnify/ENA primary metagenome ERZ501471 (study PRJEB25962, sample SAMEA2042578) | human gut metagenome | biome: human gut; feature: human-associated habitat; material: faeces...
CAGATCATCATTACCTTTTTTGATTGCCAGTGCATAGTCTTCTTCTACATAAGAAGTCTCCAGGATCTTCAGACCTTCATTTTCTTCTACGAATGTCTTAGCCGGCTGGTTATCAATGATCACTGCATCGATCTTGCCCTGCTGCAGAGCCTGTACAGCTTCCATACCTTTGTTGAAACGCTCTACATTATCATCACCGAAATCATCTGTAGAATAAATATCCCCTGTTGTTCCCTGCTGAACACCAATCTTCTTTCCTTTCAGATCATCCGGTTCTGTAATATCACTGTCATCTGTTACAATGATAACCTGAACTCCTGTATAATAGCTGTCAGAAAAATCAACCTGTGTAGCACGGTCTTCTGTTACAGTCATACCTGCTGCTCCGATATCTGCTTTTCCGCTCTGAACAGCCGGGATAATAGAGTCAAATGCCATATCTTCGATCTTCAGATCCATTCCAAGCTTGTCAGCGATCGCTGCTGCGAATTCTGCATCGATTCCGACAACTTCGTCTCCGTCATAGTATTCAAATGGCGGGAATTCTGCGTTTGTAGCCATAACAAGCTTTTCTTTCTCGTCTGATTTTGCAGAGTCACTCTTTGATGAATCACTCTTTGATCCACATGCTGCGAAACTGAACACACATGCACATGCAAGTACAACACTGATTACTTTTTTCATTTTCATAATACCAACCTCCAAATTTTATCCATTTCCCCTATTCTATCATGTTATAAAGAAAAAACAAAGTGGGTTTTTATACATTTTTCTGCATAAATTCCCACCTTTTTTCGTGATTATTCTCTTTTAGCCGAAGATCAGGAAATAAAGAAGTACCAGAACTCCAAGTACAATACGGTAATAACCGAATGCCTTAAAGTCATGCTTCTTGATATATCCCATCAAAAACTTGATTGCAAATACGGATACGAAGAACGCTACCAGGCATCCCACAAGCAGAATGACCACTTCGATCGCGGTATAATGGAATCCGAATTTGATAACCTTTAAGATACTTGCTCCGAACATAACCGGGATTGCAAGGTAGAAGGTAAATTCTGTTGCCACATAGCGGGAAGTTCCGATGAGCAGTGCTCCAAGGATGGTTGCTCCTGAACGTGAAGTACCCGGGATCAGTGCCAGAACCTGGAAGCCTCCAATGATCAGTGCCATCTGATAGGTAAGCTCTGTCAGCTTTGTAACCTGCGGTCTGGTGTGTTCATTCTTTTTCTCGATCAGAATGAAGAAGATACCATAAATGATCAGCATCAGTGCAACAACTACATAATTGTAAAGATACTTGTCAAGGATATCATCAAATAACAGCCCGATCACAGCTGCCGGCAGACAAGCCACAACGATTTTGCACCACAGGTTGATTGTATTTCTCTTCTGCTTCGCTGATTTTCTCTTTGAAAACGGATTCAGCTTATTGAAATACAGAACAACGACCGCCATAATTGCACCGAGCTGGATCACAACACGGAACATACTGTTGAATTCATGACTTGTACTCATATGTAAGAACTGCTCTACCAGAATCATATGCCCTGTACTACTGATTGGAAGCCATTCTGTGATACCTTCCACGATACCCAGAATGACAGCAATTAAAACATCTAACATTTTGACCTCTTTCTATCCCCTCTCGGGATTCAATACAATTTTTTCAATGGCAGGCGCCACACCATCCTCCTCATTGGACAATGTGATATAATCTGCCACCTCTTTTACTTCATCTGCTCCGTTTGCCATCGCAACACCAAATCCGACTTCTTTTAACATCATCAGGTCATTGTTGCCATCCCCGCATGCCATGATCTCTTCTCGTTCAATTCCAAGAAGCCTGCCAAGCTGAATCAGTCCCATTCCTTTGTTGACTCCCGGTGCATTGATCTCCAGGTTCGTTCCCATCGAATCACTGATGCTTAAATCCCCAAGCTCCATGATCCGCTGCTTTGCTTCCAGCCGTTCGTCCTGGCTCTTAAAAAGTGCATGGATCTTATCCATCTCATGCCCATTCATCTCTTCCATCTTCTCCCAGAGACTCGTAATGCCTTTGCGGGTGGTTCGGATATAATCTGCCATCGCAGGATTCCGCAGATACTCCCCGACTTTCAAAAGTTCATCTGCCTGTACGAAACCTCTTCCATCAAAATAGATCTCCTTGAACGTATCATAATCTCCAAAAATCTTAAGGATCGCTGCTCCCATCTCATAAGAGAGCATATTGGCATAAAGTACTTTGTCTTCCTGTAAATCCAGGATCCTTCCGCCGTTCGATGTCAATGCGTACCGCATCCCCGGGAAATTCCGGAGCACTTCCGGTATCCCTGTCACCGGACGCCCTGTTGCAACCAGTACTGTTACTCCCTGATCGATCGCACGTGTAAGTATTTCTCTTGTATGACTAGTCAGTTCTTTCTTATCATTCAGTAAAGTACCATCCAGATCAAGCCCTATCATTTTTATCTTTTTCATGAATAATTCCCTCATTTATGGTAAAGCTAAAAATACATTTCAAATCTTAGTATAACACGATTCCCCGTGTATGTATAACAAAATTTGCGGATTCAGGCATTTTGTAGTATACTGATAAAGGCTCAATTTTGAAGAAAGGAAGAATTATGAAGAAAAGGTTAAAAGCATTTTCAAGGACAACCATCGCACTCCTTACCACTGCCCTGGTCTGTTCCCCGTTTACAAAAGCTTACGCCGATGACACTGTAGACTCTCTCGAAAAGCAGACAAACGGTCTTCAGAACCAGCTCGACTCTCTGAATCAGGACCTCACAAGTCTCAGCGCTGAGATCACAGATCTTGCATCAAAAATTGAGGATACGGATGCTTCCGTACAGAAAGCAGAACTGGATCTTGCCGCCGCAAAACTGGACGAGCAGTTACAGTATGATGCTATGAAGAAAAGAATCAAATATATGTACGAAACAGGAAATACGTCACTCTTGCAGATCATCTTTTCTTCTGAAAGCATGGGAGATTTCTTAAACAAAGCAGAATTTGTCAAGAACATTACAGAATACGACAGAAATATGCTGGATGAATTACAGAAGGTTCACGAGCTTGTCGCTAAAAAGGACTCTGATCTGAAAGCAGAGCAGGCTTCTCTGGCAGAGATGAAAACAAATCTCGACCAACAGGAACAGGAACTGAATGACAAGATTTCCTCTACTTCCGGTGAACTTCAGGCTTCATCCGAAGCACTGGCAAAAGCAAAAGAAGCACAGGCAGCCGCTGCTGCCGCACTTAAGAAAAAACAGGAAGAAGAAGCTGCAGAACAACAACGACAGGCAGAAGCTGCACAGACTGCTGCCAATAATACTTCAAGCAGCTCCGGGAACACGGATTCCGGTAGTTCCGGCGGCAATACGACGATTACAGTTCCGGATACTCCTGCCGAGACCACAGATCTGGTTCTCTTTGCTGCAATTCTGCAGTGTGAAGCCGGCGGTTACAATTATGACGGTATTCTTGCCGTTGCTACAGTCATCATGAACCGTGTAGCGAGTCCGCTGTATCCGAATACAATCAGCGGTGTCGTCTACCAGAGCGGTCAGTTTGCTCCAACCTGGGACGGAAGCTTAAGCCGCGTCTTGCAAAGAGGACCTGTATCCTTATGCTATCAGGTCGCTCAGGAAGCACTCGGCGGAGCACGGCTTGCATCCGTAAGCGGATGTTACCAGTTCCGAAGCGCAAGTACCGGAATGTCCGGGATCAACGTTGGGGGAAATGTATTTTTCTAAATCCTGTCCCTGTGGATGTGCGTTCGATTCATTCACAGGACAGAATGCAAAAAAACGGTATTTACTCATCTTCACGAGTAAATACCGTTTTTTATTTTCTACGCATTATAGTTTGCAAGAAACTGTGCTATCAATTCCACACAACCTTCCACATCTTTTTCATCTGCTACCTCTGCAGGCATGTGCATATAACGAAGCGGGATTGATACCAATACCATCGGTACGCCCTGATTTGAAAAATGAATCTTATCTCCATCCGTATAACTAAGCCTGCTTGCAGCTTCTCTCTGAACTGGAATTCCTACTTTTTTTGCACATTCTTCCATTTTGGCATTTAAAGTTTTTACCACGATCGGACTGTTGCAAAGAACCGGTCCACCCCCCAGAAGAACCGTTCCCATCTCAGCCGGATTCATTCCACTGCAGTCGCTTGTGTAAGTCACATCCACAACAATCGCAAGTGTCGGATTAATCCGTGTACTTGTCCAGAAAGCTCCGGTTTTCGTTGTCTCCTCTCCAGTTGTAGAAGCTCCATAGACACCAACTTTACATCCAAGCTCTTTCGCTCTCTTGATTGCTTCCATAATGATATAAACACCAAGTCTGTCATCCAATGCTCTGGCTGTAAATTTACCATTTGTCATCTTACGAATATGTGTATCCGGAACAATCGGATCTCCCAGACTTACATTCTTTAAAGCATCTTCTCTATCTTTCGCCCCAATATCAATCAGAAAATGCTTTGTTCCCAGGTTTTCTTCTTTGAACAAATCACGATATGCTTCGACAACACCGTAAACCTCTCCGTTTTTTGTCTTGATACGCACTTGACGTCCCGGATAAGTTGCCGGAACAATTCCGCCTCGGTCAATCACCTGCAGTCTTCCATCTTCCCGGATGTTCGAAATCATAAGTCCGATTTCATCTGCATGTGCCGAAAGCATGATACGTACATCGTTTTCCGGATTCAGAATACATGTCAGATTTTGCATCTCATCACGGCGAATCTCATCTGTATATTCTTTCATTTCTTCTGTTACAATATCCTGCACCTGCTCCTCATAACCCGATACCGAAATACTGTTAAGAAGGTTATTTAAAAATTTTTCATTCATTCTAGTCATCTTCTTTCTTACTTAGCCGTAACTTTCAGAAGATCTGCAAATGCAGACAGATTATAGGTTCCAAGTCCACTTGCAACTGCATCCCCGATAGCAGCACAATCCATTCCCCCTGCGATTGCTGCCTGCAGTCCTGCTTTTGCGTCTTCTACAACCAAACACTTATCAGCCTGTTCGTCTACATACTCTGCTGCTTTCACAAATACTTCCGGATCCGGCTTTGATTTTGAAATATTATTTCCGTCTGAAATTGCATCGAAATACTCTCCAAGTCCCAACTGCCCGAGAATAAATCTTGCGTTTTTACTGGATGATCCAATCGCCAGTTTATGTCCATTCGCACGAAGATCATCCAATGTTTCCTTTACTTCTGCAGACAGATCTGCAGGACTCATATTTTTCAGAAGTTCTTTATAGATATCATTTTTCTTTGTTGTCCAGCATTCTTTCTCTTCTTCGCTCATTTCTCCTTCATAGCGTTCCAGAATAATTTCAAAACTTTCCATACGGCTCACCCCTCTGAGTCGGTTATTGATTTCTTCATCAAAATAGATTCCCAGTTCATCTGCAACTGCTTTCCATGCTTGATAATGATATTTATCTGTATGACAGATTACTCCATCCAAATCAAAAATTACTGCATTGTATTTCTTCATCTTTTGCTTCTCCTTCTGTTTCAGACAAGTTAGAAATGATGACAGCGGCCAGGATGGTCGCACATCCGATCACCATGCGAAGTGTAATCACTTCATGCAGAATGATGATAGAAAAAATCGTTCCAAATACAGATTCCATTGAAAGTACAATCGCTGCTTTTGTTTCATCTACATACTTCTGGCATGCGGTCTGGAGCAGATAACATACAGTCGTACTGATTACTCCCAGATACAAAACACTTAACCATCCCTGTGTTGTAACCTGAAAATCGTTCTCTCCAAAAATCACAAGACTGACTGCCGATAATACAAATGCTGTGATCATCTGCACCATGTTCAGTACAGATGCCGGATATTTTTTCACAAATTCTCCGGTAAAAAAGATTTGGAACGCAAATCCTACCGCACAGAGAAGTGTAAGACCATCTCCCAGACTCAGTGTAAGATTTCCATTCAAAGAAAGCAGTGCTACTCCAATAACGGACATGATTGCTCCAATGATTCCTTTCATGCCTACTTTCTTCTTCAAAATTATAAATGCAATGAACGGCACTATAACTACATTCAGTGCTGTAAGGAATGCATTTTTGGAAGGTGTTGTATATTGCAGACCGATAATCTGAAGTGCAAATCCTGCAAAAAGTGCAATTCCCATCAGAATACCTGCTTTTATTGCACCTGCACGATTCTCAAGTTTCCCTTCTTTTTTATGCTGTCCCATGCTGATCATCCCCATCAGCACAGATGCCAACAAAAATCTTACCATCATAATCTGGAAAGGCTTCATGCTTCCCAGTGCCATATCACTTGCGACAAAGCCGCCTCCCCATATGACCGTAACCAGTATAAGTCCTCCGATTGCCAGCCATTTTTTCATCATATATCCTCCCGTCTCTTTTTAGATTGTTGTTACTTTTCCATTTATTTCAGCTTCTACAGGTTCTCCTGCAAGACGAATGACCTTTGCCTGATTACTTCCATCTGCCGTAATTTCAAGCCATGCCCCTCTATAATGCAGACGGAATGTTAATCCCTGCCATTCCTTTGGCATATTCGGATGAACTTTCAACATACCATCTTCTCTTTGCGCTACACCTGCAAACCCAAATACAATTGTCTGCCATACTCCACCAGTATTTGCCGCATGGATTCCTTCTCTTGTATTTCCCTGCATATTCAACAGGTCAATAAAGGCTGCGCGGCGAAGATACCGATATGCTTTTGAATCATCCCCTACTTTAAGCCCCATAACAGAGAAAATACTCGGACTCAATGAAGAGCCATGAAGTGTACGCTTTTCGTAATAAGCGTAGTTTTCTTTAATCGTTTCTTCATCAAATTCATTTCCCATAAGGTGTAACAGCATAACAACATCTGCCTGCTTATTGATCTGTGTCTCTCTTGCTCTTTTTGTCTTAAGTGCATCCGGACGTACTGGCCAGTCATTCTCATCATATTTTTCGATTGTTACATTATCAAGCTCGAAATATCCTTCAAACTGTTCCAGAAGTCTTGTGCCTTTTTTTCTTGGCAGATACATCTTTTCCTGCACTTCTTTCCAGTGTGCAGTTTCCGCCTCTGTAAGTCCTGTCTTTTCGATCAGGATATCATACGCTTCCTGATTCTCTTTCTTGATTGATGCAAGCAGTGAAAGAACATATCCGAGATTCCATCTCGCCAGATAATTGGTATAGAGGTTATTATTAACCGGTTCATGCCATTCATCCGGTCCCGTTACCTGATTGATTTCATAACGATCCTGCTCTTTGTTGTACTCACAGCGGCTTGCCCAAAATCTTGCTGTCTCTGTCAGAATCTCCGCTCCTTTGCTGTAAAGGAAATCCATATCCTGCGTGATCTTAACATAATTATAGATTCCATAAGCAACTGCTGCTGTTACATGATGCTCATATACTGCAACATAACATCTATAACAGGTTCCATCCGGCTCAATGGTCCAGTCCGGACACTGCTCTGTACCATCATCTGCTGACTCCCACGGATACTGTGCTCCTTTATATCCATTCTTATGTGCATTTGCACGCGCTGCGTCCAGAAGATGGTATCTGTAATTTTCCAGATTCTGTGCAGTCTTCGGAAATACCCATGAGAAAAACGGAAGCATAAAAAGTTCGGTATCCCAGAAAGCATGTCCACCATATTCTTCTCCTGTTAAAAGCTTTGCCCCAACATTCACATGGTCATCATGTTCGTTTCCCGTACTCATCAGATGGAAGATGTTAAAACGGACTGCACGGTTCAATTCATCATCCCCTGTAATCTGAATATCTGCATTTTCCCACATATTCTTATAAACATCTTCATGCGCTTTCAGTTCCTGATCAAATCCCGTTTCAACAAATCCTTCAATTTCTTTTTCGATTGTTGTATGAAGAGCATAAGCCGGGCATTCTCTTTCTGTATACATCGAAACATATTTTACGATTTCTACTTCTTTTCCTTCTTCTACATGGATATCACCAAATTCCACACTCTGCTCACCAAATCTGCTTATCATTCTGTTTCCAAGAATCTGTTTTCCATCTGCATAAGCTTCGATACGGCATCCACAACCTACATGCAGATGATTTTCTCTGGTTGCAACTTCCACATAACATCCATCTGCTGCCAGCTTTTCATTCGCTGTCATATAAGTATGTTTTACCTTAAAGCGTGGTGCATCATAAAAATTAATGATCGTACCATCAATAATACTTTCTACTTCAATAATTCCACTGTAGTTGAGCGGTGTCACATAAAGCCGGATTCCCATCCTGTGTACATTGTTTCTGCTCACAAACCGGATTCCTTCGATCAAAGTCTCTCTTCCTTTTGAGTCCTTCAGACGAACTCTCTTTCCAAGAAAAGCTCCTTTCATATCAAGCACTCTTGAAAATTCCAAAATTTCACAGTCTTCAATTCCAATCAATTCTTTTTCTACATAAAGTCTGATTCCAAGCCAGTTCGGAAGTGTGGAAAGTTCACGCATAAATGTCTCTGACTTGTCAAACACTCCATTGATATAAAGATATGGAAGTGTAATCTTTGTTCCTTCCTCATGACTTCCCCGGATTCCGAGGTAGCCATTGGAAAGTGCAAACAAACTCTCATATTTGAGATTCTCTTTTGCCTCATACTGATCCTGCCAGATGAGCCATTCATCGCTATGTAATCTGTTTCTCAGATTTCCTGAAAACATTTCTCTGCTCATATATGATTGTCTCCTTTATTCTTAATCGATATACTGTTTTCTTGCTTTCCGGATTTCGGTTCCGCATTCTGCTGCCTGCACAGTAAATGCCATTGCAAAATCCTGAAGTTTTACTTTATTTTCTTCCAACTGTTCTTCTCCACAGCTGTTGCTTCCAAGTCCTGACTGGCGATAATCCAGATGGATAATCACATCATCCGCTTTTTCAATTTCAAATGGATGCTGTGCTTTTTCCAGACTTTCATCGGTATAATTAGCAAGGTTCAGACCAAGCTTCTCCTCCATCTTGCATAACAGACCATCTTTTCCATCTCCAATACGGAACCATTTCACCTGTTCATGATGTCCGTTTTCCTGTGGGAATACATAATCTGTCATCATTCCGTCAACTGTATTTTCGTAAATTCCCATAATAGATGCAGCCTTACTGTCTACATAACTCTCACCAGGTCCCATACCATACCACATCGTCTTCTGAAAGTTTTTATTTCCTTTCATAATGACTCCGATACGTGGTAAGAACGCTGGTTCCAGTTTTCCTCTCTGAACAGCTTTTCCCTGAATTTCCACCTTCATCTGTCCACAAGAATAAACCGTATAAGTGTAATCACATTCAAATCCCCAGGACTGGTTATAGCAACTGAAGAATGTTCCGATCCGGACGATCACCTTATCGTCTTCTTTCAGACAGCTGACATATTCTGTCTCTTCTACCGGTTTCTGAATAAAATATTTATTCATCCAGTCCTCTTTCTTGTACATGTCGTTATCGATTGTTGCACGGTATACATTCATTCTCGGTCCGTCAGTCAGATACTCTTTTCCATCTTTTCCAAAAGAAATCAATTTTCCAAATACAGTACTGAATTTTGCTGTCACACGGCTGTTTTCTACAGTAAGTCCCCCCTGTCCTTCTGTTACCTGAAGCTTATCAGCTGTTTCTCTTACCGAAAATCCATCTTTTCGGATCTGCATCGGAATCTGGACTTTCTTGATTTCATACCCTGCTGGTGCATAGTTTCTTTCTTCTTTCTGACATACAGTCAGATTCAGATAATAGTCTGTATTTTCCTGTAATTCAAATGCTGTAATTGGTAGGGCAATGATCTTGCCTTCATGCGGAGCAACCGAAAGTTCTTCAACGGTTCCGTCCTGTATCGTCTGATCTTCCGCTTTTACTTCCCAATAAAGTGTTGTCGTATCCAGATTCAGGAAATCATAATAATTCCGGATCTGAAGCTTGTTCATACTTCCTTCAACAGCTGTAATTTCTACTGGTGCAATGATCTGTTTGTATTCTTCCTTTTTTGTAAGGCGGTATGCATTGCCGAAGCTGCAATAAATAAGGAAGCCGATGTCATGGTGTCCTTTCTGTTTCTTTAGCGGTTCCAAGGCTTCTGTCCAGCGGATTGCTTCCTGTTTCCATGTATTTTGCTTATTGTTCTCGTAGATATACCAAAGGCTGCCGGGATAAAAGCCTTCCGTCCAGTCATTGAGTGGAGTGGTACGCAACTTTCCGTTGTTATCGGTAGTACGCGGATAAGCGGTTGGTTCGGGTAAGGCCTTCAGCATGGCAGTATATTGCTGCTCTGCCCGGTCGAAAGAATGGGTTATTATTTTATTATCACCTTTGCCGTACAGAGTCGAAAAGGTTGACAATAAGTAAAAAGATAGAATGGATACTAGCTTCATATATTTTTAGGTTTTTGTTAGTTAATGGTGCAAAGATTACGTATTTATTGCTTAGAGGACATACAAAATTGTCCCGAATATCCTGTGTTATTGTCCTCGGGAAAGATAAATCATGTTTTATCGGATTAGACAGACGTATCCGGTGCGGCGGGATTGGACTTTCGGAATGTAAGCGGTGCCATTCCGAAGACGGATTTGAAACATTTGCTGAAATATTGGGTCGTTGAGAACCCTAATCGGTCGGATATTTCGGAGATATTCAGTTCCGGGTTGTTTTTGAGCAGGCGCATACTCTCGTCGAGTTTCATTTTAAGCGTAAATTCGTTAGGAGTCAGGCCGGTGATCTCTTTCATACGTGTATATAGCTTGTTGCGTCCCAATCCCAGTTCGGCGGCAAGCACATTCATATTGAACTCCGGGTTTTCAAAGTTGTTGGAAATGATTTCTGTCGCTTTCTTGATAAGTTCCCGGTCGGCTTGGTTGACGGCAATATCCGTCACAGTGGCCGGCTGTTGATTTCTGAACTTCTCAATCAGCTTTCTTCGGCTTTTCACCAGATTGTTGCAGCGTGAGACGAGCAGTTTTACGTTAAACGGCTTCGTGATATAGTCGTCCGCTTCATACATATATCCTTCTATCGTATATTCCACAGATGTCTGCGCAGTCAATAGCACGACAGGTATATGTGACAGGTTAACCGTGTTCTTTATCTTATAACACATTTCCTTTCCGGACATTTCGGGCATCATGACATCGCTTAGTACAATATCCGGCTGTATTGTCAACGCCTGTTCAAATCCCTCTTTTCCGTTTCCGGCGGTGTGTACTTCATAAATGGGATAAAATATTTCCTTCAGCATTTCGAGGATATCGTCGTTGTCCTCTACGATTAGTATGACCGGCTTTTCTGTGAGTGCATGTTCTGCCGTCTCTTCTTCCAATGGCAGCTCCTCCAGTGGAATCAGTTCCGTACTAATCATGCATGCCGATGTATTTTCCGTTTGTAGCTCGTCCGCTTTAAAATGGCTGTTGCCTGTTTTCAGGATTACGGTAAAACAGCTTCCTTCATCCACTTTACTTTCTACACGGATATTTCCTTTATGCAATTCCACGATATTTTTGCTCAAGGTCAGTCCGATACCCGTTCCCAAAGATAAATTGGATCTTTGTCCGTCTATCTGATAGAATTGGTCGAATATTTTGTGGATTGACTCCTGTGGGATACCGGTTCCGCTATCCTTGATTTGGAGCAATACTTGTTGGGAGTGCATACGGATACTGACTGTAATATTTCCTTCTGCGGGAGTATATTTGAAAGCGTTGGATAGCAGGTTGATAATAACTTTCTGCATCTGCACCGGGTCGAACCATAGATTAATACTTGGTTCGGAAGTCTCGAAACGATATGCGATGTGATGCTTGAGTGCGTATTCATAGAATGACATGTAAACTTCCTTGGTGAAGGCGACAATATCACGGCATTCCACCTTCAGTTTCAGATAACCCTGTTCTTGTTTACGGAAATCCAACAGCTCGGAGATGAGCGTGCGCATGTGGCTGGCGTTCTTGTAAATACGCAGCAGACGGTTGTACATGGAGGGAGAGAGCTTGTTTAATTGCAATAAGTTCTCTATTTGTCCGATGATAAGCGTTAGTGGAGTACGGAATTCATGTGAGATATTTGTGAAGAAACGCAGCTTGACCTGGTTCATTTCCTTGATTCTTTCTTTTTCTTTCTTCTCAAATTCCAATGATGCTTTTAGTTTAGCTTGCCGGGTGTTAAAACGGATGATAGCATACAGTACAAGACAGAGAATCAGTATATATAATAAATAGGCATAAAGATTAGCATAGAAAGGGGGACGGATATAGATGTGAAGCGAACGTTCACCACAGATCGTTTGCGAATCGTTTTTCTCGCGTACAGTCAGTTTATAATATCCCGGGTCGAGGTTGGTATATACTATTTTCGGGGAGTGTAGCGGAAGCCATGTCCGGTCGAAACCTTCCAATTGGTATTCATATTTGTACTTGTTTTGTGTATAATTGGAGGTGGCTATTTCCAGGATAAGACTGTTCTGATTGTGTGCCAACTTGATAGATTCCGTATAAGGCATCGTTTGTGACAAGATGTGTGACTCATCTCCGGGTTGTATCACTTTATTGTTGATAATCAGTTGGTCGAAGTAGAATTGATGATCATTCGATGTGGGGAGATTCTGTATTCCCGGCAGAGAAACCAAGCCGTTGGTTCCTCCGAGGAATAATTCTCCGCTTTGAGTAAAATAGATACATGAGCCTTGTCCGAAACTCATATATGGAATAACGTATGTATATGTGAGTTCCTTTTTTTCAGAATTCAGGCAGGAGATTCCCCGGTTGTGGAGTACGAACAATTCGTGTGAAGGCGATTCGGCGACATAATAGCAATAATTACTCATTAGAAGATTGTCCTCCATGGCGAAGCGGAAGAAAGAATCTGTTTCCGGTTCATATTTGAATAACCCGGAACCTGCCGTACTGAAGAATAATTCGCCTAAATGGTTCTCGAAGATATGTAGCACTTTGAAGCGTCCGATGTTGTGTTCTTTTTTGAGGTCATGCCGGTAATTCTGTCTTTTTCCTGTCAACAGGTTCACCCGGGTTATTCCGCCGTTGCCGTTGGCTAACCAGATATTGTCATTCCGGTCGATATGAAATGTTACATAAATATAGTTCTCTATAAGACTCCGGACGTCGGGCAGGGGGGATAACGGCTCGAAAGTCTCCGTTTCCGGATTCATGGCAACGATTCCTGCTTGGGTAGACAGGACGAGTTTTCCTTTATAAGGTTGTAAGTCATTTATCACATTGCTGGGTAAAGAGTTGGCTTTGTCGGGGCTATTTTTGAGTGTATGTGCTGTTTTCCTTCGAGTGTCAAAGATCGTGAGTCCCCCTGTATGCGTACCGATATACAATTGCCCGGTTTCTTTGCGCAGCCAGATACATTTCAGATTATTGTGCCCGATTCCGGACAAGCCTCCCTTATTGTGGACGTATCGGGTGAATTGCCGGGTTTGCCGGTCTAAGAAATTCAGTCCTCCTCCTTCGGTACATATCCATAAATTATGTTCGGCATCTTCCTGCATTTTACCTACAACGGGGAAGCTGAGTGCATGAGGCATATCAGGATTGGCTTCGTAGTAGCTGGTATGATCATCGGTGGGGTTGTAGTAGTTGACACCTCCGAAATAAGTCCCTATCCAGATTCCTCCTTGCGTATCTTTGTAGAGAGCGAAAACGGATGAGTGGCTCAAACTGTGGGATATGTTATTCTGATGAACATGATTCTCCCATACTTGTGTTGACGGGTTGTATTTATTCAGTCCATAAAATGTGCCGAACCACAGATTTCCTAAGTCATCTTCGATAGCACAGCGCACATCGTTGTTCGATAATGAGTTGGTATTATCGGGAAGGTTGCGGAAGTTGAGGATAGAACCGTCGGGAGCCCGCCGATACACTCCCTGGCGGGAGCTACATATCCATAAGTTCTTTTGAGAATCCTGATAAAGACTTTGCACTTTGATGTCGGGCAGGAGAGAGTGTTGGCGTTCGGGTTGTGCACGGTCGATTCGTAGAAGTCCTTTGTTCATACCTATGTATATATATCCGTCATCAGTGCAGCAGATAGGTGAAGAAACTCTTATGTTTTCTTTGAAAGTGGTGAGCAGGCGGATAGTAGAGTCTCCTTCTACCCTGAATTCCAGTTTATTACGCCCGGCAATCCAAAGCGTATCGTTGTTGTAGTATATGTTGGAGACATTATTTGCGCGTAATTTATGAAACTGTTGTGTGCGGGTATTGTAGCACACCAAGTCATGCAGTGCCTGTATGTATACATTCCCTTTTTTATTGCCGCAAATGGCCATAATTTCATTTTCGGTCAGACCTATGTTGTCTTGGGAAGGGTGAAATACAGTGACGGACTGGCCATTATATCGATTGATTCCTTCAAAAGAACCAAACCATAATGCTCCCGTCTCATCTTGATAAATGGATATTATATTGACCTGCGACAAGCCATCCTGTACACTTAAGTGTTTAAAATAAGCCGTGTTCGCATGGGTCGATAGAAGCAGAAGTAAAAAAGAAGCTACTAACAGAATCTTTTTTATTGCCATATATTAGATTTTACTTTTCCAGCAACTCTTTCAGAAAATCATCCAACTCTTTATCCAATCCTTTCAGTAGCTCGTCATTCACCAGCATCGTATCGTCGTCTACCAACAATAGTTCAGTTACCGTTTCTTTGTCCTCATCCACCAGTACAAACGAATAAGGTTTCAGGATAGTCACCTTGTCGAAGTCACCTGCATCTTTCATTCTGCAAAGGATACTACGTAAGCCGGGCTCAATATTTTCGAGGAAATCATCGCCGTCGTATGTTGCCCATTCTTCCACCATGACGTTTGCTAGTTCTTCATCATCATCGTTGTAAATATTCAGTTGCCCTGACGTCTGGTCAGGTTGCAGATGAATATCGGTTACGACTGTCTGTTCACAATTGCATACATATTTGCCGACTGCCTTTTGGATAGCCGATTCGATGATAGATAATGATTGTTGGCTCAGTTTCATAGGTTCCTTCTTTTTGTCAGTTCAAAGGTATAAAAAAAATAAGATTTGATACATGATTTCCTTAAAAATCATCATTAAATCGGCTCATTTGCATCTTTAATTTGGATATTTGGGCATTTCTCTCCTTCAATTCGGCCAAATAGAGGCTGGTGAGGTAATAATTCGGCACATCGTCAATACTCGCTTTGACATTGTTGACAACATTCTTTTTCTCTATCTTCTTGGCTAGTTGCTGTGCCTTTTCCGCCCATTTCACAGCTTGAGATAGACTATCTTTCGTCTCATAATACACGGCAATATTGAAGGCGGTTCTCATCTGCTTCTTTGTGTTCTTGGTTCCTTCGAAAGCCTGATGCCAAAGTTCGAATGCATTATCCCATGAATTTTCGCGGACGTAGATAGCTGCATCGCGCATCTGAACCGAACCGCCGGTGTATAAATACCGTTTTCCCGTTTTCCATATCGGAACCAGATGCTTTACCGGAACTGTTCCTGCAAATTCCGCAGCTTCTTTCAACATTTCCCTTTCGGGGATGATACGGGCAGCCGCTTCTGTGACCGAACCTCCGAAATCTTCCCAAAAGATACTGTCATTAGGGTGAAGGGTGGTCATGGGCTTGCTTCGTCCCGGCACATAAACCCGTACTGTGGGATATACTTTTACATCCATAGCTCCCTGATAACAATTGAAATCGGGTAGATAACGAATGGTCTTGGTTGCTTTGAATTGCAGATTCTCTAATGCAATAATAAAATCAACTCCTAAATCGGAAGCTAACTGGCTGACTTCCTCTTGACTTAGCATATTTTCACGCGCTAACTTGTCATTGGCACGTAAGGCGGAGTCACAAATGACAACTTCATCAAAGTAATTCTGGTGGGCTATTTCTTCAGCCAATGATTCGGCAGCAATCTTGGGATCACCGTTGGCATAGGCTGTGGCGCGACTTACTTCCGGAACGTTTTCCTTCGTTTTCTGTACTTCTGTAATCAATTTGTTATCCGGTGCATCGCTGGTGTTATTCACAACAGCTACCTTTCGGAGCTGGGGTGGAAAACTCAAGTCGGCGGGTTGCAGATAATCAATGGAAATCTGTTCGATGCTCTGGCAACTGTTGAATAGCAACAGGAACAGAGAGATGAATGCCAGTGAATAAGATTTTGCCATAGTTTGATTCATTTAGTAGTTTGAACAAAAGTACTATTTTACACGAATAAAAGAAAGAGGCCGCCTGACAAGTCGATAGTATCTAAAACTCTCCTCCTTCGGGGAGGTTGTGTAAAAAGTAAGCATCAAGTGTTCTTTGACATATTGTATTAAAAAG
>ENA-OPCD01001750-OPCD01001750.1-human-gut-metagenome-genome-assembly--contig:-NODE-1750-length-16226-cov-5.241729_pt1 | contig 16226 bp, 7 predicted proteins | sample MGYA00241560_ERZ501471 | MGnify/ENA primary metagenome ERZ501471 (study PRJEB25962, sample SAMEA2042578) | human gut metagenome | biome: human gut; feature: human-associated habitat; material: faeces...
AACTGACAATGATACTGCGATCAGCAACAAGGAACGTGCGGAGCTGGTAGCATCCCAGGGTGCAGAAATCTGTGTACGTGTCCATGCAAACGGCGATGATTCTTCTTCTGTTTCCGGTGCACTGACCATGTGCCCATCACAGCAGAATCCTTATGTTTCCAGTCTCTATGACAGTTCCAACCGTCTTTCCCAGTGCATCATTGATTCCTACTGTGCAGCTACCGGTTTTCAGAACCGCGGTATTATCTATACAGATACCATGACAGGAATCAACTGGAGTACCATACCGGTTACTATTGTGGAAATGGGATTTATGACCAATCAGAATGATGATCTGAAGATGGCAGATTCTTCCTTCCAGCAGACAATGGCCGAAGGGATCGCCAATGGAATTGATGCTTATTTTCAGCAGTAAAAGGAGTATTTCTTATGAAAAAAAATGTATTTTTATATGTTGTGATCGCAGTGCTTGCCGTTGCCCTGGTGGGTTTGGGTGCACTGAATGTCCGTTCACTGAACAAGCTTGAATCTCTTCAGTCCAAGGTTTCCGACCTTCAGAAAAATGTTCAGGAAGTTTCTGATTCTGCTGCTGAGCTGAGCAGCAAGGCAAATCAGCTGGATGCTCTTTATGCGGATGATCCTACCGTTGAAAGTGCAGCAGCTGCCGCTTCCCCGGATTCTCAGGATTCCAGCTCTCAGGAGCAGAATTCTGATTCTTCCACAGATTCTTCCGCAAGCCAGGAAAGCGCAGCAGCTTCACAGGAAGAGGGCACTCTGTCTCCTTCCAGTGGAAGCAGCACTTTTACCGATAATTCCGACTCCAGCATGGACAACGTACTGAGTCAGGTACAGTCACTTCTTCCGACTGATAACGGTACCTGGTCCGTATATGTATGTAATCTTGCAAAAAATACCGAAGGTACCATCAATGATCAGCAGATGCAGGCTGCCAGCCTGATCAAGCTCTATATCATGGGTGCTGTATATGAGGATTATGACAGTCTTTCCTCCAAATACAGCAAGGATCAGCTGGACAATGCACTGAACTCCATGATCACAGTCAGCGACAATGATGCTGCCAATACACTTGTCAATTATCTTGGCGGCGGGGATAACACAGCCGGAATGGCCCGTGTGAATAAATTCTGTCAGGATCACGGATACACCAGCACTTCCATGGGACGTCTTCTTCGTGCAGATAATTCCAATGGGGATAACTACACTTCCGCAAAGGATTGTGGAAAATTTCTGAAGACCATCTATCAGATCGACAAGGGTACTGCTACCGATAACAACGATACTCTGGCAGGAGCCGAATATATGTATCGTCTTCTGAAAATGCAGACCAGGAAAAACAAGATCCCGGCTCAGATGCCTTCTGAGGTAAAGGTTGCCAACAAAACCGGTGAACTGGATCACGTAGAAAACGATGCCGGCATCATCTATGACACAGCAAAGGGGATCGACCTGGTAGTCTGTTTTATGTCACAGGATCTCAACGATACCTCTGCTGCACAGAACACCATCGCACAGGACAGCCGTGCGATCTATGGATACTATAACGAATAACAAAATAACAGACTTACCGGATCGGACAAAAAAAGGATGATGCGTCACCGAAACGCATCATCCTTTTTTCAGTTCTTTTCTTCTCCCTCTTCATAGGATTTTTCCCAAATCTCGGAAAATACTGCCAGCGGACAATCTGTCAGCAGGCACATCAGAAGAAAGCACTCATATGGATTCACTATGTAGATCTCACTCATTTCGCAGCGGGCCAGGATCTCCTGGATCTCCTCCAGGAAATGGCGATATCTCGTATACGGATCATCCTCTGCCATCTCCTGAGAGATCACAAAAAACTCCAGCGTGATCAGATCGAACCGCTCCACCGGAAATTTATGGTTCAGGATATTGTTGATCCTCTGGCGGCTGAAGCGCTTCTGGCTGAAATGCTTTGCCAGAATGGATGCGGACATCTTTTTGAGATTTCCCATTTTATTAATGGGGATCCCGCTGCAGATAACCTTTTCCAGATCCGAAGCACTGATATTCTCAGGCTTCCAGATCTTTTTGCCACCGTTTTCTTCCTCATCTTCCTGATACATGGCTGCAATGATCTTCCTTGCCCGCTCCAGAAGGATCATAAATTCCTGAAAAGCCTGGCTCTTCTCTGATTTCGGATCATCATGTCTTCCTTTCAGAAAAGCCAGATATTCCAGAAGCTTTTCTTCACTGTCCAGACAAAGCCCTGTGCCATACACGATCTCTCCGGTCTTTTTTTCCACCGGAGTCATCTGTTTGTAGGTTTCTTTATATTCCTCCGCTTTATAATAGCCAAGATGATTCCGGTAACAATACCAGTAGATCACTTCTTCCGGATTATGAAAATCAAAATCCTGCTCACGAAGCACCCGGGTCAGAAAATCTGAAACATCCTCTGTACTCATCCGAAGTCCGAACCCCAGCAGAAAAACTGTTTCACGCTTCACAGATGCCTGAGTCAGCCAGTTATTCACCAGAGAACTCAACTTGGCTGATGTAGGTGACATGGATTTCGGTGTGTAGGTTTCCTTGAAGGATTCCACAACGATCTCCCTGTAGACTTCCTGCGGCACCTGGGAAAAAGGCTCCTCAAGCTCTGCACGCTCATACACATATCGTTTCAGATAGTCACCAAAGGAAACCAGTTCCATCTCCTTGTAAAGATAATGAAAAATAACATCTGCATCCTCATCCTCAAAAGAATCCAGACTGACAACCTGGCGGAACTTCTGTGCCGCCTTTCTTGTAAATTCAAAGTCCTTCACTGAATCGAAGGCAACTGTCTGTTCAAAATCAAGATCCTGCATTCGATTTCTCATCGCAAATTTTCTCCTTATCCCTTTTCTTACTCCCCGGGTTTATTACCGTCCGGTACTGTGGCGCTCTGCCCAGCGTTTGAGAATATTTTTTTCTTCATAGCCGCTGATCTGTGCAAGGACCAGTGTCACATTATCTCTGCCGCCTCTTTCCAATGCCTGTTCCAGGATCTTACCTACTTTTTCTTCTGCTGTTTCTGTCCCGTCAAGGATCTTCTGAAGCTCCTGATCAGAAAGCATGTCTGTCACTCCATCTGAACAGATCAGATACGAGCTTCCCGGCTGATAACCGATCTCCACGATAGAAGGCTCCAGTGCCATGTTTTCTTCCTGAAAGCCCAGATACTGCGTCAGCGGAGCTTTTCCCAGCATTTTTCCGCCGATCACATGGTCCGTGGAAATCTGCTGGAACTTCCCCTGAAAATGACGGTAGATACGGCTATCCCCAAGGTTGCAGGCATAGATTGCCTTTTCGCTGAAAGACAAAAGTGCCATGGTTGTTCCCATGCTTCTGATACAGTTTTCATTGCTATAGCGACATACTGCCTCATTCATATTTTCGCAGGCTCCTGTCAGAAAAACCACAGGCTCTTTTTTCAGGGTCTTTTTGTTTTCTTCATAGAAGCCTCCCAGCGCTTCCACAGCTGCAGAAGCTGCCATTTCACCGTAGCTTTCTCCGCCCATGCCGTCAAAAACAGCCAGCATTGGAAGCTGCCAGTGCTGTGTATGACCTGCCAGGATTCCGTCAACCCCCTGGTTGTGCACCGGCAGGCGCACTCCGCAGCACCAGAAATTATCCTCATTATTTGTCCTCACCTTTCCGGTGTGACATGTATACGCATAATCAATCTGATAGGCCATTCTTTTTCCTTTCGTAAAACCCCTTCGACATTACTGCTGAAGCTCCACTACAGAATTACTCCAGTATTTGTCTCCCAGTTCTACATATTTGTCGTTATCGCTCTCTTTATCATGAACCTTACCATCTGCATCGATCCATCGGATCAGAAGGCCGTCCTGATAATAAAAATACTGCTTCTCATCTCCGTCCCATACATAAGTATAAAACATCTGCTCGCCCCAGTAAAAATATTCCTCATAAACGCCATCTGCGGAACTGCCGGGATATACAAGTACTTTGGCGATCTCTCCTGATCCGTTATAAAAGCGCAGGCGATCCCCCTCTGTACCTTCACGTCTATAGCTGTCCAGAGCATTTTCTATGGTTGTCGCATGGTCACGTATCGTTTCCATTGCCTGTGCGAAACTTTTATCCGAATTGTCTGCAGTACCGAAATTTCCTTTGTTCAGAGCATCAGAATCATCGGAATCTGTATACGAAGGTTCCCCGTTATCCACAGGTTTCCGTATCGTTCGTACCGCAAGGATCCCGCCGATCAACACAACAAGGATCCCGGCTGTTATAAGCATTCTAAAAATGCCTTTCCGCCTCTTTCTGTCATCGGTATTTCCGCCATTCTCTGTCACGGATTCCTCCCACTCCTGGAGATTCTGATCACGGTCGTCTTCCATATCTGTGATAGAGGTAACTCTGGGCTTTACAGCTCCGGTTTTTCTTATACCGGGTTCTGACTGAAGGGAACGTCCTGACGAATAACCGGGCCGGCTATCTTTTTCGGATGCTGTTTTTCCGGATGCAGATTTTTGAGGATTCTGTATTGTACTCTGAGCTTTTGGCCTATTCCGGGGTGCATTTTTTGCTATTTCTCCGGCTGTCGGTTTCTCCGGCTGTACAGATACCGGCGCAGGATTTCTACGTGCCTGACGGATCGCATTCGTATTCAGCTGACTTGTTCTTGCCAGTTGTCTGGCTGCACCCTCCTGGAGAAACTTCGGCATGGACTCCGGAACAGGTCTTTCCTCCACTGGTTTCTGTTTCTCATGAACTCCCTGTTCTCTGTTTGCCGTTCCATACCGGATTTCTTCCAGTGCTTCCCGAAACTTATCAGGAGTCTGATATCGTTCTTTTGCATCATAGGCACAGGCTTTTAAGATAACGGAGCCGAAAGCCTCTCCCGCATCCACAGGTGCAGGCGGTGTTTCGCCTGACATCCTCCTCGTGAGTGCGTTTTCCTTATCTCTGTATGTGATCAGCTGTTTTTCAAGATTCAGAAACGGAAGCCTGTTATGATTCATCAGTTTATATAACACCAGGCCAAGTGCATAAATGTCCACTCTGCTGTCGTACTGTTCTCCCCTGTACATCTCCGGCGCCATATAGGAATAAGTTCCCTTTTTTGAAAGGGTACTCATGGTTTTTTCCAGTTCTCTGGCGATTCCAAAGTCTCCCAGCTTGAAATCCCCGAATCTGGATACAAAAATATTCTCAGGTTTGATGTCCCTATGGATAATATGAAGCTGCCCACAGTATTCCAGTGATTTGCAAAGATCGATACCCAGCTTCATCACTTCTTTTTCTGTGAGATTTTTTCCTGCATAATATTCCATGAAGCTTGTGAGATATTCCATGCGGATAAAAATATCCCATCCGATCTCGTCCAGATATTCCATCACCTTGTAATCTTCTACAGATACAATATGGGAATTCCCCCGGAAATACTCCATGGTGCTTACTTCCTGAATGCACTCTTCCACCAGATTTTCGAAATAACCGCGGACGGATCTTTCATCGCCGGATTCTGAGCGCACACTGTCCAGTTCCCCTTTACTGGCGGGGATTGTGATTATCTTAATTGCCGAGTAAAAAGAACGTCCCTTCTCAGTTCTCTGAGCTTTATACACTCTTCCAAAAGAACCTTCCCCGATCTTGCTTACGATCTTCCATTCCGGCCACGGGGAAATTGGCAGTTCCTTGTCCATCGCAATCCCTCCTCTCTCAGAAAATCCCTGCTTATAAACAGAAATCTCCCTCCGGATTTCCGGGGGGAGATTTATTTATATTAGCAAGGTATATCGACTTATTCTTCTACCGGTGCAGTTTCCTCTGCTGTCTCTTCAACAGCAATGGTCTCTTCCTCCGGAGCAGTCTCAGTCTTCTCTTCCTCTACGGAAATTTCCTCTGTATCCTCAGGCTCCTCGGAAGCTGTTTTTACCTCCGGCATTCCTGTGTCAAGACTGATCTCACTGTAACGCTTCATACCTGTACCTGCAGGAATCAGCTTACCGATGATAACGTTCTCTTTCAGACCGATCAGCGGATCGATCTTACCTTTGATAGCAGCCTCTGTCAGGACTTTTGTTGTTTCCTGGAAGGATGCTGCTGACAGGAAGGAGTTTGTAGCAAGGGATGCTTTGGTAATACCAAGCATAACCTGTTTTCCCTCTGCCGGCTGTTTTCCCTCTGCCTCAAGTTTCTCGTTAACTTCCTCAACATCAAGGACATCAACAAGTGTTCCTGGCAGGAACTCTGTATCTCCGTTATCCTCGATACGGATCTTCTTCAGCATCTGATGAACGATAACCTCGATATGCTTATCGTTGATCTCAACACCCTGCAGACGATATACACGCTGGACCTCACGGATCATGTAATCCTGAACTGCACGCACACCCTTGATTCTCAGGATATCATGCGGATTTACACTACCTTCTGTCAGCTCATCGCCGGCCTCAAGAACCTGTCCGTCAAGGACTTTGATACGAGAACCGTATGGGATCAGGTAAGTCTTGGAATCGCCTGTCTCCGGATCGTTTACGATGATCTCACGTTTCTTCTTAGTGTCGTTGATCGTGGCAACACCTGGGATCTCTGTGATGATCGCAAGACCCTTCGGCTTTCTTGCCTCAAAAAGCTCCTCGACACGAGGAAGACCCTGTGTGATATCTCCACCGGCAACACCACCGGTATGGAACGTACGCATGGTCAGCTGTGTACCTGGCTCACCGATAGACTGTGCTGCGATGATACCAACAGACTCACCAACCTGTACCGGCTCACCGGTAGCCATGTTCGCACCATAACATTTTGCGCAGACACCAACCTTGCACTTACAGGAAAGGATGGTACGGATCTTCAGTTTGTCGATCGGTCCGCCTGTCTGGTTGCTTACGCCCTCTTTCATGATACGGGCTGCACGCTTCGGTGTGATCATGTGGTTTGCTTTAACAAGGATTTCTCCGTCTTTATTCTTAACTGTCTCACAGGAGAAACGTCCTGTGATACGCTCCTGAAGGCTCTCGATCTCTTCTTTTCCGTCCATGAATCCACGAACGACCATACCGGAGATCTCTGCTCTGTTCTCACAGCAGTCCGCCTCACGAACGATCAGATCCTGGGATACGTCAACAAGTCGTCTTGTCAGGTATCCGGAATCGGCTGTACGAAGAGCGGTATCAGAAAGACCTTTACGAGCTCCATGAGCGGACATGAAGTACTCCAGTACGTCAAGACCTTCACGGAAGTTTGACTTGATCGGGAGCTCGATGGTATGACCGGTTGTATCAGCCATCAGTCCTCGCATTCCGGCAAGCTGTTTGATCTGCTTATCGGAACCACGGGCTCCGGAGTCAGCCATCATGAAGATGTTGTTGTACTTATCAAGACCTGTAAGAAGTGCCTTTGTAAGCTCATCATCGGTCTTCTTCCAGGTATCAACAACCTCTTTGTAACGCTCTTCCTCTGTGATAAGACCACGTTTGTAGTTCTTTGTGATACGGTCAACAGTATCCTGAGCCTGCTTGATCATCTCCGGCTTCTGCGGCGGCACGGTCATATCGGAAATGGATACGGTCATGGCTGCACGTGTGGAGTATTTGTAACCCATAGACTTAACGGAGTCAAGTACCTCGGCTGTCTTTGTTGCACCGTGAGTATTGATAACCTTTTCAAGAATCTGCTTCAGCTGTTTCTTACCTACAAGGAAATCAACCTCAAGAAGCAGTTCGTTTCCAGGTACGCTTCTGTCCACAAATCCAAGGTCCTGCGGAAGGATCTCGTTGAACAGGAAACGTCCCAGTGTGGACTGAACATTGCCGCTTAAAACAGTTCCGTCCGGCATTGTCTTATGACAATGGACAATGATCTTTGTCTGGAGTGTGATGACCTTGTTCTCGTATGCAAGAATTGCCTCGTTGACACTCTTAAAGAATTTGCCCTCACCCTTGTTTCCAGGTCTTTCCTGTGTCAGGTAGTAGATACCAAGGACCATATCCTGTGAAGGAACGGCTACAGGACCACCATCTGACGGTTTCAGAAGGTTGTTCGGTGATAACAGAAGGAAACGGCACTCTGCCTGTGCTTCCTGGGAAAGCGGAAGATGTACAGCCATCTGGTCACCATCGAAGTCAGCGTTGAACGCGGTACAAACAAGCGGATGAAGCTTGATCGCCTTACCTTCTACAAGGATCGGCTCGAATGCCTGGATACCCAGACGATGCAGTGTAGGTGCACGGTTCAGCATAACCGGATGCTCCTTAATGACGTCCTCAAGGACATCCCATACTGCCGGCTCAAGCTTCTCTACCATTTTCTTGGCATTTTTGATGTTGTGGGAAGTTCCGTTGGCAACAAGCTCTTTCATAACGAAAGGTTTGAACAGCTCGATAGCCATCTCTTTCGGAAGACCACACTGATAGATCTTCAGTTCAGGTCCTACGACGATTACAGAACGTCCGGAATAGTCAACTCGTTTACCGAGAAGGTTCTGACGGAAACGTCCGGATTTACCCTTCAGCATATCGGAAAGGGATTTCAGAGCTCTGTTTCCAGGGCCTGTTACAGGACGTCCGCGGCGTCCGTTATCGATCAGGGCATCTACAGCCTCCTGCAGCATACGCTTCTCGTTGCGGACAATGATATCCGGAGCACCAAGCTCCAGAAGTCTTTTCAGACGGTTGTTTCTGTTGATGATCCTTCTGTAAAGATCATTCAGGTCAGATGTTGCAAAACGTCCTCCGTCCAGCTGTACCATAGGACGAAGGTCCGGCGGGATAACCGGGATAACGGTCATGATCATCCACTCAGGACGGTTGCCGGACTCACGGAAGGACTCCACAACCTCAAGACGTTTGATGATCCTTGCACGTTTCTGGCCTGTTGCATCCACAAGCTCTGCCTTCAGTTCTTCAGAATCTTTTTCAAGATCGATAGCCTGAAGGAGCTCCATGATGGACTCGGCACCCATACCTACACGGAATCCTTCTCCGTAAGACTCACGTGCTTCCTGGTACTCACGCTCGGTGAGTACCTGTTTGTACATAAGTCCGGAATCTGCAGGATCCAGAACGATATAGTTAGCAAAGTAAAGCACTTTCTCCAGTGTTCTCGGAGAAATATCAAGGATCAGACCCATACGGGACGGAATTCCTTTAAAGTACCAGATATGAGACACCGGAGCTGCAAGCTCGATGTGTCCCATACGCTCTCTACGAACGGCAGATTTGGTTACTTCAACACCGCATCTGTCGCAGACAACGCCTTTATAGCGAATTTTTTTGTACTTTCCACAGTGGCACTCCCAGTCCTTGCTCGGTCCGAAAATCCTTTCACAGAAAAGACCATCCTTCTCAGGCTTCAAGGTTCTGTAGTTGATCGTTTCAGGTTTTAAAACCTCACCGTGTGACCACTCTCTGATCTTCTCAGGGGACGCCAGTCCGATCTTGATGGCATCGAAAGTCATTGGCTGATATGTTTCATTGGCGTTGGTTGTTTCTGCCATGTATTCTTTCCCCTTTCTTATTCCTCATCATCAAAGGACTCTTCAAACTCGATCATATCATCTTCGTCTTCCATGTCCTCATCTTCTTCTACATTGACAAGCTCTTCTCCGCTGAACTCCTGCTTGGTGTAGCCGTGTTTACCGAAGGACTCCTCATCTCTGCGTCCTCTGGAATCGCCCTCGATGACATGACGAAGATCAGTATCTCCGTAATCAGAGGTTTCCATAATGTGTACCTCTGATCCGTCCTCGCTGAGCACACGTACATCCAGACCAAGAGACTGAAGCTCTTTAAGAAGTACCTTAAAGGACTCAGGAATACCTGGCTCAGGAATGTTGTCACCTTTGATGATCGCTTCATAGGTCTTAACACGTCCGATCACATCATCAGACTTCACTGTCAGGATCTCCTGCAGTGTGTAGGAAGCACCATATGCCTCCAGTGCCCAAACCTCCATCTCTCCGAAACGCTGTCCACCGAACTGAGCTTTACCACCCAGAGGCTGCTGTGTTACCAGGGAGTATGGACCTGTGGAACGTGCATGGATCTTATCATCTACCAGATGATGCAGCTTCAGGTAGTGCATGTGACCGATAGTTACAGGGCTGTCGAAGTACTCGCCTGTACGTCCGTCACGAAGTCTTACCTTACCGTCTCTGGAGATCGGAACGCCCTTCCAGAGTGCTCTGTGAGCTTTATTCTCATCGAGATACTGCATAACATCCGGTGCAAGGATGTCTTTATATTTCTCACGGAATTCCTCAAAGTCTTCCGTATTAACGTAATCGTTGGCAAGCTCCAGAGTATCCTGAATATCAACCTCGTTTGCGCCATCGAATACAGGTGTTGCAATATTGAAGCCAAGTGCTTTGGCAGCAAGGCTCAAGTGGATCTCCAGGACCTGTCCGATGTTCATTCGGGAAGGTACACCCAGAGGATTCAGCACGATATCAAGAGGACGTCCGTTTGGAAGGAATGGCATATCCTCAACCGGAAGTACACGGGAAACGACACCCTTGTTACCATGACGACCAGCCATCTTATCACCAACGGAGATCTTTCTCTTCTGTGCAATATAAATACGTACTGCCTGATTTACTCCAGGACTCAGCTCATCGCCGTTCTCTCTTGTAAATACCTTGGCATCTACGATAATACCATACTCACCGTGCGGTACCTTAAGGGAAGTATCACGTACCTCTCTTGCCTTCTCACCGAAGATAGCACGAAGGAGACGCTCCTCAGCAGTAAGCTCAGTCTCTCCCTTAGGAGTAACCTTACCGACAAGGATATCACCGGCACGTACCTCAGCACCGATACGGATGATACCGCGCTCATCCAGATCCTTCAGAGCGTCATCGCCGACACCCGGAACGTCACGTGTGATCTCTTCCGGTCCCAGCTTGGTATCACGGGATTCTGCCTCATATTCCTCAATATGGACAGATGTATAAACATCATTCTGTACCAGTTTCTCACTAAGAAGAACAGCATCCTCGTAGTTATAACCCTCCCAGGTCATAAATCCGATCAGCGGGTTCTTACCAAGTGCAAGCTCACCATTGGATGTAGACGGGCCATCCGCGATAACCTGTCCTGCCTCAACATGCTCACCCTGGAACACGATCGGTCTCTGGTTGTAGCAGTTGCTCTGGTTGCTTCGCATAAATTTGGTCAGATGATAATCATCTTTTGTTCCGTCATCGTTCTTGATGGTGATATCTGTAGATGTAGAACGAAGTACGGTACCTGCTTTTCTTGCAACAACACATACACCGGAGTCAACGGCTGTCTTGGTCTCCATACCTGTACCAACAACCGGAGCCTCTGTTGTAAGAAGCGGAACGGCCTGACGCTGCATGTTTGATCCCATCAGCGCACGGTTCGCATCATCGTTCTGCAGGAACGGAATCAGGGCTGTAGCAACGGAGAATACCATTCGCGGAGATACATCCATGTAATCGAACATGTGCTGCTCGTACTCCTGTGTCTCCTCGCGGTAACGACCGGAAACGTTCTTATGAATGAAGTGTCCCTCTTCATCCAGTGGCTCATTCGCCTGTGCTACATGGTAATTATCTTCCTCATCCGCTGTCATGTATACAACCTCATCGGTTACACGCGGGTTGGAAGGATCTGTTTTGTCGATCTTTCTGTACGGAGCCTCTACGAAGCCGTACTGATTGATCCTTGCATAGGATGCAAGGGAGTTGATAAGACCGATGTTCGGTCCCTCAGGAGTCTCGATCGGGCACATTCTTCCATAGTGGGAATAATGTACGTCTCGAACCTCGAATCCGGCTCTGTCTCGTGACAGACCGCCAGGTCCCAGTGCGGAAAGTCTTCTCTTGTGAGTCAGCTCTCCAAGCGGGTTGTTCTGATCCATGAACTGTGACAGCTGGGATGATCCGAAGAACTCTTTTACTGCTGCAGTTACAGGTTTGATATTGATCAGGGACTGCGGAGAAATACTCTCTGTGTCCTGTGTTGTCATTCTCTCACGTACCACACGCTCAAGTCTGGAAAGACCGATGCGGTACTGATTCTGAAGCAGCTCACCGACAGCACGGATACGACGGTTGCCCAGGTGGTCGATATCATCATCGTTACCAAGGCCATACTCCAGATGCATATTGTAGTTAATGGACGCAAGGATATCTTCCTTGGTGATGTGTTTCGGGATCAGGTCGTGGATATCACGTTTGATCGCATCACATCTGTCCTCAAATGTGTCATTTTCTTCCAGAATTTTTTCGAGCACTGGGTAGTATACTAATTCTGTAACACCCAGGGACTTCGGATTCTCAAGCTCCGGCAGATAGTGACGGATATCAACCATAAGGCTGGAAAGGACTTTGATTTCTCTCTCCTCACCCTGGATCCATACGTACGGAACTGCGGAATTCTGTAATGTATCAGCAAGCTCTTTTGTAACAAGTGTGTCAGCCTCAGCAAGGATCTCACCTGTTGTTGTATCTACAACATCCTGAGAAAGCTTGTGGCCTACGATACGTTTATTGAAATGAAGCTTCTTATTAAATTTATAACGTCCGACTTTGGCAAGGTCATATCTTCTCGGATCGAAGAACATTGCCATGATCAGGCTCTCTGCGCTCTCTACTGCAAGCGGCTCGCCCGGACGGATCTTCTTATACAGCTCAAGGAGACCTTCCTGATAGTTTGTGGAGGTATCCTTTGTAAAGCTGGCAAGGATCTTTGGCTCTTCACCAAACAGATCAATGATCTCAGCATTGGTTCCAATGCCCAGTGCACGGATCAGAACAGTGATCGGAACCTTTCTTGTTCTGTCTACACGTACATAAAATACATCATTTGAATCTGTCTCGTACTCCAGCCATGCACCTCTGTTCGGAATTACAGTACTGGAAAACAGTCTCTTACCAAGCTTATCATGAGCGATCGCGTAGTAGATTCCAGGGGAACGTACTAACTGGCTGACAATAACACGCTCAGCACCATTGATAACAAAGGTACCCGTAGCTGTCATCAGCGGTAAATCTCCCATGAAAATCTCGTGTTCGTTGATCTCTTCTGTTTCCTTATTGATCAGCCTTACTCGAACCTTCAAAGGTGCGGCATAAGTCACGTCACGTTCTTTACACTGCTCGATGGAATATTTTGCATCTTTTTCATCGTATGTGAAATCGATGAATTCCAGACTGAGCTTTCCGCCGTAATCTGCGATCGGAGAAATATCATCAAATACTTCTTTTAAACCTTCGTCAAGAAACCACTGGTAGGAATCTTTCTGAACTTCGATCAGGTTTGGCATTTCCAGGACTTCTTTTTGTCTCTGGTAGCTCATACGCATGCTTTTTCCAGTTTTTACAGAACGAATTCTGTTTTTTTCCATTGACGTTTCACCCCTGTTTTTTTATTATTTATTACAACATGATCCCGCCTGACCTTTAGGCAGGCATATCTAGCCATAATATAGCATCCTCCACTTTAACATAAGAAAAAAAGCGTGTCAAGCACTTTTTTTGAATTTTTTCACATTTTTTCAAAAAAAGCTTCTGTTCCTTTTATACATACGATGTGTGGAACAGAAGCTCTTATTTATTTCACGGTATAATTCACTGATACCGCATTTCCATATCTGTCTTTGGATACGATCTTCAGTACGGTGTTCTTTTTCTGTTTTTTAATTTTAACAGTAAACTGTTTTTTTGTATTTACTCTGACAGTTCCAAGTTTTTGGCTCTTTCCGGATATCCAGGCATAAACGGTTACCGTATATCCTCCATCTGCGGTTCCGGCTACGTCTGTGCTTTTTGTTGTTATCTTTTTACATACCGGGCGTCTGATGCTGCACAGTTTTTTGCAGTTATTGGCATATACTTCCTGGGCATCCCCGTTTTCAGTCACTGTATTATCCCTTACTTCCCAGATATCTGTTCCATTTATGTACATACCCTTCTTGCTGTTTTTATAGATCGTGTTCCCGGCAACCTGAGAAACTTTTCCCTTTCCAAGCATAATGCCACAGTTTTTGTTGGATACGACCTGATTACCTCTGATCCAGATCCCTCCTGTTGTATATTCAATCCGGATTCCGTGATTTTTGTTGGATGATACCGTATTACTGTAGATGCCTGCCATCTTTCCATCCTTTACATGGATTCCCGAACCACCGACAGATTTTACTGTATTTTTTTCTATCCTGGAAGCAGCTGACATCCTCTGCAGATAAATCCCGTCTCCTCCCGTTAAAGAAACCACATTGGTCTGGATATAATTTTTCTGCTGTGAATTTTTACTATACGCCGCATCATAGAAATAAATTCCCGTATTTGCGGTTCCGGAAACAGTATTTTTCTTAATCGATGTTCCCCTGGAATCTTCTGCATAAATTCCAATATTGGAATATACAGAAGGCTTTTTCATTTTCATCTGATTATCAAAAACCGTTGCGGTATTTGTAAGCTTCATAATGATTCCGTTTCCGTAACCGGAAATCTGGTTGTTTTTTACGGTAACTCCCTTTACCGGATAAACTTTTCTCGGAACCACGCCACCGTTTTCTTCCATATTAAAGCCAAAAACTTTAATTCCGCTGCACACCCAGCCAACACCGGCAATGCTGCTGACTCCCGAAAGGCTGATCTTGTTCCCGTATATCCTGATCTTTCGGTCTGTATTTACATCGGGATCACCTGTATAACCTTTCGTCAGATGTGTATTCTTCTTGTTTACAGATGAAACATCTACACCAACGCCAACGTTGATCATGGTATTGTTTTCCGCAACAGAATCTGTATAATTCAGAAATTCTATGCAGCGTTTCCTTATATTCCGGAATGTGTTATTTTTCACCGTGATTCGTTTGTATGTTTTTCCGGCCATCATGCTGTGAGTTCCCACACCGGCAAAAACATCTTCAAATGTATTTCCCTCAATGAGAAAATCTTCGCAGGTACTTCCATCGTAGGGCATATACTGCGGAAAAACATTTCCTTCATCTGTACAGCAGTCGATCTGAATGCACTCCTGACCGCCCTTTTCGTAATTTTTATAATAGCCACGGAATTTACAGTTTCTGATCGTTGCGTTTTTCACGCCTCCAAATTCCAGAAAATGTGATTTCAGATTATTGAGAAAAGTCGCATTTTTAATGGTTACGTTGTTTGCATGGCCAATGCAGAATCCTACAAAACCGCCTGGCTCATCTTTGCCTTTTACGCACTGATAATTATAGTTCCAGGTTCCACCATCAATAACGATATTCTGATATCCTGAATAACCGCCTGCTGATTCTTTCGTATTTCCAAGTCTCAGGATCAGATGCTTGGTCGTCGAAGTTTTGGTGATCGTTGCTCCCTGTGCGTACAGATACATATTGCTGTACATACAGAGCGTCCCGGTAAGTTTATAATGTCCCGGTGGAATGATGATCTTATACGGTGTCTGACCCGTTGCCCGATTTTTCAGTTTCAGGAACAGCGTATTTAATGGTGCTGTAATATCCTGCCCTTCCCGAATCTGCAGCGTTTCCACCTGATATGTGCCTGTACCCCCTGCCAGGGCTTCCCCATCTGAAAATTCTTCTTCTGATCCGTCGGAGATGGTTTCTTCTGATGAATCAGAAGGCTTCTCTGACGGGTCTTCTTCGAGTTCATCCGGTTCCTGCGGTTCTTCTGTAAGTTCTTCCGGTTTCTCGGATAATTCTCCGGCCGATGGATTATCCGAAAGATCCTCCGAAGGCTGATTTTCTTCTCCGGTCAGATCATCTTCCGGCAAATCATTCTGCGTTGTTTTCTGATCCGGCTCTTCCGATATTTCCGAAACAGCAGAACTTTCTTCCTGAATATCGTTATCGGAGCCGTCAGTCATATCTTCCTGTGTATCATCAGCAGCACTCTCTGCTGTCACGCTATCTCCGTCTGAAAAATCTGCCTGATCTTTTTCCTGTGTTTTCTGCCCACTCACTGTCTCATCCACTTTGTCATGGATCTGCATATCTTCTCCAGCATATTCCCCGCTTTCTTCCGAGTCTGAGCCATCTGCAGATACCTCGTCTTCTACCCATGCGGCAGCGGATGCCGGAACTACACTTCCATCATCATCCAGAACCAGCGGATCCGGTTCCTCAGCAGGCATATTCTCTTCTTCTTCAATCTCTTCCTGCTGTTCCATGGCATAATCCTGGACATGGATTTCTTCCAGCGGACTTCGTACAGCATCTGTACTTTTTGTACCTGACTC